>Ga0213858_10000127_pt1 | contig 33799 bp, 43 predicted proteins | sample PICome_FD_160122 | JGI IMG/M metagenome (GOLD analysis project Ga0213858, IMG submission 160122) | Coastal seawater microbial communities near Pivers Island, North Carolina, United States - PICO245 | ecosystem: Environmental > Aquatic > Marine > Coastal | place: USA: North Carolina | collected... | reverse complement strand
TTACCTGTTGTTGGCCAGCTGTTACTAGTTATACTATAAGTTCCAGCCTTATCAGTAACGGATGATAATGTACTTCCGGACGATGTCCAAGACGATGTATCTGAGGCATCAATCCATGCTACTGGACCTAGAGACGATGGAGTCCATGGAGCTGCAGTAGTTGTTGTTGTACTAGTCGTTGTACTGGTCGTTGTACTGGTCGTTGTCACCGGAGTGTCCATGTTTATTAACGCAGTTACATGCCTTAATCCTGTAGGTTTTGCCACCTGTGTAGGCGCAGTCGCAAGATTATCTGTATTTATATAAGGGACCGTGGATCCTGATACGGATTGCCAGAAAGAATATTCTCCAGTTGTACTCATACCCCAATACCTACCTTGGGCATTTGGATTAAAAGAAATCTGAGTAGCGCCATAGTCATTAGAATACCAACCATACGGAGCAGTTTGGCTATGAGCTATTAGATATTGACCTGTTTGATCTACTTCGACAGCTTCATTAGCTCTTAAACTAGTTCTTTCAGTCCATGTTTGCCCATAATCTGAAGAATAATAACTAGGTAAGGTCCCGGTTTCAATCGCACCTATAAGATAAACATATTGGCCATTTCCTGAAACACCTGGTGTAAAGCTTAGATCTTCAAGACCTATACTTTCTGAAGTAATATCTTGGAAGCTAGCACCATAATCAGCACTTCTATATATTATAGGGTCGTAGAATTTATTCGGGTCGTTTACAGTTGACCTACCTGCTATATAAATGTATTTACCTCCAGAACTTGTTTGTACTCCGAAGACTGATTGAATGTCTACTTGAGATAAAGAGAAACTAGCACCATAATCAGTAGAAATCCAAATATCACCACCCATTGAATTCGATGTATTATTTAATACTATAACTTGTCCACTAGGCGATATAGAGGTATATTGCCAATGATTTGTTAATTGTGGAACATCAGGTATTGGTTGCCAAGAAACACCTTTATCATAGGTGATTACTACTGTACCGGTACTATTAGTTGGGGCAGCAATCATATATTGTAGATTATCGGAAGCTTTCTTTATAGTATAATTTTGATTTGGTAGATTACCAAAAGTCACTGGAGGAGTAACTGAAGCTAAAGTAGAGTCTACCAGATCGAAATAAGGAGCTGCGCTAATTTGAGCTATAAACCTAGCTTCTCCTGATACTGGCTCATATTCATCATCTGTTGGAGCTGCAGTCGTTGTTGTCGTTGTACTAGTCGTTGATGTTGTACTAGTTGTAGATGTACTAGTCGTTGAAGTCGTTGTACTAGTCGTTGATGTTGTACTTGTTGTCGTTGTAGGACAGTTAGTAAACCATTTATCTGTTAATTGACTTTCAACATCTAAAATTTCACTAGGTGAAAGTTTTCTATCAAAAGCTAGTACTTCAAATAGATAACCATTTAGGTCTGCACCAATTGTACTAGCGGTTTGACTAGTACCTAAGTAGATATGAGTTACATCAGTATCTGTGGTCGCTCCGGCAGATAAAACTGAAGTTAGAGGTATTTCTACACCATCTATTCTTAATTTCTCTCTAGTTTCAGGTGTAGTTTGTGTTCCATCAAAACTAATTGTAAGCAAGTGCGCCTGTCCATCTGAGATACCTGGATTGTTTGCATCAAATGAATTGGTAATTCTATAAGCATTTGCACCATTTTGATGTGCTAAATTGAATAGAATTTTACCATTTAATTCTTTCATTAATTTAAAGCCACCTAGATTACCATTTGCATCTACACTGTCCATAATCATGTGGCGATCGTTAAGACCACCGTCAAGTCTTAGTACAAAGAACATAGTCACTCCAGGTAGAGACTGTAACTCTGTAATCGGATTGATACTTAAACCATCTGTACCGTCAAAGTAAACTCCAGACTTACCACATAATTCATCCACCTCATAAGAAGGTCTTACTTGAGTTGAACCACCAGTTGGGTTCGCGTTATGTGCAATCGCGGATTTGTCATTCCACTGTGTAATAGTACCACCATCTGATGGATTAGTTGGTTGGAACTGGCCTATATCTGCACCATCAAACCAAATCTGTAGATCTGTGTTAGTTGGATCGATTACGATTGGAGCCTCAGTCGTGGTTGTCGTTGTGCTAGTAGTTGAAGTCGTACTGGTTGTGCTAGTTGTGCTAGTTGTCGTTGGCTCAGCTGTTGTTGTACTAGTAGTCGAAGTCGTACTAGTTGTCGTTGGCTCAGCTGTTGTTGTACTAGTAGTCGAAGTCGTACTAGTTGTCGTTGCTGGAACTATAGATATTACTACGTTGTAAATACTATTAGGGTTTTGTTCGGTTGTAGTAACTTGCATAACATCACCATTATCAGTTGATATTATATTTGTACTAATTACACCAGAACCTGGAGTATAAGATTCTCCATTTACAGTCATTGTATAAGTATAACCTACTAAACCAGTATGTAAATATGCTACATTATATAAAAATGCACCTGTCTGAGTACCTTGGACCTCCTCAAAGGTGACTTGGTTAGATGTTGGACTAGTATCTTCTCTAAAAGTAGATCCTGCTAGATTACTTGTATAATTTGTTCTTAATGAATAAAAAACTGTAGTTGTAGTCGTTGTTGGCTCTAATGTTGTCGTCGTTGGCGCAGCTGTTGTCGTTGATGTTGTACTGGTCGTACTAGTCGTCGTTGGTTCAGCTGTTGTCGTTGATGTTGTACTGGTTGTGCTAGTCGTCGTTGGTTCAGCTGTTGTCGTTGATGTTGTACTGGTCGTACTGGTTGTTGTCGTTGGAGCTGCAGTTGTGCTAGTAGTCGAAGTCGTACTAGTTGTCGTTGTTGGAGCCATGTTATTAACCCATTTCTTAGGCCTTTCAATCACGTTTTCATAACAGTCATTAACAAACAGCTCTGTCTTCTCTAGTCCAGGTAAATTTCTAGTTTTATTATATAATTTTACTAGTTCTAAATAGTAATCGTTGTATTCTACGTCAATATATTCACATGGGCTAACGTATCTGCCCTGATTTTGAATATATTCCGAACACTCATAGTTATCCTTTACTACATAAAGTCTATTACTTTTCTTAAAGATCTCCGATAGAACATCCTTTGAGGTCTTATTTAACACATAGCCTTCAGCAGACTCAAACTGACCTCTCATGTTGTTAACAAATGAGACAAATCTATGATCTGGTAGTTGTACTGTAAAACTAAGTAGCTGCCAGATGGATTCATTACATGTACCACATTGACAGTCAAAGTAAATCATTTGAAACGCAAACTCACGGTTGATAAATTCGCGTAGCTCGGCTACTGACTTGAATCTAATTTGAGTTTTAGTACCATAGTAAGCCGTCTTATTAAATAGTATCTCACTAATTTTACCCTCATTTAACTCAGTTTTCTTCAGCGCACCGAATGCGTTTGCCAAACTTATTCTGTCAAATAGCATATTATTGGTTTATGATTGATTCACCTATTAAGAATGTAATTATACCTAATGCGGCAGTAAATATAGCCCAAAACACCTTTAAATACGTACCTTTCCACTTGATGAGCTGAGTAACATTATCCTGTAGTTTGTCTCTCTCCTCCTGCAGCTTCTCGTAATCTAGTCTAAACTCAGTGTTCTTGTTAGTATTGACAATTACACCATCAAAGGGATTTAACATTGCCTTCTTTAGGTCCTTTAGATCTCTCTTCATATCAGATTGATTCTGAGTGAGATTTCTCAGGTCGTTGGATAGGGCGATATAGTTCGGGTCTTCCATCTTTTGTTTTAAAGACGAGAAAGCCGTCACTAGCTCTTTTAAAATCTCTTCCGATGATTTCTTGTTTTCTTCCATTACCTTTTTAATCTTTGTTTTTCCGCCTCAATCCACTGTTTACCGATCGGATTAGAGACTGGTTGTTTTAGGAACTTTCTAATCTCTTTCGAGACCAGATCGATCGGTGTCGAGTCCCCATATTCAGAGTTATCCACGATCTCAAAGCGTTTTGCCTTGAACAGTCTCTGGAACTTACCCAGATTCTGTTGTACCTCATCCCACATCTTAGTGACCATATCTTGAGGTAGTTTTCGCGGTCTGGCAGCATTTCTCTCTAGTGCAACTTCTAATGATGTATTAACGAACACCATATAGCAATCATAGCCAAGGCCTCTTAGTCTTTCAACTTGACCTTCGATCTTCTTATAGTTTTTACCAGTACCATCGATAATCATACCCAATCTACCCTCAATATACATCTCTTGAGTGCCTTTAGTTAACTTCTTGGCTCTGTCTCTTAACTGCATTGCTTTATCCCATGAGTCTTCACTACCGTCTTTCATCGACATAAGGTTAGCCATATCAATGCCTGCTTTCTTTAATAATATCTCAAAAGCAGCGTCAGAGTTGACCAGCTTAAGACCATTATCATAGGAGACTGTACCAAAATCATCAGACTTAGGTAGGGCAAACAGCTCTTTAGCGACGTAAGATTTACCGGAACCAGGTCCTCCAGCCATAAAGAATGCCTTTAAGATACTAGGGTCATTAACTCCTTCTTGTAGGAAGGACTCGAATGTTTTAAATATTTTCATGTACAACGACTTTTATTACTATATTATATATCTAATTCACCGGTCGTTAAATACGACCGGAGTGGTGAAAAATTAGGTTTGCCGCGCGCGCGGGGGCAGTCTGGTCCGGGTGCCTTTTTGAAATCGATGTTACTCAACGAATCAGATTGATGATGACGCGTCTCCTCACTGTTACTCCAGTGGCCAGGTTAGACCTATGTGCTGCAGAGCCTCTGTTTGAAGAAGTCACTGCCGTTACTCATGCCGTGCCTCATTCTGATCCGCGTTACCTATCTGCAATTAGTGTCCTCACTGGTATTAAGTGCCCTATCTGCCTTAGGGGTTCGCTGGTCAGGCCAAGGCCCAGTCTAAGGCCAGGCCGGTCAGGCCTAAGGCCCTCTGGAATGGGACCCTTACTGACAGAAATGCAAAACGCTCCGAATTTTTTTCCCAGTGCCTCAGAGTGCTCTGAGGAATCGTCGCTGATCTCACCACCCAGACTTGGAGTTCCTTTTAGAATGCGAATTGCTCAAAGACTCGTGGTGCTGACATTTGCTCACAAAAAAAGCTGCTCAGAGGCAGCTTAACTTGTTGTTCAAATTAGTCCGATTACTTTGCGGGTTTAGACCAAACTTTTTTGTTCGTAAATGAATCTATCCATTTATCTAGTTCTTTCACAAAGCCTAAGTATTGCACATAAGTACCTTTGTCGCCTTCAGCTCTGGCAGAATTACCATCCCAATAAAATTCAAACTCATTGTCTTTGTACTTTGAAAGACCGGTCTCTTTTGCAGGTAGAGTAATTCTAACGTCATACTTGTCGTACTCTATTTTATCATAGTCCTTCTCTAGCTTCTTACCAATTTGGTCCATTTTATCTACCCATTTACCTTTTTGGAATTCATTGACGAAAGACTCGAATGTTGGTATGTGTCTCATAGTTTTCTTGTTTTCATATATATCACCATATTCAAATGACCATAGGCCATTAGTGTGTTCAGTAGCTGAACCAATATAACACTCACCATAACCTCCTTTTAGTTTAGCTGGAAAGTAGGCACCTGCACCTTCAAACTGTTCTGCAGCCGATCTAGCCTCTTCTTCTGACATGTCATCAAGATACATCATAGCATCTTCTTGGTAGAATAGAAAACCTTCTTTTACATCTTTAATACCGGAGTAGATCCATTGTGTACCGAAATCGCTCTCAAACTCTTCACCTTCTAGATCGAATGAAAAGTCATCGTAGAGTTCCATGCCTTTTTCTTGTGCTTTTCTTTTATTATTGAAGAAATAACCCTGTGCCGAGTCTTCATCTTTTATGTGTATATAGAATATCTTTGCCATAGTTTATATATCTTTATTACCAACTTGCGGCCCAAACGAACTCGAAGCCATGCTTTTTACAGAAAGGCTCAATCAGATCTGAGATCTTAGCCTGAGCATTTTCATATTTAGTATATTCTTTTGAAGACATCATTCTGTCCGCTGAGTCACCATACTCATCTGGGTGTCTTAACTCTCTTGGCTCGTCTGTCTTATAGTAGACTGCTTTATCAGCAATACTAAGTCTAGGTGATCTTAATTCGATCCATCCACTTACTTTCTTTGCGTTCTCTTTTGCAATTGCATATTGCTTGTCGATTTTAGGCTCTAGTTTAGCCCACTCTTTTCTAATTTTATCCTGTGCTTTAAATTCAGCTAGGGCAGTTTTCACATCGAATGGTTTACCATGTACTCTTTCGAAGTCATTGAAGATACCAACAATATCTTCCATAAATTTATCGAATTGAGAGATCGACTGATATGTGCCATGAATTGTACCCATACCAAAATCTCTTTGTGGCTTACCAGGATCGGATGGCTTAATAGTACCATTAAACATTGTTGCAAATGAGTAGCTAGGTTGTCTTGTTGAATTCGCAGAGTCAAACTTAAAGATAGTTTGATTGTAAGATTTACCGCCTAGGTCGATCGTTACTGTTAGATTCCCACCGTAGTTCCAAGCTGATCTGTAGACCTTTGCTTTCATCGACTTAGCGATAGCAGGTATGTTCTTTCTTAAATACTCTGCTAATTTAATACCTTTACCGAAGTTGTAGCTACCCTTGTAGGATTTCTTACCTTCTGCTGATTTCTTAGCAATCTTAATAAATTGTCTTAGTGTATATTCCTGGCCCTGTTCGAATAAGGGCTCTCTAGTCATTTCGTCGTATAATGTACTCATGATTTATTTAACCTTTTTAATATATCTTCAAAATTAAGATTAAACGAATATCCAGCACCTTTCCAACCATGGTCTAATTCTACTGTAAAGTTCTGTCTGAACTTTTTCAACTGATCGTTAATCATATCTTCAATATCTTTACCTATTGCAGTATGAGATTGTCCGCTGTCAATTAATTTATCTAGGTCTTTACTAGTGGCAGCCATCGCTAACCAGTTAGCTTTACCAGACTGATGTGTTATTCTAAAATTAACAGCATGTGACATATCATCACCATGGATAACTACTAGCATATTCTTCTCATTTAAAAATTCATCAAACTTCTTAACCATTATGCCTTCTTTAGTTTTTTATCATGTCCACCGTCTCTGACCTCTTTTGCAAGATCAGCGTCTGCGTTGCCCCAAGTACCTTCACCCTTAGTTAGGAATGCATTTACTCTTGCATAACCCCATTGTTGTTGGTTAGCACCTGGTCTGTGACCTGATTTCCATGCTGCCATACCTCTTCTCATTACCACTCTGATAATGCCGATTGGCACGCCAGTCTCATCTGCTTTCTTTTTCAGTGCAGTTTCGATTGCGTCATCACCAATAGGACCTCTGTCACCTTCAGCTTTCTCTTCGTTTACTGCTTCTTGCATCATTTCCTCTTGTGCGAACTTGTTATACTCTTTTGACCATTTCTTCCATTGTGCATCAGAAGCATAGTCTTCTAGTACGTCAACTACGTCTTTATTACCTTTTTGTTCGATAACCTGATCTGCAACCCATCTACCTGCTTTTGCATTTAGGTAGTAAAGTGCTCCAGCATCAGAGAATTTGTAAGCTTCAGTTAACCATGCCATCGCAGAGTGCCAACAGTCTTCAATTTCTCTAACTTTAAAACCACCAGCTTCTAGTGTACCCCAGAAACCATAGGCTTCATTTACGTCGTCGATTGAGTATTGATTCTTCTTACCGAACTTAAATGCTTCGCTAACTTCTTTTTCATCTACGATTTCAACTGGCTCTAGGAAAGTACCAATTCTATCATCGTAAGACATTACAAACTTTTCACCTGAGTCAGTAACATGTTTGTTGAATTTCTTAATCTTTTTCCAGTCTTTGTTAGTCATCTTCTGAGTTTCTACTACACCATCGTCGCCATCTACAACATCATAGAGCGTATTTAAGTAGTCCTCTGCTTTAACTATTTTACCATACATCCAAGCATCTAACCCTTTACCAGCGGCCATTCTATCGCGTAACATGGTAGCATAGTCGATGATTCTCTCTAATTGCGCGAAAGCCATTTGGTCTTGTTGCTCATTAGCCTCGCCGATTTGCTTAGACTCGTTGAAGTCTTTGTCAGAGGCAAGTTTACCTTTCATCTCTTTTCTGATATACTCAAGGTATTTAATCTTGTTAGTGTCGAATGTTACATCTTCACCACCCTCTTTGTCTTCAATTTGAATAGCTGGTCTGTAGCTGAATTGTTTTGGTAAAGATTTACCTGCTTTAATAGTTGTATCTTTCAGCCAGTTAATTACCTGGTCTAATCTCTCTTGAGTAAATGGTACGCCTTCAAAATAGTAAAGACCAGTCATGGCATCAAAGCCCATCGCTGATCTTTCATTTACTTTAGACTCATTCATATCATTATAGAGTGATTTTGCCCACTCTTCTGAATCTTTGGTCTTCTTAATTTTAGCACCATACTCTTTAAAGAATCTTTTGATAAACTCTTCTTCAGATTTTACTTCACCAGCCATTTGGTGAATATCTGACATAGTACCTTCATCTAGGTCTTCTCCGTAAAGTTTATTGTAGGCTTTAGTGGCTTTAGAAGTTTTTACCTCACCTTTCTCTCTTGCCTCTTTATCACCAGGCATTTCTTTGTAAGCATCTGGATCGTCATCATCCATATCTGCCTGTTTCTTGATTTGATCTTCTTTGTCTTCTACCTCTTCATCATCTAGACCTCTATGATATGGATCTGGTCCTGGTTTAGCCTCATTAATGCCTGAATTAGCAGAACCAAAATGAGCCATATACTCTTCGCGAGTCATACCTAATCTTTCTGCATGGAACTGAATGAAGTCAACGAAATTATCTTGACCATTCCAGTTTGTTGAACCGTCTACTATTCCCATGATTAAAATCTTACTTTTTTAGACTTAAACACAGATTTCATAGCTTTTACACAGTCAGCCTCAATACCCGGTGCTCTAAATTTACCACCGATGGCATCAGCTTCTTCTTTCATGTAATCGATTAGGTCTTCTAATCTTTGCATTACCTCTTCTTCTAAGATAGCTCTTCTCTCATCTTCATCATCTGAGATTGTGCCATCTGCATTAGCTTCATTTAGGTTATTGAATTCCTCTAGCTTGTTAGCCTCATCTAAGTTCTCTTTGATTTCATTGTAGAAACCATCATACTCAGCTTCAATATCCTCACCGTATACTTTTTGCCAGATTTCAGCTACATCTTTTTTAGTAACTTTGTTCTTGTACTTACCAGTTACTTCTTGGTAGAAACCTTGGTATTCATCTTCCATGTCTTCACCGTATACGAATTCCCATGCTTTAGCTAGGTCTTTGAATTTATACTTCTTTGCTTCGTTTACTGATTTGTTGCCACCGCAACCACAGTTACCGCCACATTGGCATGGATCTTTCTTAGTCTGCTCGAATTCCTCAAGCATTGGTAATTTATTAGCCATGATATACTTTTATATTTGTTATTATTATAGTATATATCAATCTAAAAACAACTCTTTGAGATTATGACGGTTAATTATCTCTGTTAACATCACATCATAATCCTTCGCCTCAGCGTAGTTCTTTTCTAAATAGTTTAAATACTTTTTCTCTGTTCTCAGTTTATTAAGATATGCAGCTTGATAAAGTGCATAGTCTGTCACAGATTCCTTCCAATGGTTGTAGTAAGCATGGCCTAGTTGAGTGCCTTTTGCTGTAGTAGCTCTTGCTCTGGCCTCTTTCATACCAAATAGGTTATTGTTCTCATGATAGATTCTACTATCATAGTAACCTGTTTCTAGAATGGCTTGTGCCAAAACAATATGTGGGAATCTTACGTTTAATGCTTTAAGCTCTTCAACTAGAGCCTCTTGTGAAAACTGATCTTCGTCAGCCTCTAATACCACAAGTTCGGTTTCAGCGGGTTGTTCTAATCCCTCTTGAAAACCATCTTCTTTTGCTCCAACTACCATTGCAGTTAATACTGTGTAACCAATGATTAATAATGCAACCGTATAAACGTAGTGGAATGGTTTTAAAGTCACCTTTTTATACGATAGTGACTCTTTACAATAAGTGTACAACATAATAGATTGTTCTAATTATAGTACTAATATAATAAAAATATCTGACATAAAAAAATTCTATGGCAATTATTTTGCAAAAACTTTGCTATATTAGAACTTATTAGACAAAAGATCTTCGATGTCTTCGTGGATTTCGTCAGCGGTAACCTCTAACTCAAACATAATGTTCGCTTTATAGGTTAATTCTTTAGAGCCGTTGTTAAAAACAATAATTGTAGGTACTGTTCTTACTCTGTACTTCTTTTTAAGCTCTGGTGATTTTTCAATATCTACCCTATAGTACTCGCCATCTTCTATCTTTTGCCAGTCGCCGAATGGTTCTGCAAATGATGCAACAAATTCAACAACTACAACCCCCGTATTGATTGCCTTGTCAAAAGAGTCCTCAGTTAAATACTTAGGCTCCACTTCTGAGCTATCGACATCATTAAAGGGTGTCGCAAATGTTGCGAAACCCATGATGCCAAATGCTAGAAGTAATATACTTAGTGTCTTCTTCATAAATCTTATCTAAATTGGTAGTTCAATCCAGCTTTTGCTGAATAAACTTTTCTGTCCCAGAATTTCTGATAGTTACCTTCAATGTAAATACCTAAATTCTTACTGATTTTCCAGCCAGTTACTAAACCTGCTTGGTAATCAAACCAGCTGTAATCTGCAACACCATCTCCATTATATAGAGCAAATCCGTAATCTTCATCGCCGAATAGTTGCATGTGGTATGGTAGTGCTGAAATCGATATATGTAACCAGTTATTTCTTTCATAGTGATAGAAATCTAAACCGATCACTGCTGATAGAGTACCTTGATCGTCAATTAGTGCTAATTGTTCTCTATTGTAAGGACCTACAACCATAGGACCGAATCTATTAGCTCTAAAGTCTTGGTCTGTATCTGCAATTCTCTGACCATTTGGTGCTGTCCAGTAGTAATCTATTAAGTCTATTTCACCATCAAAATCTAAATCAATACCATAAGCATTATCTTGGAAACCATACTCGTATGCTAGTTCCCACCATTGTCTTAGTCTTTCGTCACCATTTTCATCAATAAATGGTGTCTCTAAATAATCTCTAATTGGCTCATAACCATAAGGTCTGTGGCTTCTTGCTACAGCACCAACTGTAAGATTTAATTTCTTACCGATTGGCTTTCTCCATCTTAGGTCAACTGAGTTATATTCTAGGTCAACGAAACCATCATTCTTAGATTCTAATTTAGCAACCCAATTCTTACCTAAATATCTTAAGTAAAGATCTTGGTTAGTAAACTCGTTACCGAACTGTCTGTTCCATGTATACTCGAATTTATATTCCCAACCAGATACAGCACCTACAGTTGTGTAGAAACCTTGCTGTTGTTCTTTTCCATCATAGAATACACCTGGTTTTCTTTCGTAATCAAATCTAGCTACTTTTCTAATACCTAAACCGTATGAATAGTTAGCTTTTCTTTCTGGAGTTACATCAATAACTGCATTGTCTTGATTTACATAGTAAAATCTTTCTGATGATTGGATTGGTTGACTAATTTGTCCTACACCATAGAAAGTAGAGTATTTAAAGAACTGACCTATATCGATTAATTTCTTTTTAGGTTGTTCTTGAGCATCCGCCACCTGAAATGTTACCAATGCTAGTATAAGTAGTAAAAACTTCTTCATAAATAATTATCTGTTGTATAATTTGTCCTCGATTCTATCAAGTGATTCCTTAATATCATCGACGTCATCCTGAGTATCTAAGATAGTCTGGCGCACCAATTCATCTTTTAGTTCGTACTCGGTTCTGGATATGTTTGGTCTTGGTAGTTCTTTTGCTTCCTCAATTTCAGTACGCAATTCATTTATTTGCGCTTGTTGAGCGAACCAAAAGGAAACTACTGTGGTGATAGCGATTGCTATACCAACTAGTGTTTTTATTGAGATTTTGAAACCGTAATCTTCGTTAAGTTCCTTTGCCATTTTAGTAAACCTTCTTTTTTAGAAGATAAAATCAAATGTCTGCTTTAGGTCTTTCGCGTCGTCACTTTCTGGATCGACATCAAATTCTGTATATAAATGTTGATAAAGGTCATCCCAATTATCATCGTCGGCTAGACTATTTAATTCTTTCTTATTTTTCTTTATATATTTCTTAACGTCAGACTTAAGATCTTCGCTAAGCTGTTTAAACTCATTTAGAGTTACTATCTTCTTATTCCTCATCTTTTTGCTCTAGGATTTTTTCAACATCTATTTCTAAGTATGCTAAATCCTCAGCTTCTTCTAAAGATAATTGTAGGTTTCTATCTTTACCTGCAACTGCATCATCCAATTCTTTTTCTAAGTCAGCTTTTTGCTTATTAAGCTCTCTTAGTTTTTGCATTAGTTCTTCTTTTCTATCACCTTCTGCTACTTTCCATTCTTTCACTGTAGTAGACATGGCTAAGACTGTAGCCGCGTGGTCTTTTGAGATCTTGTTAATAGATCTACCTTCATTAAGACCTAGTGATTCTTTTAAACCTTCCCAAGTTAGTTCTGGTTTTTCTGACTCATAGTAGTCATCATATTCTGGTTCCTGATACCATGATTGATTTGGATCTGACTCTGCTTCTTTAGTGAAGTCATGTCTCTTCCAATTGTATCTACCATCAGAAACTAAAGCTGGGAAGAGGACTTTCTTCCCTTTATCTTTAGTTTTTAACTTTTTAAAGGCTAGGTCAATACCTAATTGCCTCATCTCCTTAAAAGATCCTTTATAGTTCTCTAGGTCTTCTTCAGAGTACCCATTCATTTTGGCTAATAACTCATAGTAATCCATGCCACCGAATTCACCGTAGCCTTGATAATGCTTCTCATACCAAGAATTGCCTTTATTATCATACATCCATACGTCAATAGTATTCTCACGCTCAGAGCCAATCTGTTGATCGGTATCTTGAGTCATCCACGAGAATTGACCCTCGTTTAAAACTTTAGGGTTATATGGATTAAATGTTTTCTTAGTAAAATTTACGTAGTTAGCCATAAGTCAAATGAATTTATTTTTTAGGTGTGTTTCTACCAGATCCTTTACCAGAACCTGAACCAGAAGCACTTGCTCCACCACCTTTACCAGAACCAGAACCGGAACCAGAAGATTTTCTTGATCTTCCCTTCCCTTTACCAGAACCAGAGCCAGATGATTTAGTCGTTTTTCTACCTCTAGATTTAGTTTTACCTGCAGCAGCTTCAATAACATCTTCTGCTTGGTCAACTAATTCTTTAGCAGCCTTTTTCACGTCACCAAGTTCCGCTTTCACGTTCTTAGCTCTACGCTTTACTTCTTTTGCAACGTCTTCCACGTCGTCTGCGATTAAATCGCCGTCTGCGTCTTCGATTTTGCCGGTCTTAATGGCATAGAAATAAACGCCTGCAGCGACGACGAGTAGTCCTAGGATAATTAAAAATGTAGTCATTATTGTGTTTTTTTTAAATGATTATACATTATATTTATCTTTCCAATTTTGTTTAAAAGAAAAGAGCGCATTTCTGCGCTCTTTAACTGCTTTTAAGCTGGACCTCCGACTCCGAAATAAACCCAAATTGCGTGATCGTCCGCAACGTTTCCGATATTTTCTTCTAAATGTTTTTGGTCTGCAAACCAATCGTTTAGAGTATTAACATCTTGTGTTTCGTTTAAGGATTGACTTTTGCCTTTTGGCTCGATCTCAGAAGGGTTGACAGCTTCTGGATTGAGTTGTTCAGCCATGACCTTAAAGTTTATTTAATTTTGAGATATACTCTCATATTATATATCGTATATGTTAAACAAAGTTTCCAAAAAAACCATTTTTTTAAAAATTTAATTTTCTGATAACATTGGAACTAAAAAAAGCCCAACGAATGTTGGGCTTTCTGAACTGGAGTCGTCAAATACTTTTACAAGTATCTCTCAGCCATACGCTTCCAATTAGGAAGACCGGCCATTTTAAATCCTGCAGCTTTTACAAAAGTTCTCATTGAGACATCTTTTGCCTGCTTCATGAATTCATATATTTCTTCTTTATCTTTAATAGGCATATCTACCGGCTCTAGGTGTGGTAAGAGTTTCTTCATTCTTTCCATTAGAGTTGCATCATCCGGATTAACATCAATTAAGATTGATCTTGATCTGATTGCTCCATCTGGATCTGCTTTATCTTTTGGTAAGTTTGAAATAAAAATCACACGACCTGCAAATTCAAAATTGTTAGGTACTATGCCTGCCTCTTGTAGGTTAAATTCTTCTTCTGCGTCTACATCTTTAGGATCGTAAACTGCTTTTGTTTTCTTTAGGTATGAAATCTTTCTAATAGGCTTTGTATCTAATGCAGCCTTCATTAAGTTTCTACCATTCTCATCTCTAAATACTGCGTCACAATCATCAAATACTAATGTACCATTTCTATATTGGAAAAACTTCTTGTACATCATAATTACAGATGCTGCACCTGAAACTAATACATAGTCTTCATCTTCTACAAGACCTTCATCTCTTAATGCTCTTTCAACATTGTAAGTTTTACCTGTACCTGCTCTACCTGATATGAATAGTGAGTTGAAGGCACCTGCACCAACTCTTCTTGAGATTTGGTAGATGTCTTCCATTGTTTCTTCTAAGTATTTTACTTTATCAGCAACAGTGGTCTCGTTTTGCTTTTCAGCAGCAGAGGCTACTGGTACGACACTAACACCCTTCTTAATTCTTGAAATTTGTCTATAAGGTACATCTAGGTCTACTGAAATAGACTTAACTGAATCGCCAGCACTTAGTCTATCGTTTACTTGTTTTAGTTCTGCCGTGGATAGGGCTCTAGATTTAGCCTCAGTTACTAGAGACTCTGCTATTACCTCTTCCATATATTTAGCATCATTAACTAGTCTAGTAAATTCATGTAGTAATTTAATTACAGGTAATTTATTGTGACCAGCTTCTAAACTAAAGTCAGCTTTAGCAACTGTAGAATCTGAAAAGAATTGTAGTGAACCTATTATTCCCGCACCACCAGATGTATTATCTGATACTCTAAAGGACTGAGCACCTTTTGCAGAGTAAAACATTACGCCTGTGTTTTCTTGTCCATCAATTGTTGCAGTAACTGCAAATGGAAATTTCATAAACTTTAGGCCTGTTTTCTTATTAACAAATTTAGCTACAATGTCTGCTGCTCTAGACAGAGATGGTTTTACATACTCTACTCTAGCTGCAAATGCATTAGCCTCATTTACGAATTCTGATAGGTTCGGTATTCTGTTCATAGTTATTATTTTCTGTAACGATCATATTTCGGATCATTCGGATAAAACTTAGCTAGTGCTCTTTTGTCGTTTGACGGCATCATATCAGAATACGCATCATAATCATCGGCGGCTAATTTCTTGAGCTCTGTTGAAATCTCCGAAGCACTTCCATAACTTCCTGAAGTTTCTAGCTTACTAAGTTGAGTGTATAAAGGTTGTAAGTTTTTACCTGCTTCGCGATCTTGATAATCATCCCTCCCAAGTGTTAAATCAATCATACCAGGCATGTCCAGTTCCGGCTCTCTATATTCTGGTTTTGATTTGATTTTAGCCTTTTTAACAAACGCTTCGACCATTTTTACTGCAGCTTTGTAATCTTTTATAGTCTTTTTATTTAAAAATAAACTCTCTTCAGGATTATCTTGATATGCTGCAACCGCTTTTTTACCTTTACCGTCTCTAAATCCTACTCTGAAATTGGTCATTATAGGGAAACGCTTATCAGTCATTGCTTTGAATTTTTCATTAACAAAAGATTCAAATGATGGTAAGTATTTCATGATTTTGTTTGTTTTATTATTTTATATGTTTTATTATATATCTATTAAACTAATTGTATTGCAAAACTACCACCCTGCGCGCCAGCTGCATCGGTAAAGCTTGGATATGCTGCTATTTTAATTTTACCTGAATCTACAGCACTTAAAAACTCTTTAGTCGTAGTACATGCTAAAACTTTATTTGCATTCGTATATGATACTAAGAATATACCTTTGAATTCCTCGGTGTTCTCATAATGGGTATAATACATCTCTAATAAAATTCTATTGTATTTTGCTATATTTATTTTACCATCTAATCCAACAACCCCTTTAGTTAAGCTTAATTTTGTTGTAAAATTCAGTAAGTACTTACTATAAGCTTCTACCAAGTATGTGTTTAACTTGTCTAGATCTTTTTTTGTGAATTTCTTTTCTTTAGCTAAAGCCTCTAGAGATTTGCCAAGTAGACCTGCGCTCTTTTTACCAATGTTCCATGCATTATCGGCAGCACTACCATCTAAAAAATCTGGAGCCTTTCTACCAATATCACCACAAAATTTTACGATAGCAGTATTTAAGTGGTGGCGCATTTGTTTTGCATCACCGAATCCTTTTTGACCAGCAATTCTAGCACCATCACCCTTTACTTCCCATTCTGCTTTATCAATCATCATATCTCCCTTTTGAGTAGAGTCTGGTCTTTTACCATCTTTCAACATTAAAGATAACCAAACTTCACCACGTCCAGTAGAAGGAGTTGATTTCCAAGACCATATAAATAGTTTTTTAGCTACATTAGCAGGAAGAGCTAAAAGGTCTTGTGTAAGTGAAATAGGATCGTTACCCGAAAGATCTTTAGGCAATAATGTTCTGCTATTCAAATAACCTAACATTTGTTCTGGTTTAGTACTCTGTCTTAATAACTGAAATCCTGTTTCAATATTATCATCTCCAGGAATTCCTATTTCATTTAAAAATGATTTAATATCTGCTTCAAATGCAGCACCATTCACTGCAGACTTAATTTCAGCCTGAGTCTTAACGTCTGTTTTTAAAATCTTACCAAGTACTTCTCCGCCTAGTTGAACTTCTAAAGTATCAGCTTTACCTTTAGCCTCATTTAATGCAGCTGCGAATCTTGCTCTGAAATCTCCTTGTGTTGCCATTCTTAGTATTTAGGTTTTTTTGCCTTCTTAGTATATATCTTTATATTATTATGCTCCTTCTCGAGAGATTTAACCAGCTTTAGGTTAGCTATATCATCATCGTAGAATTTAAAGTCAGTATAACCCATTTGAATATATGTTTCAAATGCCTGTTTCTTTCTGTCTGCGATATTACCTTTAAATCCATGGACTGGATCGGAGATAGCAAATATAAGGTCTTTGTCAATTCTAAATCCAACATGTTCTCTTAGCCACTTGTAAATCATCTCTCTGTCATCTCTAGCAGTTACAATACCGACTGCAATACCCTTCTTGTAGTTTCTCTTAAAGATATTTAAGTAGTATTCAATCAGTTTACCTGCTTTCATGATTTCAATATCAGAGAAATCAGTAAAGTCTAACTCATGTTGTTTCTTAGCTTCAAATTCGTTGAATTCTTCTGGAGTTAATGAGAAGCACTTGCCTGTGAAATGGTCACACACTTTAATCTTCGCGTCTGTAATCACTAGAGTATCATCTAAGTCAAAGACTACAATCTCTGATTTAGAATAGGGCTTTTCTGTTAGCAAAAAAGCTTCAAAAGTCTTAATGTGTTTCACTCTAGTACCTTTTGTTTTTGATTTGGGTTGTACCATTTTATATACTATTTATCAGTCGAACATAGTTCGATCTGTTAGAGTTATAGTATCAAACTGGCTTTTGTTCCAATCAGTTGTTCTTTCTACTACCCCTGCCTGAGCTGCTAGAGCTTCTGCTGCTAGTACTAGAACCTCTAGAAATGGTACTTGAACCTCTGTTGATTACTGGAGGTGCAGATCGTCTAATTGTGTTATTATTTGTATTATTATTGATGTTAGGCGGAGTGTAATATCTTCTATTATTGTTAATACCTCTACTGCTATTGTTATTATTTGCAGGTGGATTAACTCTAATGTTATTATTGTTAGGTCTAACTCTGATGTTGTTATTGTTATTATTGTTGTTTCTAATAATTACATTGTTGTTTCTACCTCTAGTAGGGTTATCATATCTTCTAATAACTCTATTGCCATCTTCGTTATTTCTAATTATAGAATTGCCTCTCGATGAGCCGCCAACTGAGACATTAGAGCTGCCTCTTCTGCCGTTGATATGCACATAGGTGTTATCGTTTCTCCAGACATTATTCCATCTCAATGAATTATGTCCATACCAGTGATTCCAACCATAACCATACCAGTGGTTGTTCCAAGTGTTAGAGTACCAGCCACTGCCATAGCCCCACCATCTGTCCCATCTATTCCATCTTGGCCATGGGTCCCATCTGTTCCAATACCATGAATTAAATGAAGTGAAAGGGTAGTTGAATGCCCAGTCTGTCCAGTATTGATTAGAGTTCCACCAGAAGTCGTGTACATTACCCATATAACCAGGATAGTTACGATAATAAAAACTAAGTGGTTGATTCATCATATAGTTGGCATAATCCCATCTAAAACTGAAATCTGTTCTTAGTTTTCTTTTAAATTGTGAATAGCTAAGTGTATCTACCTCTACATCATCAGCAGCATAAACCGTTCCGTAGATTGGATCGTGATTGACTGTTGATAAATGCCATTGTACACCACAGCTAGTTAATAGCCAGAATGATAAAATTGCTAATAATAAAAATAATTTACTTCTTTTCTTTGTATTCTTCATATTGTTCTGAGTTAGGAAGATCTTTCTCAATCTTCAATGACCATAAAGAGCTGTTCGGTACTACAAATTTTCTACCGTGGCCATAGACATAAAAAGTGGTCTTCCAAATAGTTTGTCTAACTATTCTAGCTTTTTTTGTACCATTAATATAGACTACATCATCTATATCGAAATCCGTACCCATTAAAAACTTTAAGCCACTGAAAAAATTGTTGATAGCATCTTTAAATGCTAAACCTGTTAAAGCGGCTATCGTTAACCAACCCCATTCTCCAATATATTGTGATAATAACTCTTCCACTATATTAATCCTTTGTTTGTTAGATTCTGTAGTAAACTGTATTGACTAATCATTACATGTTTTACCGCTTCATCTCTGTTCATAAATACAGCTCGATCTACTTCTTTTAACTGTAGTTGACCCTTCGGAACTTCTAGTCCTTTCAGACCAATTTCTGCTAGATCTTTTACCTCTACGATATAGTAGTGTACGATCTTGTTGTATTTGTATTTTCTGCTAGTAACAGTAAATGTAAAAGCATCTTTGCTGATTAGAGATTTGGGTACTTTAATACCGAATTCTTCTCTAGTCTCTCTGATCGCTGCATCTAGAATTGATTCACCTTCATCAATTCCACCCTTTGAAATACCATACGATGCTAGTCTCTTTCTACCGGTGCTATGTCCTAATAGAATTTTACCATCATGGACAATAGCCAGACCTGCAGACTGTCTCTCTTCTAGAAACTTCTTAGCCTCGTTAATATAACTATCAAAAGTTGCAATTCTTTTCATTTATTGTCGTCGCCCTCCTCTATTCTTCTAATCTCCTCTTGTAGTTCGTGGATTCTCCACTCAAAGTCAAAAAGTTCTTGTCTGCTTATTCTATTATGTTTAAAAGATCTACGAGCTGCTTTATATTCGCTAGTCAATCTTCTTAACTCTCTTTGCAGATCAGACTTTGCTTGACTTACTTGCGTCGTCGTCACATTGAACTCTTTCTTTTTTTGTTGTGTTGTTCTCTGCTTAGGTTTAACAATCATGTCAAACTCAGAGAATAATGCTAGAAATTTGTCAACGTTATTCATCGTCTTGAGCTTTATTTAAAGTAGGTTGCCCCCTACATATTATATATCTTTAATCTATGAGAAACTCCCAGAATGACTTACCAGTAGTATCTTCGTTTGGAAAGTCAAAAGATAGCGTTCTGTTTTTGCCATCATCTTCGACCCATGTAATAGATTTTACAAAGCTAGCGGGGATTCTAGCTGGATCTGAGTTAGTAGTCCATTCATCTGAGAAGAATAACTCGATTCTAACTTGCACATCATCGTAGATACCTGCAAGATTTCTTTCGAAACGTTCTAGTTGAGCCCATGCACCTCTATTTAGCCCCTCATGTTGTAATGCACAATTTGCATAGCTAAATGTCTCTCTTAACCATTCTTCTTTACATGCAAATGTATTTGCTGGAGCCATGTGACCTTTATCATAGACATTATCCACATAGTCTGAACTAGATGAACCATTTAAACCAGGATAGGCTTTAAACGAGATGCCACTTCTTTCATAGCTAGGTGATTCTGGTCTACAGAAGATGGTATATTCAACTACTAGAGGTTGTTGATACTCTTCGCTGAAAATAGCTGTGTAGATGTCTGTTTTAATTTCTTTAGTTTGTGCAAAAGTCACAATGTTAAAGAAGATTAAACAAAATATGATTGATATTAACTTTTTCATTTCTTTTTAGTTTTACGTTTCTTTGGAGGTTGAGGTTCCTTTATTATTTTAATATAACTGTCAGTTGCTTTCTTTACACATTTCTTGCAGAATGGAGTGTAGTAACCTATCTCATCGCTGCCCCATCTGGCAGCTTTACCTACAGTGTACATCTCCTTGTCTGGAAAATCATCCAAACAATTAGAGCAAACTGTCATTCTCACTGCTCTAGGCATCTCTCTGTTCTTTTATCCACTGCAGAACACTCATACTCGGCCTCCAATCTAACATCTGTGTGATTAATGATATATCTGCTACAGATCTTTTAGGCTCGTCTCTTGGATCTATATGTACAATCTCACCGCCGAATTGTTCTGCTATATCTAAAATTGAAGTCTCTTCGCCTGAAGCAACATTCCAGATCGGCATTGCCTCAAATCCACCGTCAGGTCTGGTCAATGCTGCAAAACAGGCTTCTACTACATCACCGACATAAACAAAGTCTCTGGTTTGTTTGCCGTCACCAGTAACGGTGATTGGTTGATATGATTCAAACTGTTTCTTAAAGATAGGAATGGCACTAACATAGCCCACATCGTCTGGTTGGCCTTCTCCAAATACATTGAAGAACCTTAGGGCTGCAGCTTGAGTGTTTGTTTTATGAAATTCTTCTAGTAGACCTTCCATATCTAATTTATATTCAGCGTATGGTGACATAGGATCTGGTGTTGTAGTTTCTTTAAATGGCCACTCCTCTGAATTACCATAAACTGCTGCTGTTGATGCTGCAACAATAGATTGACATCCTCTCTCATGAGCCCATTTAAAAATACGTCTAGAACCTTCTACAATACCACGCCAATACTTCTCCCAATCTTCTAGTGACTCTTGCACTGAGACTGGAGCAGCTAGATGTAGTAAGTAGTCTATATTCTTAATGTCTGGTAGCGGACCGCCTGCGATGTCACACTCATATACTCTTAATCCGCCTGGTATATTACCGGAAGGAAGAGTTATGTTCTCTAATTTACCTGTGTAAAAATTATCAAGTACGGTAACTTGCCATCCGCGTTCTAGCGCTCGCCAAACCGCGTGATGCCCAATAAAACCTGCGCCGCCTGTAATTACTATATGCATATTACACTTCTTTTCTATTAATTATATGTTATTATTCAACATTGTTTCTTTTATCTTACTGACAACCTGCTCGACGGTAATTTCTTTACTGCATTCAAATTGTCTTGGAGTATTTTTGTGTGCTGGACACCAGTTCCAATCACCTTTATCAAAAACATCCCATGCCCAACAGCCGTTACATACTCTGTTGTTTTGTATTGTTGTAATACCTTCTATTTTTTCTACCACTTCAGGAGTAAATCCACTGATTGAGAATGTAGGTACATTTAGAGCCCATGCAAACCAGGTTAAGCCTGAGCTGATACCCACAAAGAATTTACTGGCTAACATAAATCCAGCAACTGCCTCTAGTGCCTCTGGAGATCTTTCTGCTTCAACTTTTACATGGTCCTCTTTACTACAGTGTACCCAATGGTATTCTGACATAGTGTTTATCAAATCTTGCCAACCATTTTCTCTATGCCAGTATTTAGCTCCTGCAGTAGAAGCCGTGGCAAAGGTAACAATATCCTTATCTCTCGTTGGTTGTTGTGCGTTCCTAAAATCTGGATGCATAATAGGTCTAGCATTGATTTCATCTAGAGGTATACCTAATCGATCTGATGCGATTTGTGATAGGTGTATCTTTCTCCAATCATTCTTATGTTCTGCCTTTCGCCATGGTTCATCAAGGTCATAAAAAACACCTAGATTAATTTTTGACATAGAACTATTAATTATTCGATCAAAATTAGTAATCTCTATACCTAATTTATTATATTCTAAACTATCGAATAACCAATTTTTATGAGTAGCTACCCAAACTTTCTTAAAGTTCCAATATTCTTTAAATGCTTTGATTTGACCCATAAATGCAATACTATCTCCAAGAGATGAACTATCGAATTTAATGCCTATTTCCATGCCCTCAGGTTCACAGCGCCATTCCCATATTAGATTAGAGCCTTCATAAACTTCTATTCTCCATGGAATAAACCATTTATATGATGGTGAATACCAACAACCTGCTTTTATATCTTGCTCATAAACTACACGGTCACCGTCTAAAAATCTAACCCAACATCTATTTGATTGTATTGATTGTACATGGAGTTTAATTTGCCAATCCCAACTTACTGAAAAAACTGATGGCTTCATTATATCCACACCATCGTATGTTTGATTATAGTGATTCAACATCTGATTTTTAAATCTAACCACATCATTTTTAGGTATATTACTACCTCTACCAGATTCTACACCCTTAATAAAATTGGCCATATTCGTATCAAAGTCATCAACGAGTATATTTATATGTCTGGTGTACATATCTAGGTACTGTGGTAGATTACGAGAGAATGTAATTAAACCATAAGATAGCGCCTCTCTAAGTGCAAGTGGGTTACATTCCCATGTAGAGTTAAAGACAAAAACATCTGCTGCTTTCATAAACATATCAACATCTGATCTCTCTCCCCAAACTTTAACATTATCTGGTAGATTGGTCATAATAGGTTCCCAGTATTCTTTAAAATTACCAGCTTGATTACCTACAAAATGAAAAACATATTTACCAGGAAACTGTAACTCTAACGCTCTGGCCATCTCTACACCCTCGCCCTGATTTTTACCAGAAGTCCATAGTCCAACATTAAGGACATGAGTTTTAGATTTATCAAAACCTAAGTTATCCTTCGCGGCGTCTTTTTCAGTGTAGGTTGGCTGTAAATTTTCAAATGGATATTCTACTGTGGTTCCACCACTGGGGCTTGTTTTAAAATTATTAACTGGATGATATGGTGTACAGTACATATATGAATTAGGATGCCATACCTTTTTACTATTATCCATCCATATATTATGGCATGTTTCAACTATTTGATATTGCCTGTCACCACTATAAATTGTATCTAGAGTACTTTCATCTAGTTTTCTATCCATTGATTCAGGACATTCTTCAAAATGAATTACACTAGGATCTACTCTTTGTATTACATCTAAAAGTCTCTTATTTTTATCAGTTCCATCTGCTAAAAAGAGCCTATCACCTAATAGTTCTTTAAGTTTATTTTTTTGTACAACATAATCATCAGAATAATTATCTAGTTCTATTACATAAATATCTACGTCTGAATCCAACAGTGCTTCTACTCTTTTTAATAGAAACTGTGGCATACCGCCAGTAGATAGATGGTGTGCAACATAGAGTACCTTCTTTTTCTTTAATCTATTAAGTATACTGTCTATCTCCTCTAGATCCTTCTCTCCATGAAAAGCCATTAGTTCATTTCTCTTAAGAGGTAGTGCTAACCAGTCGCCGATATGTTCTAATTTACCAGTAAAATTTAAGTTATCTAACTCTAAGTGTTTCCTATAATTTACATACATCATAGGTAAGCCCTCTTGAATATCATATTTCCATAACAGCACATTAGCCAGAGACTCTTCGTGATATGGTGCATACCAAGCTGAATTATTTTCTACTTCTGGATGTATACACATTTGGCCCCACTCTTCAATAAATGGTTTTGACTTCTGGCCTGCAACAAAATAGCCAGTTTGTCGATAGCCCTGTCGAACAGATTGATCTACACCAAATAGTTCACACGCTGGATGCTCTAGGCTTTTATGGAGTTCATCTCTACTTTCTACACCACCTCGCTGACCTATAAAGAGCACATCGTACATACATCTTACAAAATATGGATGTGTGCAATTCACAGGATAATAACTAAAAATACGGTCAATGTATTTAGTAACGACTGTATCTGAGTCAATATACGCGATTGTAGTAGCGTAGTGCTCTAGCGCGTCTGCTACTACGAAAGGTCTTTGCGCTAAAAGTTTATATGTATTAGGGTCTTTTCTATCAATGTAGTCTCTCTTTTCAACTGGTGGTGCGTTTAAGTGCCATTTTATAGTCTTATATGCACCGGGTACTTCTAGATCGCTATTAATCATATAGACAATAACTGGAATTTCACTAAAAGTATTAATACTCTTTACCGCAGCACTTACAATATCAAAATATGCAGCATTAGCATAAAGTACATAGGCTTTCTCTACTTTCTCTTTTGGGTAATGGACATAATATCCATAATATTGATTAGAAAATTTAAGCTGTAGCTCAGGGTAACGCTCTTTCATTACCTCTTCTGTAAGATCTGATTGAAGATGAGTCTCATGTTCATTTCCCTCATGCTCACCCTGTTCCATCTCGTATGGTACTGCAACAAGACAACCTTTACCAGAATCTACTATACCATCGATTAATTCTTTAGCATGTTCTACTGATAGGTGTTCTAGTACATCGCCTAGAATAATAAAGTCATAGTCAGTTATATCGAAGTTAACAATATCTTCACAGTAAACTGTATCATACTTCTCTGTTAAACCATATTTTTCTATGTATGGTTGGAATATTTCAACTGCGTCTATTTGATAGCCGTGAGCTCTTATTAAATCTGAGTATGTGCCAATGCCAGGACCTACGTCCAAGATTCGTTCACTCGTAGATACATTGGATTGAATCCAATCTCTTACTTCATTTTTAAAGAAATTAAAGCTGTATGGCATACTATTAGATTAACTATATTACTTATAGTCTTCATAAGACTTTTCCTCAACTAATGCCGAACCAGTTAATTCATTAATTTGTTTTTTAACATCTGCTCTTTCATCATTAGTGAAATAAACAGATCTTGCCAATTCTATAAAATCATAATCAAAGTCTTTCTTAGACTCATGTACTCGGATGTGGTCTTCTATATTCCATAGAGTTTTATTAATGTCCTGTAGATCTTTGTGAAGTTTTTTCATTTCAGGACGATCTAGTTCACTTAATGCTTCATACATATCATGAACAATCGGTGCTAATATATCATACTCTTTCTGTACGTTAATTAGTTTGGCTTCATCTTTAATTTGTTCTAATTTGATAGCCAAGATGGTAAGTTTGTCTACAATCTCACCATTTGATACTTCTATTTTCATTTATTACTTTTTTAAAGTGTTAATAACATATTAATCAGCTCTGGCTGTGGTTGTACATCATCTTTATCAGTTCTAACCTGACCGTGTGTTAACAGACCCTCTATTTTACCAGAACATGCGGCATCTGAAAAATCAAAAGCCTTACTCATTTTTAACTGAGGTATCGCGACGCCATACGACTGTGCGTTGGTTACAGATTTTATATTTTCAATAATACCCTTTTGTAAATCGATTCCATGTGTATCTGATAGCAATATTAAAAGTGCCTTTAGAGACTCTATCTGTTTATCAGAGTACTTGTGGAAATATAACTGTCCTTTATATTGTTCTGTTAATGTTAATACTTGAGATGGATCTACCTCTGCATTATACCATGTGTAGAATTTACCATCTTTCTTAGTTAGCCTACCAGCCGAACATAATTCTATTGAGATAGAACCTCTGTGCATTGTTCTAGATTTAGTTTTACCTAGGTGATAACCCCAATATTCATCTTTAAATGCCTGTAGAATTCTACCATCATATTTAGTTTCATCTTTACCAGAAGCAGGTAGTCCACCAATTACATAATGAGTACCAATTCTACCCCTCTGATCTCTACCCCATTGGTCAATTACTTTATATGGATTGTGTCTGCCAGCTGTGTGGTGAATAAAAATCCACTTCTTTGCAGTTATTTCATTAACATACTCACCTTCAGGTAGTGGGTATTGTTCTATCCAAGTTGCACCAGTTGTAATATCTGTATCTGCTTCTAACTCATGTGGATTTAAACCTAATTTCTTCCAAGTGATAGGGCCTACGATTCCGTCTCCTTTTAAATTATGTTGTATTTGAAAAGACTTAACCTTCTCTCTTGTCATAGGGCCAAACACGCCGTCTACTCTAAGCCCAAGTCTTTCCTGTACTGCTTCAACCAGATCACCAGAGTGACCTTGTTTTAATACGTATTTACTTTGCTTTGACATATTTCTTTTGTTTTTATTTCTAATTTATCTATCACACTTAGTAGATCGTCAACGCTGGTGGTCTCATGTCTGAACTGGAAGATGTCTTCCATACCCACTTTCTTGTATATTCTAAAAAGTATGAGATACTTAGGATTTGCCTTTAATCTTTCTTTCATGAAAGATACAGTTTCTGCTTGTCTTCTAGCAGCTCCAGAATAACCATATACTGTTTTGATTCTGGCAGAACATTGATAATCTTCATGGTCTAATTCCATAAAGTATTGTTCTTCTTTTAACTCATTGGCTATCAAATATAACCTATGTAGAATTGATGGATGTTCACCTGCAAGTACTTTTATTAATGTTTCTTTATCTAATGCTTTATCAATAAATGTTTTGCCTAGGTTTATCTTAATTCTGTTTGTCATTATTTTTGTTTAAAAAATCCTTCATATCTTGCTCTGCTTTTTTTCTCATAGCAGCATCAAATAACTCATCTTCGTCCACTTCAGAAGATTCCTCTTCTGTTACAACAGGTTCTTCTGTTGGAAGAGTTGGTTTAATTGAAGTCTGAACTATTTTCACCTCTTTTTCAATTTCTTCAGGATATGTACCGAATTCATTCTTTACCTTTTCAACTGTTGCAGCAACTGAAGTAGGATTATTCTCATTAGGGAATGTACCTACTCTATCTGCCTCTGTCTCTGTTTCATCTACGCCAGAAACTTCTTCTGGATCGATAACTTCTATGTCACCAGCGGTATTCTCCACTTCCCACTTTCTGTTCTTCCACGCTTCAAGCTCTTCTTCAAAATCTTCTGGTTCGTGGCGATCAACTGATATATCATAAGGATCTTGAATACCTACGGTATCATTCTCATCCATCTTCTTTTGAAAGTCCATAAAACCAGATTCTTTATCATTAGTCAGACCTCCAACGGTATGAATTTTATCATCCTCTTCAGACCATGGTCCTGGCTCGTCTTGTGCCTCTAAGAAAGCCTGTACTTCAGGATCTTGTTCCCAAGGTAAATCATCTAAACCTTCATTGGCTAAATGTCCAAACTCTTCTTCTAGAATTTGGTCTTCATCTAATTCTGGTGGTGCAAATCCTCTAGCTTCATCGGGTAACTTTGTACTTTCTTCTGCTATTTTATCTGCTATATCATACCAACCTTGAGCTGCCTCTTTATCAACAGAAACATCGAATGGCGGTTTTGAATCTGCAGGTTGATCTGCAGTACTATCTGTTTTCCAATCTTTATCATCATAGTCATCATCATAGTAAACAGAACCTCTGTTGTCATAATAATCATCCTCATCTTCGTCTTCAAAATCATCTGTTAGCGTAGGCTCGTATGGAGTTTCTTCATCTTCCGGTCTTTTAGGATTAGCCATATCAAACGCGAAGTTCGCTGCAATTACCATAGAGATTGCCAGTGGATCGAATACAAAGATAATTACTAGGAGAAGTATATTAATAATCTTGTCCATTGGCGCACCTGTTAGACCTGATAAGTATTGCAGTGGTCCTAACTCACCGACTGTATCAGCTTCATTCTGTATGTCTAGGATCTTTAATTTTATTGTCTGTAGAGAGTCTGCTGCTACTTCTCTTTTCGCTTGAACAGCATTCCTGTTACCCTCTTCCACTTCAATTCTACTCTGTGCCAAACGTAGTTCAGATGTGGATATTGTGGTTCTAACGCCTCCAACCACCGAGGTGTCTCGTACCTGGATTTGTTGAGACCTAGCATTGGAAAGAGTACTAATGTTATTAGAAATTCTTTCAAGTTCTTCATCGTATCTAGTAACGTCTGCTTCATAGAATTGTGCTTTATTGTCTAAGAATTCTATCTGGTTCTGTTGAACTACTAATTTCTGATAGGTTTCTTGATATGCAGCAGATAGGAAGCCATAGATACCCATTGATGTAATAAGTACTAAGACTGTTGCTGCTATTGTTAGATAGGTTCTTAACCATTTGTTAATACTATCCCAATATTGATATAATAGAGATGCAATTACCAGTTTACCGAACTCTAGTGAACCGGCCATGATAATTACTTCTAACTGTGCCCCTGCGAATAATTTTGATAAACCACTTACCGAATAGAATGCTGCCGATGCCGAGATTGACAAGGCAGAGAATGCTATTATGAATGGAAAGAAGTTTCTCTTTAATGATTTAAACATAACTTTAGTTTTTAGTTTTACCACTTGCCAAGTGGACATACAGATCCTGGTGAGAGTGCCTTTGCAGCTAGTCTACAACCACAACCTCTGACCTCTTGACCTGTAACGACATGTATTCCAGTTTTTTGTGGATTACATGTACCCCCATTCCTCATATCACACGTATTGCAAATATTTAGTCTTTTCTCAGATTCAGTTTTTAATTCAGGTGCTAAATCTACAAAATGGGATTTCACTAAATTACCCCAACCTGTCAAAATTTGTTCAATTTGACTAGGATTCTTTTGCTGTGCTGGTGTTAAAGCAGGTTTATATGACGTTTGAGTACGCTTAGTACTACCTACAGTACCACCATAAATATTTGTCTTTCTTTCTGTTGCCATATCTTATATATTATACTTTTCTGCAAACATCTTTCTACGCTTAATGAATTCAGTGGCATAGAACTCTAAATCTCGTTGAGTTAGAGTAAACTTCTGAGGTAAATTATCTATCTCATTTGCGATCCATATCTCTGCTCCATCGGCCTTTTTACCCGACATATCCCAATATGCAATAAAGTATGCTGATGCTTGTAGGTAATAGTCTAATACCCATTCTTCTCTCTTGGGTTTTCTACTATTCTTATAGTCAATAATCTTAATCTGATTATCCACTAACTCAGAGATATTATCTACTGTACCAGCCCAGCCACCTGCTTTTGTGGTCCATAAGAAAGTCTCTGCTTCAATTACCTTTTTTATCTGGTCGAAATAGTCCGATGAGTTAGACCAGAATTTATAGAAGAATTTCCATGCTTCTTCTAGATAGAGTTGACCATTCTCATCGTCTTTAAACTCATTGACCTCATCGTCATCTTTTGCAACCTCTTTTAGCATCTGTAGACGCTCCATGGCTTCACCAGAGGTCTTTGTTTTGTATAACTCAATAAGTCTGTGCATTATTGTACCACGAGACATACTAAGACTAGAGATACGATTAGCCTCTTTCTCACCTACTCTCTTCTTCCATTTCTCTAGGCCAGACATGTCTTTAGTCTGCCCCAGAATAGTAGTAACCGAAGGTAATTTAGCTATAACTTCTTTACCTTCGGTAACCTCATAAAATCTGAGACCGTTCTCTTGTACTCTTTTAATTTCTTGCATTACATTCCTGCTAAACTGAGTAACCTATTAAATAATTCTATAACGTAATGGAAATTGATGTAGACAACTCTACCTAAAAAGAATAGACCTGTCGCTACTGCAGCTGATTTAATTATATTACCTAAGATTGGAAATAGGGCAAACGCTTCGTATTGCGGCCACATTACAACCAGGTATGCTGCTGAATTAGGTATTCTTGCCATTTCTGGGTAGATAACATCTGAGATACCTAATTCATTTGTGAGTGGACCCCATTTGCTTAGCTGCTGCATTACGTAGGCTTGTTGAACCTGAGGTGCAGCTCCAACGACTTCTTCTGGCATATTAATTACACCATACACTCTACCTAACCAATCTACTCTTAGATCTTGATCGTTAATCTTCTGTAGATTGTCTTTCTGTCTACATGTTTTTCTGAAGATCCACCATATTCTGATCTCTGAAATTAATTCAGACCAATAAGTGAATGTATTTAAAAGCCATTTCATATATTAATTTTTAGCTAGTTCTTTTAACTGTTGTATGGATAAAGCTCCAGTTGTTTTATTTTTAACTACACCATCTTCCACATACATGAATGTTGGAATAGATCTGATGCCGAACTGTGCTGCAATATCGGACTCTTCGTCTACATTAATTTTGATAACTTCTACTGCGTCATCTTCTTCACCGTACTTCTCTAGTACAGGCATCATTGATCTACATGGACCACACCATGGTGCCCAAAAATCTACTATAAATTTACCTTCTTCTGGAATCATAATTCTGGATTTATTCCGGCCCACTCTACGAGTAAACCTCTGTCTGTTAATTCAATATATTTATCATGCTTAATACTGATCTGAATTTGACCTGGCATAACAGCAACATCAGTATACTCAACTGCATTATCAAAAATATTGTCAGATTGTACTAGAGGGGCACTAATATTCTTGTTCATTTGTTCTAGGTATTCTTTACCTATCCAAAACTGTACATACATAGTTCTAAATTTAGTTTAATATTATACTAAAAATGATGTATTTGTTTCACTATCAGGTCCAAAACCTGCTTTCCCAAGAGTAGTTATTATTGGAATCTCCAAAATTATCAGATTGTGAGATAGGTAGGTCACCTCTGGTAATAAAAACATTCATATCTTTGAATTGATGATTTATCCACACATCAACTGGACCTTTTACTGGTCGCTTATATAATAATTTTTTAGCACCTTTTTTGCTTAACAAATAACCACTTAACCAGAAAACTCCAAAATTTAACCGGTCTAAATCATCACTGTATTCTACAGTATCATAGCCACCGAAAGGGCTTCTATAAGCACTAAGATAAACCATATCCCAATCTTCAGGAAGGTCTTCCATAATAGAAGTTATTCTCTTCTTTATACCTTTATCGAAAAATGCATCATCCTCTAAAAAGAGTCCAGACTCTGCTTCGCTTTTTAAAAAACTACGCCACATTTTAATATGACCTAAGCTAACCGCTAACTCGTTTCTAGTCGCAATCAGGTTCTGTTTTTTGTAGTGTTCTAAATCGGATTTGAATCTAGTATCTGGATTGATTTTCCAATGATACATGAAGTTGTATTCTGCTAATACGTTTCTAGGATTGGGTTCATGTAGTAGATGATGCCCGTTAATCCCATGCACCCACTCGGTTATATCAAACATCTTATGTTTTTTCAAAAGACTTGTTAGTCCTTCTCTCCTATCTACCCTCTCTCGTAAATTTAATACGAAAATCTTGTCTACCATTAAGTATATAACATGCTTTTATTTGTAGCCCCTAGGAGAATCGAACTCCTCTTTCCAGGATGAAAACCTGGCGTCCTAACCGATAGACGAAGGGGCCAAATGTTGGGCCGCAGGGGCTCGAACCCCGACTCTTCTGGACCAAAACCAGACGTGTTGCCAGTTACACCACAGCCCAATTAACAATTATACTACAGAGACTACTTTTGTTTCTTGTAGTTTCTGTAGTTAACAACGGCTCTGGCTAGAGCGTCCATTCTACCTTCATGAGTTGGAATCATCACTCTGTCTACACCACCATAATCCGTTCTCTTCTGCGGATTAAGTTGATATGTTGTAGTCAGAGGTCGACCAGTTCTCCAAGATGTAGTCTTGTAGGTTCTACGAATGTAGCCTGTCTCATAAGAGAGATAGTCAGCGTTCGTGAATGGGTCATGATAGCAGACCGTACCGTTGTTGGCTTGTGTCTGAGATGTAACCTCAATACATTTTAGTGCTTGTAGTTTGTTCATATTAAACTTCCATTCTAGGTTCGTCATTTAATACCACTTCAAGATTGTTGCCGTCGAACCTGATACCGACAACCTCTTCGTTTTCTGATTCTATCTTACTTAAAAATTTATTCAAGTCGAAAGATCTAAAGAAAACACCACCCTTGGCTTTTCCAGTGAATCCATCTTTCCAAAATACTTCGTTTTCAAACATAACTTTTATTTATTATTGTTTTCCCAATCTTCTCTGAATAGATTCATAAAACCATCTTCGGACCACAAATCTAACTCGCTCATTGCTTGGCCGAGATTCATTTCTAGACCTTTGCTTTTTTTATCGAGAAGCCAACCTATTAATTTATTTCTTGCCATAACTTTTAGCTTTAATTACAGTACTAATATAATAAAAATATCTGACACTAGAAAATTATTTGGCAATTATTTTGTCTAGAGGGTAAACATTATCATCAGACTCTGCTCTTTCTGGATGCCACTGTACTGCCCAGATCTGTCTCTCTGGGTCTACAAAACCTTCTATTATTTCTCTGCCCTTGGTCCAATGTGTTGGAATAAAATTACTGGCAATAATCGCACAGTATTGATGGTGTCTTGAGTTGACCCAAATGTGATTACCTTCTTGGTCGTATACATTATGATATTGAGATTTTTTGCCGATGTGGTCCTCTGCTTCTGCGAAGTTATCTGCACTATGTGCCTCTACTAGTCTACCTTCTAGATCTTTTACCGTACCGCCAAAATAGTAGTTTAAGATCTGCATACCCCGACATACTCCAATAATCGGCTGTTTTGCCTCTAGTGCCAGTTCTATCCAATAAAATTCTAATGCGTCTCGATCTACATCTTTACCAATGTCTGCGCCACCACATAGAATCAGTGGTCGATCGATCTTTGTGTCCCTTTTAGTTAGCCATTTAAACTGAATGCCATTTGTGATTAACCACGCTTCGTATTGTACTTTTTCTAATTTACCCTTTGGAGGTGCAACTAGCGCTTTCATATCTCTATTTTTGTAGAGTCGTCGGTAAACCAAATTGGCATTGTGTATCTTTCTGCACCAGTCACCGGAGTAACCCCATGTGAGTGCTCAAGGTCTGATGGAAACAGAATTAATTTGCCTGTTTTAGCTGTGATCTTTAGGTTTTGTTTAGGAAAGTATGTGGAACCTCCTTGAAAGTCATCGTTTAAATAAAGTACGCCGCTCACCTTTCTGTGTGGATATTTACCAGGTGAACCATCTGGTAGATATGCGTCTGAGTGTACATCCATTGATTTACCAATAGGCCAATACACTAGATCTGTGTATTCTGGGTATAATCTCTGTTGATAAGTTGTGATTGCTTGAAATGTAGTATCGAATCTAAATAAACCCATGCGCCACTTCACCCATGGATCTGTAACTTTAATATATGGTATTGTTCTAGAGTTAAAGAAGGACTCGTTGTTGTACTCTTCTCTATTCTGTGACTTAAACCATTGAAGAATTTTGTTACAGTCTTGCTGTGATACAAAGTTGTCGAATTCTACTATTTTCATATTGTTTTAAGGTTTAGATAATTCTTTTTCCTACTCTAAATTCAATCATAGCAAGGAAACTTACAAGTATAATTTCGACTATGATATATGTCCAACCTAAAATTGTAATAGAACTGAAATGATAGGAAATTAAT
>Ga0213858_10000124_pt1 | contig 33864 bp, 45 predicted proteins | sample PICome_FD_160122 | JGI IMG/M metagenome (GOLD analysis project Ga0213858, IMG submission 160122) | Coastal seawater microbial communities near Pivers Island, North Carolina, United States - PICO245 | ecosystem: Environmental > Aquatic > Marine > Coastal | place: USA: North Carolina | collected... | reverse complement strand
AGGTTCTATTGAATTTAGTAATAATTCAAAGATTATTGCCGCGGCAACTTCAGGTAGTTCTATTAGAGGTTTATCAATTAACTTATTATTCCTCGATGAGTTTGCATTTATTGATAATGACGCACAGTTTTATACATCGACATATCCAGTTGTCTCATCAGGTAAAGATACAAAAATTATTATAGCTTCTACGGCAAATGGTGTTGGTAATATATATCATAAACTATGGGAAGGCGCTACAACAAATACTAATGAATTTAAACCATTTAGAGTAGATTGGTGGGACGTCCCAGGTCGTGATGATAAATGGAAAGAAGAAACAATTGCTAATACATCAGAGTTACAGTTTGATCAAGAATTTGGTAATAATTTCCACGGTAGAGGTAATACATTAATTGAGGCAAATGATTTATTAGCACAAAAGGCCATTGATCCAATACGATGGTCAGAAAATTTATTTCAATACGAAGATCCTTTAGATGGTCATCATTATGTAATGACAGTTGATGTATCTAAGGGTCGAGGACAAGATTATAGTACATTTAATATTATTGATACATCAGTAAATCCATTTAAACAAGTATGTGTATTTAGAGACAATAATATATCACCATTATTATTTCCTGATATTATATACAAATATGCTAGGATGTACAATGACGCATACGTAATTGTCGAAAGTAATGACCAAGGAGCAATTGTCTGTAATGGATTATATTACGATTTAGAATATGAAAATATGTTTGTAGAATCACAAATTAAGGCTAATGCGATTGGTGCTACTATGACTAAACGTGTTAAAAGAATTGGTTGTTCTACATTTAAAGATTTAATTGCTTCAAAGAAATTACATATTGTTGATGCTGAAACTATTACAGAAATGTGTACATTTGTTGCTAGAGGCGCTTCATTTGAGGCAGTTGCGCCTAATCATGATGATTTAGTTATGAATTTAGTAATGTTTGGTTGGTTTACTACAACAGATATATTTGCAGGATTAACTAATATTGATATGAAACAATTAATGTATAAAGAACAATTAAAGGCAATTCAAGACGATATGTTGCCTTTTGGCTTAATTGAAGACGGAAGAGATAGAAAAGAAGGAGTTGGTGACGGTGAGGGTAATGTATGGTTCGAGGTAGATCATCTCTAGAATTATTATTTATATAAATAAAACTGTTGAATATAACCGTATTATGAAAAACTTATTAAACTAACTCAAATTGAGAGGACAAAAAAATGGCATTTCAAGTATCACCAGGCGTTCAAGTCAAGGAAATTGACGCAACGAACGTGGTACCTGCAGTTTCTACTAGTATTGGTGGATTTGTGGGTAGCTTTGTATGGGGTCCGGTCAACGAGGTTATTACGGTTAGTTCAGAAAACGAATTAGCTGGAATCTTCGGAACACCAGATTCTACTACAAGCAAACACTTTTTAACTGCTGCTTCATTCTTAAAGTACGGAAACGCGCTTAAAGTAGCACGTGCTGATGCATCTGATATGAAGAACGCAACAGACGGTACAGCACTTAAAATTAAAAACGAAGACCATTATGATCAACTTGAGGCTGCGGGTTCTTTAACAGGAACTTTCGTTGCAAAATATCCAGGTGCTTTAGGCAATAGCTTAAAGGTGGAGATTTGTTCAAGTGTGGCTGCATTTACCAACTGGACAGGTGGCACAGGCGAACCTGATCCAAAAAATGCATTTGATGCTGCACCAGGAACTTCTGATAGCGCGTCAGCTGCAGGAGCAAGCGAAGATGAAATACACGTAGCAATTATTGATGAAGACGGATTATGGAGTGGAACAAAAGGAACAATCCTAGAAACATTCGCATTCTTATCTTTATCATCTCAAGGTAAAAAATCAGATGGTACAACTAATTATTACAAAGACGTAATTAATAGACAATCCGAATATGTATGGTGGAGTGGACATAACTCAGCATTCGATTCAACTGATGCATCAGGAAGCGGAGAAAGCGCAGTACCTGCTACATCTGGAGCAGGTGAAGGCTTTACAAGTGGAGAAGCATTTGCTAATTCATCAAGTATTCAGGGTGTATCACTAGCAGGCGGAGTAAGTGCAAATGACGGAGCTCACGGAGACATTACAACAACGTTTGATGTATGTTTCGCAGATTCCGAAACAGTAGATGTAAATTTACTTTTTGCATATCCGGATGCATCAGCTCATAACATTGCTAATAAATTAATTACAATTTGTGAAGCAAGAAAAGATTGTATGGCTTTTGTATCACCACCAATTGCTTCATCAGCTAACGGCGGTTCAGTAGCTAACGTTGTAACATGGGCTAATACATTACCATCAACGTCTTATGCTTCAACTGATTCATCAGCCGTATATGTGTATGATAAATACAACGATGTTAACATCTATATTGGTGCATGTGGTCTTTTAGCAGGTCTTTGTGCAAATACAGATAATGTTGCAGATGCATGGTTTAGTCCAGCAGGTGTAACAAGAGGACAACTTCTAGGTGTAATAAAGTTAGCACTTAATCCAAAGAAAGCGGATAGAGATACTCTTTATAAAGCAAGAGTTAATCCATTAGTATCTTTCCCAGGACAAGGTACAATGTTATTTGGAGATAAAACTTTATTATCCAAACCAAGTGCGTTCGATAGAATCAATGTTAGAAGATTATTTATTGTTATTGAGAAGGCAATTAGCACAGCTGCTAAAGGTCAACTCTTTGAATTCAACGATGAATTTACAAGAGCTCAATTCAGAAATCTTTTAGAACCATTCTTAAGAGACGTAAAAGGTAGAAGAGGTGTAACTGACTTTAAAGTTGTTTGTGATGAAACAAATAACACTGGTCAGGTAATTGACGCTAATAGATTTGTAGCTGATATCTTTATCAAGCCATCAAGATCTATTAACTTCATTTCATTAAACTTTATAGCAACAAGAACCGGAGTCGATTTCACTGAAATCGCTGGCGTATAATAGGAGATTAAAATGGCAATTTTAGGCGTAGATGATTTTAAATCAAAACTCGTAGGAGGTGGCGCACGTTCCAACATGTTCAAAGTAACATGTAATTTCCCTTCATATGCTCAAGGTGACGTTGAACTATCTTCATTCATGATCAAAGGTGCTCAGTTTCCTTCATCAGTTGTAGCTCCTATCCCTGTATTATTCAGAGGTAGACAGTTACAAATTGCTGGAGACAGAACATTTGAACCAGTTTCATTAACAGTTATTAATGATACTGGATTCGAAGTAAGAAACGCTTTTGAAAGATGGATGAATGGTATTAACGAGCACAACAATAATAGCGGTATAAGTAATCCTACTGATTACATGGCTGATATGCTTGTTGAGCAGCTTAATAAGCAAGGTGAAGTTACTAAGACTTATGATCTTAGAGGCGTTTTCCCAACTAACTTATCAACTATTGAACTTTCATATGATAACGAAAATCAGATTGAAGAATTCACAGTTGAAATGCAAGTACAATATTGGGAATCAAATACCACTTCTTAAAAGGTATATAAATAGTATTAGAGGAGGGAGGATAATCTCCCTCCGATAATATGAGGTAAAAAACTATGGCAGAATTTTTTGGTTTCGAAATAAAGAGGGCTGGACAAGAAAAACAGTTACCTTCCTTTGTTCCGAATACAGATGAAGATGGCGTTGGTGTAATATCGGCAGGTGGACATTTCGGTCAATATATTGATATTGATGGAGATGGAGCTAAGAATGAGATTGATCTTATTCTTAAATACCGTGATATTGCTACTCAACCAGAATGTGATGCAGCTGTAGAAGACATTATTAATGAAGCGATTGTAGGTGATAATAAATCAGCACCCGTAGAAATAATTTTAGATAATGTTGAGGCATCTCCTAAGATTAAAACTGCAATGAAGACAGAGTTCGAAAATATTGTAAGTTTATTAGGATTTAAAGCTTATGCTCATGACATTTTTAGAAAATGGTATATCGATGGCAGATTACCATATCACATCATAATTGATACATCGAATCCGCAGAAAGGGATTCAAGAATTACGGTATATCGATCCAACCAAACTTAGAAAAGTAAAAGAGGTCGAAGAAGATAGAGATCCAAAAACTGGTGCGACTATAATTAAAAAGGTTGACGAGTTTTTTATTTTTAGTAAAGGCAAAGATGGTGCAGGTGAAGGGTTAAAGATACATCCTGATGCAATTGCATATTGTACATCAGGTGTTTTAGATCCTGCGAGAAAGAGAATTCTTTCATATATGCATAAGGCTATCAAGCCAACTAATCAATTAAGAATGATGGAAGATGCTCTTGTCATTTACAGAATATCAAGAGCACCAGAAAGAAGAATATTTTACATTGATGTAGGTAACTTACCTAAAGGTAAAGCTGAAGAATATCTAAAAAATATTATGAATCAATATAGAAATAAATTGGTTTATGATGCTAAAACTGGAGATATTAAAGACGATAAGAAACATATGTCGATGTTGGAAGACTTTTTCCTACCAAGAAGAGAGGGAGGAAGAGGTACTGAAATATCAACACTACCTGGAGGTGAAAACTTAGGACAAATTGAAGATATTTTATACTTCCAAAAGAAATTATATAGAAGTTTAAACGTTCCTGTAAACAGATTAGAACAAGAATCTGGATTTAATTTAGGAAGAGCCACTGAGATATCAAGAGACGAAGTTAAATTTAAAAAGTTTATTGATAGATTAAGAGGTAGATTTAGTGATTTATTTATGCAATTGCTGAAAACTCAGTTAATGCTAAAAGGCGTAATTACTAAAGATGATTGGAAAGATTGGAAAGAAAATATTTCTTTTGACTATCTAGAAGATAATTATTTCTCTGAATTAAAAGAAGGTGAAATTACAAGAGAGCGTTTTGAAATGTTATCAACGATGGATGAATATGTTGGTAAGTATATCTCGAATGAATGGGTTAGAAAGAATATTCTAAGACAGAGTGACGATGATATTGCCGAGATCAAAAAACAGATCGAGGATGAAAAAAAGTCAGGAGAAATTGAGTCTGAGGACGATGTTGACTTTTAATTTTTTATAAATATATACGAGGAAAAATAAATGAGTATTGATAATCTAATTAATAATGTTAAAAACGGTGAAAATGTAAAAGCGCAAAAGGATTTTGATAATCTTATGGCGCAAAAAGTAACCGATGCTTTAGATGCTAAAAAGATTGAATTAGCATCTACACTGCAGGATAGAGTAGCTAATAAAGAGGAAAAGTAATGTTAACCTTTGTCGAAATGCGACAAAAAATAGCTGAATCTAAGTTTGGCGAAGTTTCAGTTAAGCTGCCAAGTTCTGCGGATGGTAAAGAAATGAAAGCTACCTTTGATAATAAAGGTTTATCCTATGAGGTATTAGGATCAAAATCACATAAAGGTATGCGAACAATTAGAATAAGAGATTTAAAAGACTTAGGATATAAAATTCCTAAAAATGCTAAAGACGTTAAAGATATTTTAAACGATTTAGCTGCAATGTTATAACGGATAAAAATATGAAGCTAATAGCAGAATATATAGAAAGTGACTTAAAAGTCATAACAGAAAAAGTTAACGGTAAAAAGAGTCTCGTTATCGAGGGTGTTTTTATGCAGGCAGATGCTAAAAACAGAAATGGTAGAATTTACCCTAAAGAGATTCTAGAAAAAGCCGTTAACAAATACGTAACAGAACAAGTAAATACTGGTAGAGCAGTTGGGGAACTTAATCACCCTGAAGGTCCTACCATTAATTTAGATAAAGTTTCACACAAAATTACTGATCTTCATTTCGAAGGAAGTAATGTTGTAGGAAAAGCATCAATTCTTAAAACCCCTATGGGACAAATCGTTGAAGGTTTGCTCGAAGGTGGCGTTAAGCTTGGTGTATCAAGTCGTGGTATGGGAAGTCTTGTACAAAAAAATGGCGTCATGCAGGTGAAAGATGACTTTATGTTATCAACTGTAGATATCGTTCAAGATCCTTCTGCTCCAGAGGCATTTGTCAATGGAATTATGGAGGGTGTTGATTGGGTATGGAATAATGGCGTACTTTGTGCACAGCAGATTGAAGAAATTGAGACTGAAATCAAAGAAGCTAAAAATATGAGATCGGCCGATGTCGAAATCAAAGCTTTCAAAAATTTCCTCTCTAAACTTGTAAATTCTTAATAGGAGAATAATTATGTCAGTAGACGAAGTTAAATTAAATAATGAACTAGTCGAAGACGTATCAGATGCTGAAGAGCTTCAAGATGAGCTCGTTGAAGACGAACAAGTTCAAGACGAGGACATTCTCGAAGCAAAAGCCAAAAAAGAAGCTGGACATGACGGCGATGAAGACGAAGAGGACGAAGTTAAGGAAGATTCCGATGAAGATGACGATGACGATGAAGTCAAAGAAGATTCTGACGAAGATGACGAAGACGAAGAGCCTGTAGTTGAAATGCCTAAAACTAAAGCTGCTATTATGGCGGGCGTAAATGATATGGTCAAAAAGGCTAAAAAAGTAGATGCTCAAAAAATCTATGCTCAAGTAGCTAAAATGGTAGCACCTGATGTTGAACCTGAAAAACAGGTTAAAGATCCAAATGAATCAGTTGACGTAAGTCATATTGATTATCAAGAAGATCTTGATTCATTAGTTGCAGAAGAAGCTACATTAAGTGATGGATTCAAGCAGAAAGCATCTGTAGTTTTCGAAGCTGCTTTAAAATCTAAAGTTGCTGCAGAAAAAGACAGACTTGAAGCTGAGTATGTTACTAATTTAGAAGAAGAAGTTACTTCAATTAAATCAGAGCTTGTAGAAAAGGTAGATTCTTATCTTAACTACGTAGTTTCTAATTGGATGGAAGAAAACGAAGTTGCAATCAATAACGGTCTTAGAACTGAAATTGCTGAAGACTTTATGACTTCACTTCAACAGGTGTTCAAAGAACATTATGTAGAAGTTCCTGAAGGTAAAGTGGATCTAGTTGATGAACTATCAACTCAGGTTTCTGAACTTGAAGAGAGCTTAAACAAATCAACAGAAGATAATATTAAACTTACAGAATCTGTATCTGGTTTACAGAGAGCAGAGATTGTAAGACAAGCATCTTCTGATCTTGCATTAACAGAAGCTGAAAAGCTTTCTTCTTTAGTAGAAGATATTGATTTTGACGATGCAGAATCTTTCGAAATGAAAGTGAATGTAATCAAAGAATCATACTTTAAATCTGAAACTGCAGAAGCTGTTAGTGATGTACAAGAAATAGTTGGTACTGATGAGGCTCCGGCTGATATCAGTGATGTAATGGCTAGATATACTCAAGCTATCACAAAATTTAGTAAATAAATTAAGTCTATAGGGGAAAAACAAAAATGTTTAACGCAGACGCAAAACTAATGGAAAAGTGGACTCCAGTTCTCGAGCACACTGATCTAGAAAATATTACAGATAGTCATAAAAAAGCTGTTACAGCAAGACTATTAGAGAACCAAGAAGTCGCTGCCCGCGAAGAAGCTAGAGCACAACAAGGTAACTTCCTAAACGAAGATGCTGCTGCTAATAGTGTAACTGGTGGTGGAATTGATAACTTTAATCCTGTTCTTATCTCATTGGTAAGAAGAGCTATGCCTAACTTAATTGCATATGATATCGCTGGCGTTCAGCCAATGAGCGGACCAACTGGTCTTATCTTCGCAATGAAGTCAAGATTTGGTACTCAAGCTGGTGCAGAAGCGCTATTTAATGAAGCCGATACTGGTTTCTCTGGCGGAACAGGTACACAAGAAGCTGGACCATCTGGTCTAGAAGCTGCTGTTGATAGTGGTTCAGATAACGACTTAGGTGCTGGTGAAACTGCTGGTGAAATCGTTTCTGACTACGTTGGTGGTATGACTACAGCTCAAGCTGAAGCACTAGGTACTGGCGGTTCAGGTGGATCTTTCGGTGAGATGGCATTCTCAATCGATAAGGTTACTGTTACTGCTAAGTCAAGAGCGCTAAAAGCTATGTACACTATGGAATTAGCACAAGACCTTAAAGCAATTCACGGTCTTGACGCTGAAGCTGAACTTGCAAACATTCTTTCTGCTGAAATCTTAGCTGAAATCAACAGAGAAATTGTAAGAACAGTTAACAGAACTGCTAAGCTTGGTGCACAGACAACTAACGTTGCTGTTAAAGGTATCTTTAACGTAGATAGCGACTCAGATGGCAGATGGTTAGCTGAAAAAGCTAAAGGTCTTATCGTACAAATCGAAAGAGAAGCAAACGCGATTGCTAAAGAGACAAGAAGAGGAAAAGGTAACTATGTTATTTGTTCTTCAGATGTAGCTTCAATCTTAGCTGCTTCAGGTATGTTAGACTACTCACCTGCTCTCGCAACAAACTTAAACGTTGATGACACTGGTAATACTTTTGCTGGTGTTCTGAATGGTAAGTTCAAAGTATATGTTGATCCATATGCTGGACCTGCTGCTTCAGGTAACGTTAGCCAAGACTACGTAACAGTAGGATTTAGAGGATCTAATCCATATGACGCAGGTGTATTCTATTGCCCATATGTTCCTTTAACAATGGTTAAAGCAGTCGGTGAGGAAGACTTCCAGCCAAGAATCGGTTTCAAAACTAGATATGGCATGGTAGCTAACCCATTCGTAGCAACAGACGGCTCAGTAGGTGCTGATAGAAGTAACCCTTACTTCAGAATCTTCAGAGTTGACGGAATTATGGCTAGCGCATAATAGCGATTAGTTATATTCTTAAAGGGAGACTTCGGTCTCCCTTTTTTTATACATTTAACTTTTAAACTAGTATAAATAATAGTATGGCTATCACAACTAATAAAAACTTTTTGTCACCTGTTGGATTTCAGTTCAAACTTGAGGCAGAAAAATATCAAAACATAAACTATTTCTGTACAGCAGTTACAGTTCCAGACGTGTCACTATCAGAAGTTCCTGCACCTTATAAAGGTACAAATATGGCTTTTACTGGTGACAGACTTAATTTTGGTAATTTAAGTATTAGATTTAATATTACAGAGAATATGGAAAACTATATTGAAACATTCGATTGGTTGCATAACTGTATTAATGAAGGAGAATCATTTAAATCTGATGGTACATTACTAATTTTATCAAGTCACAACAACGTAACAAAAGAAATACTTTTTAGAGATTTATTTCCTACAAATTTATCAGCAGTTGAATTTTCTACGCAACAAACTGAAGTGGAATACCTACAAGCAGACGTTACATTTAAATATACATATTTTGAATTTAAATAGTGTACTTTTGTACAGTCTTGTGGTATAATATAATATGGTTTAAAAATAGGAATACATTATGAATACATTAGAACAAATAATTGAGATGTGGAAAAAAGATTGTCAAATCGATGAACTTGAACTCGATGCATCTTCCAGAGAATCAGCAAAGCTTCATTCGAAGTATCTAGAGCTATACTCAATTAATAAATTAAAACTTAAAAAACTAGATAACGACTTTAAAGTGCTTCTTAAGAACAAATGGTTGCATTATAACGGCAAATTGAGCAAAGAAGAAATGGACGAATTGGGATGGAATTATGATCCTCTCGATGGTCTTACTATTTTGAAGGGTGATATGGATAAATTTTACGATGCAGATCCATTAATACAAGAACACCAAGCTAAAATGCAATACACACAAGAGCTTATAGATACTTTAAAGGAAATTTTAGAAAACATTAAGTGGCGACATCAGAACATTAAGAATATTATTGAGTGGAATAAATTTACTAGCGGTATGTAATGGATCTAATTAAAGTCAAAAAGAAAAACGAAGTCTTTCTTCACATCGAAACTGAACCAAGTATAGAACAAGAGTTATCAGAACACTTTTGTTTCTACGTTCCTGGTTACAAGTTTATGCCTGCATACCGTAATAGGATGTGGGATGGAAAGATACGTTTATTTGACTTGAGGGCTAAAACATTATACTCTGGACTGTTCAAATACGTTCAAGAGTTCGCAAAAGTAAGAGATTATGCGCTTGAAGTAGATCAAAATGCCTTTGGAACACCCGAAAGTACACATATTGCTGATATTGAAAGCCTACTGAAGCGGGTGTCACTCTCTGTGCACGGAGATAGTATAACTGCTCGCGATTACCAACTTGATGCGCTCTCGCGCACGATATCAGACAAAAAAGCTTTATTATTATCTCCTACCGCGTCAGGTAAGAGTTTGATCATATATTTAGCTGTAAGATATTACTTAGAGGAATATGATGGTAAAGTTTTAATTATAGTACCTACTACATCTCTTGTAGAACAAATGTATTCTGATTTTGCAGACTATTCAGAGTTTGATGAATGGAGTACAGAAGAAAATTGTCATAGAATATATTCGGGAAAAGAAAGATATCAAATCAATGAAAGAGTTATTATTACTACGTGGCAATCGATTTATAAAATGCAAGCACCATGGTTCAAAGAATATGGTATGGTTATTGGTGACGAAGCACATAATTTTAAAGCTAAATCTTTAACTGCTATTATGGAAAAATGCGTTAATGCACAGTATCGTATAGGTACTACGGGAACTTTAGATGGAACACAAACTCATCAGTTAGTATTAGAAGGTTTATTTGGTCCAGTTTATAAAGTTACCACAACTAAAAAATTGATAGAAGAAAAATCACTGGCTGATTTGGATATTCTTGTATTGTTACTAAAGTATAAAGAAGATTATTGTAAGATGGTATCAAAGATGAAATATCAGGATGAGTTAGATTTTATTGTTAAGTACGAACCTCGCAATAATTTTATATCTAACTTAGCAATGGATCAAGAAGGTAATACACTTATATTATTTCAGTATGTAGAAAAACACGGTAAACCACTCCACAGCATGTTACAAGAAAGGTTTGATGCTTTACCAAGAAAAAGTAGAAAATTATTTTACGTATCAGGAGAAACAGATGTTGAAACTCGAGAGCAAATTCGCGAAATTACGGAACAAGAAAGTGATGCAATCATTGTTGCTAGTATGGGCACTTTTTCTACAGGGATTAATATTAGGCGTTTACACAATATTATTTTTGCTTCACCAAGTAAGTCTCAAATTAGGGTTCTTCAAAGTATCGGAAGAGGATTAAGAAAATCTGATGATGGTATAAATACTAAAGTGTATGATATCGCCGATGATCTTCATTGGAAAGCGAAGAAAAATTATACATTACAACATGCAGCAGAACGTATAAAAATATATAGTAAAGAGAAGTTCGACTATAAATTACATGATATAAATATATAGTATGAAAGAATTAAATATCAGACATTTTAAACTTACTAGCGGAGAAGAGGTGATTGGACTAGTTCAACACTCAGACGAGAACGCCTTCGTGTTAGAACGTCCCGTTCAGATTAAAATGAATAATTTGGGAATGTACATGTATTCGCCGTGGTTCCCATTTTCTGATAAAAAAATATTTAAATTATTTAAAAGACATGTTATTAATCATGTTGAAATTGAAGAAGATTCGAAAAAGCAATACATTAATTATAATGTTGGTGAGAAGAAAGATCTTACTAGCTTTAACGAATTGGTCGAGAAGATAGCTGATGAATATCAGGCTTCTATGGAATATGAAGACTATGAACCAGCCGAAGATATCGACCCAACACCCAAAGAAACAATACACTGATATGGTATCCTCCTCTGCCTCAGCAGCTATATTATTATACCACACTTTTTCAGTTTTGTAAACCCTTGGGAGTAAAAAAAATTAAATAAAAAAAAGATGTACATTATGACTAAACTATGGTATAATAGATCTAATTATATGGAGAAATTGAATGAAACTCAAACCTAAAGAAAAACCTCATTACGTTAATAATAGAGAATTTTCAGAAGCAGTCTTTGACTATGCAGTTTTAGTAAGGGAAGCAAAGGAAAAAAATACACAAGTTCCTAAAGTAACCGATTATATTGCAAGATGTTTTATTAAGATTGCTGAAGGATTATCTCACAGACCAAACTTTGTAAGATACACTTATAGAGAAGAAATGGTAATGGATGCAGTAGAAAATTGTTTAAGAGCTATCGGTAATTATAATATCGAAACAGCTACAAGAACAGGTAAACCAAATGCATTCTCTTATTTTACTCAAATTTGTTACTTCGCATTTATTAGAAGAATCACAAAAGAGAAAAGACAACAAGATATCAAATTCAGATTTATCGAAAAGATGGGTATCGAAGACTTTACTCAAATGGGTATGGATGAATCAGGTGCACAAGAAACAATGGCTTATGTTGATACATTAAGACAAAGAATTTCGCAAGTTAAAAGTAACGATGCTGCACTAAAAGAATTTAAAAAGATTGAGAAAGAGAAAGAAAAACTAGAACTCTTCATGGTATAATATGAAAATAGCTATTTTAAATGACACACATTGTGGTGTTAGGAATTCTTCTGATATATTTCTAAAGTATCAGGAAAGATTTTACGAGGAAGTATTTTTTCCTTATCTAAAAGAACATAACATAACACAAATACTACATTTAGGTGATTATTATGAACACAGAAAATTCGTCAACTTTAAAGCGCTCAATGCTAATCGTAAGCATTTTCTTGAGCCTATGCGCGATGCTGGTATTACCATGGATATTATTCCCGGAAATCATGATGTATACTTCAAAAATACAAATGAGTTGTGCAGCCTCAAAGAGTTGTTGGGTTATTTTACCAGCAATGTAAATATTATTATGAAGCCAACTGTGTTGGATTATGATGGATTAGGTGTAGCAGTTATCCCTTGGATCAATAATGCAAACTATAAAGAATATACTGATTGGGCTTTAAATTGTAAAGCTCCTATTCTTGGTGCGCATTTAGAGTTAAAGGGATTTGATATGATGGCAGGAATAAGCAATCCTCATGGCATGAATGCTGATATTTTCTCACGATTTGAGATGGTGTTATCAGGTCATTTCCATACTAAATCGCACAGAGATAATGTTCACTATCTTGGTTCACAAATGGAATTTACTTGGGCAGATGTTGATGATCCAAAATATTTCCACATTTTAGATACAGAAACAAGAGAACTTGAGGCAGTAAGAAATCCTATTACTATGTTTAAAAAGATCATATATGATGATACAAAAGTAGATTATAACAAGTTTGATTTTAGTGAATACGAGAAAAAATTTATAAAATTGATCGTGTTAAATAAAAATGATCTTTATATGTTTGACAAGTTTATCGATAAATTACAAAGTATTGATACTTATGAATTGAAGATTGCTGAATCGTTTGAAGAATATTTAGGAGAAAGCGTAGAAGATGAAAAGATTTCTCTTGAAGATACAACAGTCTTATTAGATTCTTATGTAGAAGCTGTAGAAACAGATCTTGATAAGGATCATTTGAAAATTGAATTGAGAAAGCTTTATACAGAAGCACAAAATTTAGAGGTAGTATGATACATTTTAAATCGGTTTCTTGGAAGAATTTTCTTTCTACAGGAAACGACACTATTAAAATTGAATTAAATAGATCACCGTCAACACTAATCGTAGGTCAAAATGGAGCAGGCAAATCAACTATGTTGGATGCTTTATCTTTTGGTCTATTTGGAAAGCCGCACAGAGATATCAAGAAAGATCAAATGATCAATAGTATTAATAAGAAAGGTACGGTTGTAGAAGTTGAATTTAAAATTGGCGATTCTGATTTTAAAATTATGAGAGGTATTAAACCAAATAAGTTTGAGATCCATCAAAATGGTAATATGATCAATCAAGCTTCTAACGCAAGAGATTATCAGAAATTCTTAGAACAAAATATCTTAAAACTAAATCACAAATCATTTCATCAAGTAGTTGTATTAGGTAGTAGTTCATTCATTCCATTTATGCAACTTCCTGTTTGGTCGAGAAGAGGTGTTATTGAAGATTTATTAGATATCAATATATTCTCTAAAATGAATACATTATTAAGAGAAAGAAATGCTAAGATTAAAGATGAGCTTACAGATATTAATCATCAAATCGATTTATATAAAACTAAGATAGAAGGTCAAACAAAATACATTAAAGATCTTCAATCAATCAATAAAGATTTAGTTGAAAATAAGAAAGAAAGCATTAAAACACATGAAGAAGATATTAAAAACCTAATTCAAGAAACATCTGATCTTAATGAAAATCTACAAAGTCATATCGATATTGAAACAAAAAGATCTGACGATCTTAAAACAACAGCAACTCAACTAAAGTCGTATGATCTACAATTTAGTGCTAAAATTAAAGAGCTAGTACAGCAATCTAAGTTCTTCGAAGAAAATGATCAATGTCCAACATGTGATCAAGAAATTAACGAAGATATTAAAGATGCAAAAATTAATGCAATTAAAAAGTCAGCAGCTGAAGTTCAACAGGGTATGGAAAAACTAAAACAAGAAGTCGATCAAAATTATGCAGATGTTGAAGATTCTCGAAGCAAGATGACGCATTTATTAGAAAGACAAAGAAAAATTATTTCAAATAATGATAAAATCTCTTTGATCCAAAAAGACATCGATAGTATTCAAAAAGAAATAAGTGGTTTATTACAATCAAGCGGTGATATTAAAACTGCCAAAAAAGAAATGGAATCGCTTAGAAAATCAAAAGAAACTATTACTGAAAAGAAATTAGAATACGTTGAAGAAAGAACTTATAACGAAGTTATAGGGGAGATGCTTAAAGATACTGGTATCAAGACGAAAGTGATTAAACAATATTTACCTGTTATGAATCGTCTAATCAACCAGTATCTACAAGTGCTAGATTTCTTTGTAGCATTTCACTTAGATGAAAACTTCAATGAAACAATTAGATCACGACACAGAGATACATTTAACTATGCATCTTTCAGTGAAGGTGAAAAACAAAGGATTGACTTATCGCTTCTATTCACATGGAGGCAAATAGCTAAGATGAAAAACTCTGCAGCTACAAATCTTTTGGTTCTCGATGAAACGTTTGATTCCAGTTTAGATCATGATGGTATTGATAATTTGACAAAAATTCTAAATACACTTGAAGATGGAACAAACGTATTCATCATTTCTCATAAGGGTGATATATTAGAAAACAAGTTTAGATCTAAGATCGAGTTTATAAAAGATAGGAATTTTTCAAAAATTAAATGAAGACAACAGCATTAGTATTAGGTAACGGTGAATCGAGAAAGGGTATAGATTTTAGATCTGAATATCCTGGTACTTTTGTTATTGGTTGTAATGGAGCATACAAAGAATCACCAGATGCTTTAGTTTGTACTGACGCTTATATGCAACATATTATATATGAAACTGGATATTGTAAAGATCATTTTTGTTTATTTACAGAATGGGATCCAATTCCAAATTATGCAGTTGATGCAATAGCGGCTTCATTTAATAAACCAATTATTAGACATACCGTTGTTGATAGTGAGTTTGCTCAAGTTGCAGGAAGCGAACATTATGTGTATGTCACTCATACTCATCCTAAAGATATGGTTGAATCTATACCAGAAAAAATGGTATCTTCAGGGTCAAGAGCAATCGAAATAGCATGTCAAATGGGATTTAATGAAATTATATTATTAGGTTTCGATGGAATGGGCGCCACAAACATCTATCAAGAAGATAAAGGCTATGAAAGATCCACTCCTCGACCTGAATGGGTTGAAGAAAGAAATAGTATCAAAAATAGGTTTCCAGATATAAATATTATTGAGGGGCTGTAGCTCAGTAGGGAGAGCGACTGGTTTGCATCCAGTAGGTCGTAGGTTCGATTCCTATCAGCTCCACCACGCGTCTTATACGAAAAAGTTATAAGCATATAATAAAAATATATAAAAAATATATACTTTTTTTAGGGGGCCCCTATGTACAAGGGCCCTTAGATTTGGTATAATGGTACCATAAATTGATAAAGGAGTGATAAATGCAACTAGCTAAATTACTAGCCAAAGAAAACGTTACAGTGCAATACGGTAATTACAAAACCGCATGGTTTGATATTAAAAATCGTACACTGGGTTTACCTATGTGGAAAGATATGGGTAAAGACGTTCAAGATCTTTTGGTTGGTCATGAAGTTGGCCACGCACTAGAAACTCCATACGAAGGTTGGCACGATAGTCCTGAAAAACTAGAAGGCTGTCCTCGTTCTTACATTAACGTTATCGAAGATGCTAGAATTGAAAGAAAAGTAAAAGCTAGATATCCAGGACTTGTTGGTCCTTTTTCTAGAGGTTACAAAAAATTAGTAGAAGGTGGTTTCTTTGGTGATAATATATTAGATACAGATTGGGAAGAAGTCAAGCTTATTGACAAAATCAATCTAAAGGCAAAAATCGGTAATCTTATCGATGTACCTTTTACAGAAGAAGAAAAAGTATTTTATGATAGAGCTATGTCAACTCAAGAGTTTAGCGAAGTTCTACAATTAGTAAAAGATATATTAGCTTGGACAAAAGAAAACCAAGAGGAATTGATCCAACCTGAAGGCATGTTGGAACAAGAAGAATCTGAGGGAGATCAAAATGACGATCCAACATCGGATGGTCATGATGATTTAGAATCAGATAACCAAGAAACTACAGATGAGAACAATACGAACGGCAGTAACGGTGACGATGCAGAAACTGAGGAACAAGAAAATGATCATCAAGAATCAGTTTCTGCATCAACACCAATGCATTCTCAAGACGATGTTTCTGTAACTGACGAAATATTTAGAAGTAAAGAAAAAGATTTATTAGATACTAACGAAAATGGTAGACAACCTCTTGTAATTAGAGAAGTTCCTAAGCATCTTCAAGAACAAGTTGTTACACCATATAGTAAACTAAAAGAGTTAAGACAGAAAAAATACGAATATGTCACAAACTGCGAAGAATCATACTACGCAGAAGCTATTCAGCAATTCGAGAATACGAAGAAAGATTTTCCCCAGTTTTTAAAAGGTGTTAAGAAAAATATTCAGTTTGCTGTAAAAGAATTTGAGCAAAGAAAAGCAGCTACTCAATGGCAAAAAGCTTCAGTTTCAAAAACTGGTAACTTAGATGTCAATAAGCTATGGTCGTACAAAACAAACGATGATATTTTTCTAAGAACTACAAGATTGGCAGATTCTAAAAATCATGGTATGATGATGGTTGTCGATTTCTCTGGTTCGATGTCAAGTTCAATGAAGTATGTTCTTGATCAAGTTATTCATACTGTTATGTTTTGCAAAGCAGTAAACATACCATTCGAGGTTTATGCTTTCTCATCAACAAATAATATTGATTGGAAACTTTATAAAGACGGAGATATGGATTTAGATGATTGCACAATGCCACAACTAACTTCATCTACTTTAAATAAAAATGATTTTGAAGAGTCAATAAGATTCTTGTATATGAGAACAGTTGTAGATCATTGGACAGTAAGTAACTTTCTTGCAAAATGCGAAGATTATGGTTCAACACCGCTCAATCAAGCTTTGGTTATAATACACGATATTTGTAAGAAGTTTAAAGCTAAAAACAATATTGAAAAAATGAATCTTATAACATTTACTGACGGTGATGCAAATTCTGTTAGAGTAGTTTCTGATAGAAAATTAGAAGATATCAAACTTAGCAGTGAAAACTATCATTTTGGTGATAGAGATGGTTATAAGATTTTGATCGATGGTAAAATTGTAAAAGCTGAATCTAAAAGACAGGTTACTGCAAAGCTTCTCGAAAATCTTGGAAAAAGATACGGAATTAAAACAATTGGTTTCTTCATGGCAGATAATAATCACATGTGGAATTCTAAATTAGGAGATATTTGTTGGTCAAGTAACAAAATTTGGGAAGATTGGAGAGCAGAAGCTAGAAAAGAATACACAAAAAATAAGTGTGTAGAAGTTAAAGGTTATTCTGGTTATGATACATATTATCTTGTTAAAGGTAATCAAAATCTTGATACTGCTGCAGATGATTTCGATGTGAATGAAGATGCAACAAAAGGTCAAATTGGTACAGCGTTTAAGAAATACTCAAAGAGTAAAAAATTGAACAAAGTATTGATGACAAAGTTTGGAGCAGCTGTTGCCTAAACGAAAAAAAATGAAAAAAAGTGAAAAAAAGCATGTACAACAGCCCCATTATTTGGTATAATGGGTACATAAATTGATAAAGGAGTGATTATATTATGAAAGAATTGAAAATATCAACGCAGAAGATCTTGGAAGAATTATCTAAGAATTATCCAGATCAAAAGCATTTTAGGAAAAATGTGATTGAAAGTACTGCAAAAAGTATGGGTTATACAGGAAAAGATTTCTACCCCATTCTTACTAAAGAAAATAGAGTTAAGATTGGTACATACGATCTTAGCGCACTTATTCAACCATACGAATCGAATGTGGTTAATTTACCAAAAGGATCTGTTGCTAAAATGCAATCGATTGTAAACGAAGAAAAAACATTCGCGAAAGTTGATCCAACGTTTGTACCTTGGGGAGCTTATCACGATATCGTTAAAGTTATTAAATCAAATATGTTCTATCCAGTTTACATTTCTGGTTTATCAGGAAATGGTAAAACATTTATGGTAGAACAAGCATGTGCAAAACTTAATAAGGAGTTTATACGTGTTCAAATTAATCCAGAAACAGACGAAGATGATTTGCTCGGTGGTTTCAGACTTATTGATGGAGAAACAGTCTTCTCTAAAGGTCCAGTTCTCAAAGCAATGGAGAACGGTGCAATCTTACTTCTTGACGAAGTCGATAGAGCTACAAATAAAATTATGTGTCTTCAAGGTATATTGGAAGGCAAACCTGTTGTTGTTAAGAAAACGGGTGAAACAATATCTCCTAAAGATGGCTTCAATGTTATAGCCACAGCAAACACAAAAGGTAAAGGTTCAGAAGATGGCAGATTTACTGCAGCTTCAATTATTGACGAAGCTTTCCTTGAAAGGTTTACTATTGCAGTTGATCAAAAGTTTCCATCACCTTCAATCGAAACTAAGATTGTTAAAAATCACATGGAAAAGTTTGATACTAAAGATGATGATTTTGCTGAGAAATTAGTTTCTTGGGCAGATATTATCAGAAAAACATTTTATGATGATGGTGTTGATGAAGTGATTTCAACAAGAAGGTTGTGCCACATTGTTCAATCTTTCTCCATCTTTGGAAACAAAATGAAATCAATCGATCTTTGTATCGCAAGGTTCGATGATGATACTAAAGAAGCTTTCTTAGATCTTTATTCTAAGGTGGATTCAGGTGTCACTTTTGAAGAGGACAGCAATGGCGAAATCTAAACCAAATTACAAGTTTAACGAGGAAGCTCTGATCAAAGAGCTTCAATCGTATATCGATTCTACATACGGAGCCCACTATGGTCAAGGTGGACTTCAATCAAGTGAAGTTATAGTTGACCGCGGACATGGTCTAGGATTTTTCCTTGGAAATGTCGACAAATATAATGCTAGGTATGGGAAAAAAGGTGGTCCTAATGATCATCGAAAGGATCTAATGAAAGTATTACACTATGCTTTGTTAGCGTTATATGAACATGATAGAATTAATCGAGGAAAATAATTATGAATATATCAAGTGAAACTATTAATATCTTAAAAAACTTTTCAGGTATTAACGCAAATTTAGTCTTTAAACCAGGCCAAGGTCTATCAACTATTTCAGAAGCAAAAACCATTATGGCAAAAGCTACTGTTACAGAAGATTTTCCAGTCGAGTTTGGAGTCTACGATCTTAGTGAATTCTTATCAGTAATGAGTCTAGTTGATTCTCCAACACTAATGTTTGAAGACAAATCTGTCTTTATTCATGGTCCTGGAGGACAAAAGGTCAGATATTACTATTCTGAATTGGAGATACTTACTCAACCAACTAAAGATATCACAATGCCAGAATGCGAAGTGAATTTTAATTTGTCAGCAGATAACTTAGACAAAATTAAAAAAGCTGCTGCAGTTCTTGGTCATGCAGAATTAATGTTTAGTTGTGAAGGTGGTAATATTACGGCGAAAGTATTTGACGAAAAAGATTCGACAGCAAATACTTTTGATATTGATTTAGATATCACATCAACTGAAGTTTTTAAATATGTCTTTAGCATTTCAAATCTTAAAATGCTTCATGGCGATTATAATGTTTCGATTTCTTCTAAGCTAATTTCTAATTGGAAAAATTCAAATGTTCCAGTAGAATATTTTATTGCTTTAGAGAAATCATCAAAATACGGTGTATAAATATATTATGCACAGTAAAAATTCTCATACATATTATGAGGATAATATGAGGTGTGCTGCATGGGGCAGGCATCTCTCAATTAGTCTACTTTGCAAAGGAGAAGAAAATGACTGAAGAAGTAATGGCACCTGAGGGTGTAGAAGAGGAGCAAGCTGCTCCGCAACTGAGTCTGCAAGACATCGCAACTATGGTACAGATTATTGACATCGTATCAAGACGTGGTGGCTTTGAAGGCCCAGAGCTAGAGTCAGTTGGTGGATTAAGGAATAGAACAGTAGCATTTCTAAATGCTGCAGCTCCTAAAGGTGAAACACCTGAAGGCGCAGTTCCTGAAGTACCAGCAGGCGATGATCTACCTGAAGAGGTAGAAGCTGAAGAAGTTAATTAAACTTCTTACTCGCGAGGGTGAAATTCCCTCGCATATTTTTTTATTATATTGAGGAATTATATTATGGATCGCAATGAATTATCACGCTTAATCGAAGCACTACAAAAAGGAACAGTTACTGTTACCTTCCAAAAAATTAACTCTGACGAAGTTCGAGTTATGCCTTGTACACTAAATCCACTTATCTTAAAAGCTAATGGAGTTCAAACTGTTATTGAAAGTATCAATCCTGATACAGATCATGTTGCATGTTGGGCACTTGATAAAGATGCATGGAGGTCATTCAGAGTAGACACTGTACTTGGTTGGGAGGTACTATAATGAACGAATTTCTATGGGTAGAAAAGTATCGTCCACAAACAATTAAAGATTGTATTTTACCACAAAATATCAAAACTACATTTGAAGATATTGTCAAGGGAGGTGAACTACACAATATGCTTCTGACTGGCACTGCTGGTCTTGGTAAAACAACAGTCGCAAAAGCTTTGTGCAACGAATTAAATTTGGATTATCTATTGATCAATGGTTCAGAAGAATCGGGTATTGATACTCTTAGAAATAAGATCAAACAATTCGCTTCGTCGATATCACTCCAAGGTGGCTATAAAGTAGTCATCCTAGACGAAGCGGATTATCTTAATGCTCAATCTACACAACCAGCATTACGTGGATTTATCGAAGAATTCTCTGCAAATTGTAGATTTATATTAACATGTAACTTTAAAAATCGAATTATCGATCCTTTACATTCACGTTGTACTACGATAGAGTTTAATATTTCAAAAGCGCAATCAGCTAAATTGTGTATGCAATTCCTAGAAAGGTGTGGTTATATCTTAACACAAGAAGGAATTAAATACGAGGATCAAGTGTTAGCTGAATTAATTATGAAACATATGCCCGATTGGCGTAAAGTTATTAATGAACTTCAAAGATATTCAACTTCAGGCGTTATTGATTCAGGTATCTTAGTTTCATTATCGGAAATATCGTTAAATGATTTAATGATCCACTTAAAAGACAAAAACTTTAAAGCAATGCGACAATGGGTTGCAAATAACATTGACTCAGAACCAGCTGCAATTTATCGTAAGATTTATGATAATATGACTGATTATATTGAACCATCATCAGTACCACAAGCAGTTTTGATTCTTGCTGATTATCAATACAAAAATTCTTTTGTTGCTGATCACGAACTAAATACAGTTGCATGCTTAACAGAAATAATGGCAGGAGTTCAATTCAAATGAGATGGGAAATAGTAAAAGTTCACTTCGAAGGTGATACGCAGAAATGGCGTGCAGTATGTTATAACGAAAAAAACGTTGTTATACATGAAAAAACATTTCACTTTTTTCTAGCCGCTGAAGATTATATAAAGGAACAAAATGAATCCATTTGAATATTTAAACGCAATTAATACATCTAAAAAGAATATTATGGTAGATGATATTGCCGAAAAAGATTATAACGCCTTTATGGTAAATCGTGGTCTATCATACTTTGCAGATACAGTTTTGCTTGCCAATGAAATGAACCTAAATCACCATTTAGATAGTCGTCTTCAATTTGATTTTTTTATAAATATAATTAAGAAGAAAAAAAGATTCTCAAAGTGGTTAAAAGCCGCAGATATCGAGAATCTTGAGGTTATTAAAGAATATTATGGATATAGCGAGGAAAAAGCTAAATCTGTATTATCATTATTTAATGATGAAGATATTAACGAATTGAAAAATAGGATTTATAAAGGTGGAAAACGAAAATAATAACATAGAAGTCTCATGGTCACCAGCTGGAATGCTAGAGATCACACTTAACGAACCTGACGATTTTCTGAAGATTAGAGAAACACTAACTAGAATTGGTGTAGCTTCAAGAAAAGATCAAAAACTCTATCAGTCTTGTCACATTTTACACAAACAAGGCAGATATTTTATTGTACATTTTAAAGAATTATTCTTATTAGATGGTAAGCCATCTAACTTACTCTTAAATGACATTCAACGTAGAAATACTATTGCTACCTTGTTGGCCGATTGGGGACTCATTACACTAGTAAATCCTGAAGAAGCAAAGGACATTGCACCACTTAGACAAATTAAAGTGATTCCATTCAAAGAAAAATCTGAATGGCAACTATGTCCAAAATACAACATAGGAAATAGTAATAAGGATGAAAATAAATAAAGAATTAAAACACTTAGGTTTAATACCAAAAAATAAAGCGTATGAAAACCAAATGACTTTAGCAAAATATATGTACGCATTTATATTGGGCGTATTATTTGCTGAACTATTTATGTAAACTGACAAACTAGTTTGTATAAATAATATCGAGATGCCGAAGGTTCGGGTCTCATTTACAATTAACCTTGCTTAATAATAGGAGGAAAACATGGTTAGAAATACTTTGAACGTACCGCGTTCACTTTTTGTAGGCTTTGAAGGCCTGTTTGATGAGCTAGAAAGAATTCATACTTCTGCTAGATCTGGAAACGATAACTACCCACCACACAACATTGTAAAGATCGATGATGAAAAATTTCTCATCGAGCTAGCTGTTGCAGGTTTCACGCAAGAAGATATCGAACTTGAAGTCAAGGACGGTATTCTTAAAGTGCGAGGAAAAATCGAAGGTGATGAACGCGAATATGCATGGAAAGGTATCTCGTCCCGCAAATTCGAGAAGAGCTTCCGACTCTCAGAATTTGTTGTAATCGACGGTGCCGACTTGGAGAATGGAATACTAGTGGTGTATGCCAGAGTGGAACTTCCCGAAGAGAGGCGTCCTAGGAAGATCGAAATAGGGTCTGCTGGGGCATCAAAGAAGAAACAATTCCTTAAGGAATAGTCAATCAGCGAACACCCAGTGGATTGTAATACTCAATTTACTGGAGAACAGCAATGAAAACTTTTATGCATTTTATGCACAAACACGAGGACATTGCAGAGACCCTAAGCGGTGTAATTGTTATGCTAGCTACTGGAGGTGTAATCTTAGGAGTTGCACCATTAGTAATGTATTTACAGGTTTACTCGTTTTAGGTTCTGTAAGACTCACGAGGGGGAGGAAACTCCCCTTCACTTTTATATGAAAAAAATGGTTTACATTATGGGAAAAGTATGGTATAATAGGTACTATAAATTGAGAGTGATCACATTATGAAATTTTACACATCTGTTAGTCGTTACGGTAATAATCTACTTTATCGTGGTTACGACAATGGCAAAAAAATACAAAAACGAATAAAATACAAACCTACGTATTTTGTTTCTACAAATAAATCTACAGGTTGGAAATCACTTGATGGAGTAAACGTTGCTCCTATTCAGTTCGATTCTATGCGCGATGCAAAAGAATGGCTTCAAGTAAATAAGCAAGTTGTTGGTCGACATATCTATGGTAATGACAAACATATTCCAGCTTTCATTAACGATGATTTTCCTGGTGATATCGAGTTTGATCGTAATCAGATCAACGTAACAACAATCGATATCGAGGTACAATCAGACGCTGGTTTCCCAGAACCAGAACAAGCTGCACACGAAATTACAGCTATTACAATCAAAAACAATATCGATAATACATACTACGTTTGGGGTTTAGGTGACTATGACGTAGAAAATGGTTACATGCAAGATAATCGTGTAATCTACAAAAAGTGTAAAACCGAAGCAGAACTTCTTCTTGAATTTGTTGCGCATTGGTCATTACCTTCAAATTGTCCAGATGTTGTGACTGGTTGGAACTCAAGATTCTTTGATATACCTTATATTGTCAATCGTATATTTCGTATACATGGCGAAGAAGTTGTCAAGCGTTTATCACCTTGGGGATTAATCGATAGACGTGATGTTACTACGATGCAACGTAAACATATCGCATACGAAATTCAAGGTATTGCTCAAATGGATTATCTTGATTTATTCAAAAAATTTGGTTATTCATATGGTCCACAAGAATCGTATAAGCTTGATCATATTGCGCATGTTGTTCTAGGTGAACGCAAGCTATCATACGAAGAATTTGGTAATCTACACACATTATACTTACACGACTATCAAAAATTTATCGACTATAATATCAAAGACGTTGAATTGGTTGATCGTATCGAAGATAAAATGGGTTTGATTACATTGGCACTTACTATGGCATATCGTGGTGGTGTTAACTATGGAGATGTGATGGGTACAACTGCTATATGGGATGCTATCATATTCAGAAATCTATATCAAAACAAAGTAATTGTTCCATTCGCAGAAGAAAAATTCAAATCACCATATCCTGGTGGCTATGTAAAAGATCCGCATGTTGGTATGCATGATTGGGTTGTTTCTTTCGATTTAAACTCGCTATATCCATCAATCATTATGCAATACAACATGTCACCAGAAACAATTATCGATGGTAAAGTTGTAGCTCTCGACGTCGATAAATGTATTCGAGGTATTCAAGCAGATACAAATGGTCAATGTGTTGCTGCATCAGGTCAATATTTCAAAACAGATAAAAAAGGCATCTTACCTCAAATCATCGATCAAATGTATAGCGAACGTGTTGTAATCAAAAAGCAAATGTTGGCATCTCAACGTGAACTAGAAAGGGTAAACAAAAATGATAAACAAGAATTATATCGCATTCAGCGAGACATCGCAATTGCAGAAAATCAACAAATGTCTATTAAAATTCTTCTTAACAGTCTTTATGGTGCTCTCGGCAACAAGTACTTCAGATTCTTCGATCAACGAATCGCAGAAGGTATTACTCTTACAGGACAGCTTACTATTCGATGGGCAGAAAAGGCGATCAATCAATACCTCAACAAAGTGCTTAAAACAACTAAAGATTACGTACTTGCCATCGACACCGATTCAGTGTATGTATGCTTAGATGATCTTGTTAAAGCAGTAAATCCTCAAAATCCACTCGAATTTGTGAACACTGTATGTAACGAAAAGCTCGAACCAGTTCTCGAAAAAAGCTATGATAAACTTTTCGAAATGATGGGTGGTATTGATAATCGTATGGTCATGAAACGAGAAGCTATCGCAGATCGTGGTATTTGGACTGCAAAGAAACGTTATATTCTTAATGTACATGACAACGAAGGTGTTCGATACACTACACCCAAACTTAAAATTATGGGTATAGAAGCTATTAAATCTTCAACACCTGCACCGTGTCGTGAAGCACTTAAAGAAATGTTTAAAGTAATTATCAGCGGTTCAGAAGCAGATGTTCAACGCAATATTGAATCGTTCAGAACATACTTCAAAACTTTACCGCCAGATCAAATTGCATTTCCTCGTGGAATTACTAACCTTACAAAGTTCCGAGATAAAACGACTATATATAAGAAAGGCACACCAATTCATGCAAGAGGTAGTTTGCTTTACAATAAATTATTGATGGACAAGTCGTTAACAAAGCAATACAACAAAATTCAAAATGGTGAAAAGATAAAGTTCATTTATCTACGTACGCCAAATAGTATCAAAGAAGATGTAATATCATTTTCTGATTATTTGCCAGAAGAGTTTGGTCTACATCGTTATATCGATTACGAAACACAATTCAATAAAACGTTTCTCGATGTTATCGAACCAATTCTTACGGCTATCAATTGGAATTCAAAGGAGATCGCTACGCTCGATGAATTCTTTTAAATTAACTATGTACAAACACAATAAAGTGTGGTATAATGGGTAGCAATATGGAGAAAAAAATGAAACTAGTAAGATTGACCTCGGGAGAGGAAATAATTGGTAAAGTTGAAGAACTAAGTAATGTCGTCAAAATTAAAGAGGGCTTTAATATGGTAGCAACCGAACCAGGTAAAATTGGATTTATTCCATTTATGGCTTATGCAAAAGACGAAGAATTTGTAATTGATAGAAGCCATGTAATGATGATATGTGAACCAGTTGATGAATTAGTAGATCAAATCAGAAGTATGACAAGTGGTATTGTTGTGCCTGATCAAAAGGTGATTACATAATGAGTAAGGATTGGGTTAAAGATATTCATGATATGCAAACAAAATATCAAACTCGTGATTGGGTTTGGGAAAATAGAAATGATCCAGAAAAACTACGAGCATTTCTAAAGTTTCGTATTGGTTTCTTACAAGAAGAACTTGATGAAACTAGAAATGCATATATGATAAAAGATGCTGAAGAAATTGTTGATGGATTAATTGATTTGTGTGTTGTTGCTATTGGTACCCTTGATGCTTTTGGAGTTGATCCATATAAAGCATGGGATGAAGTACTAAAAGCTAATATGCAAAAAGAAGTTGGTGTAAAACCTTCAAGGCCAAATCCACTTGGAGTTCCAGATCTAGTAAAACCTGATAATTGGGAAGCACCCTCTCACGAAGGAAATCATGGTAAGTTTAACGATATTTGATTCGATATACGATAATAAAACTGAGAAACGAATGGACTATGAATCATTCGAGCAGTTTGAACAAGTATTATATAAACTAGCTGACAGCGATAAGTATCAGAAAAAAACTGATGCGCCATTGATTTCACCAGCAATTTATAAAACCGAAACTACTCGAGCTAATGTCAATGTGACTGGTTGGGGTGGATTCGGCATTGTTGATGTTGATGATTATGAAGGTGATATTGAAGAGATTCATACTAAATACTCAGAATATCGATATGTATGTTATTCTACTGCGTCATCAACAAAAGAACACCCAAAATTTAGATTAGTATTTCCATTAACCGAATATGTACAAGTTGATAATATCAAGCATTTTTGGTTTGCACTTAACAAAGAAATAGGAGACATCGCAGATGCTCAAACAAAAGACCTCTCAAGAATGTATTACGTACCAAGTAAATACAAAGGATCTTACAACTTCATATTCTCACATGATGGAAAAGTTATGGATCCCAACACTATCATGGCAAAACACAAATACGTGGTACCAAATGAATCGTTTTTCGATAAGTTACCAGAAGCCATACAAAAAGGGCTTATACAACATAGAAAAGGATCACTTAATAACACTAACTTTACATGGACAGGATATCAAGACTGCCCTTTTGTAAACAAACATCACATTGACGAATATAAACTAATCTCAGGAAGCGGTTGGTATTCTAAAATGTATCAAATAATGGTATCTACTGCAGGCAATGCTATGTCTCGTGGATATCCAATCACTGCAAAAGAAATCGCATGGATATGTCAAGATCTCGATAATGATACAGGTAATTGGTATAGTAAACGTGATTTTATTAAAGAAGCAGAAAGAGCAATTGAATTTGTATTTAGGAAGAACATATGAAACAAGATAAAATAGATAAAGGAATTTTATATTTCGGTTGGTTTATAGTATTTATGATATTATTTTTGATGACAGGTAAAGTCTACGGATCTCCGCAAGATGACACTTATGACAGATATTGTATGGCGCAAAATATTTATTTTGAAGCTGCCAACCAATCATTCGCTGGAAAATTAGCAGTAGCACACGTAGTTATGAATAGGGTTGATGACTTACAATTTCCAAATGAAGTGTGCGATGTAATTTATCAAGCAAAAACTTACACAAACTGGAAAGGCAATGAAGTGCCAATTAGAAATCAATGTCAATTTAGTTGGTATTGTGACGGCAAATCTGATGAACCAGTTGATTCAAAAACATGGATCAAATCTCTTTTTATAGCAGATTTAGTTTTAACTGAATCTTATAAAGATATTACTGAAGGTGCATTATGGTACCATGCAGATTATATTCTGCCATATTGGGCAGATCAACTAGAATTCGTGACTCAAATTGATGATCACATTTTTTACAAATAGGAAAAAAATATGAAAATGTTAGGAAATAATGTATTAATTGCAGAAGTAGAAAAGGAAGAAAAAACAGCCAGTGGAATTATATTAACAGAAGCTATCGATAAAGGTAGTAAACCAGGTTTGGTATTGGCAGTATCAAATGCAGCACTAAGTAAAGTTATGACAGGAAATAGAGTATTTCTTGATTGGTCAAAATCAATGCCTGTCACAATTGAGGGTCAAGGTGCTGTAATTATTGATGCTGAACATATTAAAGCAATTATATCGGAGGAATAATGTATAGGTATAAAGTATATGTAACGAGAGTAGTAGATGGAGATACAGTCGATGTAGATGTCGATTTAGGCTTCAGTACTATGTTAAAAAAGCAAAGAGTTAGAATGATGGGTATTGATACTCCCGAATCTAGAACTCGTGATTTAGAAGAAAAATTTTACGGCAAGGCAAGTAAAGCTCATTTAGAATCTATTTTAGCCGAAGGCGATATACAATTACAATCGCACGGTAAAGGTAAGTTCGGCAGAATTCTTGGAGAACTTTTTGTAGGTGATAGTTCGTATAGTGTTAATCAGCAAATGATCGATGAGAATCACGCAGTACCTTACTTAGGTCAAAATAAAGCTGATGTAGAAAAAGGACATCTTTGGAATAGAGCAGCACTTAACGAACAAGGTATAATTTATGAAGCTACATAGATCTGATATTATTACAGAATTTAACGGTATCTACACAGGTAGACCAACTGCAAAATTCATTAGTAAAAGAGATAAGCATGTAGCTACTACTCGAGATAAAAGCGAACTAAATAAATATCGAAGATGGGATTCTGAGTTCCCAGAAAACGATATCGTAAATCATAGGGATGATCTTGAAATCTACGAAGGAATCCCTTATGATAATATTCATAAAACATACGGAAACATTGATTGGAAAATGTATGCAAAGTATGGTGTAAAAGTTAATTATTATCCTCAAGAGCAAGTACTTCTTGGGGTTATTAATTATTTTTTAATATGGAAATGGGTAAAACCTTGGGAAAATCCTTTAGTTGAAGGAGAAGAATATTCGTATGAAGTTCTTGGTCTTGTTGATGCTCATAAAGCGTTAAACGCACTAAAAGTAGGTAAGAGTTTTCCAGGTCAAGATCCAGATTATCGATTTAATTTTCCTTTAAATTAATTGAAAAAAACTATGTACAAATCCCCCCAACTGTGGTATAATACTACTATAAAATTGAAAAAGGTATTTAATATATGAAATATGATGACGATAAACCACCTCTAGGTTTGATTCCACCAGAAACACTTATTGAAATATCAAAAGTTTTTGGTTTCGGTGCAGCAAAATATGGTATCAACAATTGGCGTGACGATGGTAATACGACAAGTTGGATTCGTACATACTCATCTATTCAAAGACACTTAAACGCATGGCATGCAGGTGAAGATATTGATCCAGAATCTGGTTTAAATCATCTCGCTCATGCAGCAACACAAATTATGATTCTTATGATTCACGAAAGCGAACATCCAGAATCCGATGACAGGTACAAACCATGAATACAGCTTTAGAAATTGATCAAGTAAGAAGTTATTTTGTAAATGAACTTCATAATCAAAATTTTACCATTGATAAAACTGGTGCAAAAACAATCGAAATGATTGGTGCTAATTTTTATGCTGATGAACCAGCAATCTTTGGTACTCCGAATCAAGATTATATCGAAGCTGAATTACAATGGTATGATTCTAAATCTACTAACATTTATGACATCTATGGCGAAGATCGTGATCCACCTCAAGCGTGGTTATATTCGGCAAATGATCATGGTGAAATCAATTCAAATTATGGTCATCTTATTTGGTCCAAAAAGTACTTTAAACAGTATGATAAAGTACTAAATGAATTGATGAAAAATCCAGATTCACGTAGAGCATGTATGGTTTATAATCGTCCAAGCATTTGGCACGAATACAAAGAAAACGGTAAAAACGACTTTATTTGTACAAATGCAGTTACATATTATATTCGTGATGAAGCATTACATGCTGTTGTTCAAATGCGATCAAACGATGTAATATTCGGTTATCGTAATGATTATGCATGGCAAAAACACGTATTTGATCTACTAAGAGATGATCTGTATTTTAACGGTATACATTTAGAAGAAGGTAATATTCATTGGCAAGTACAAAACTTGCACGTATACGAAAGGCACTTTGATTTAGTAAAATGAAAAAGAAAGAAGAAGCATTAGTAATTACAATGGAAGAATGCGGCGAGCTGATTCAAGCTTGTAGTAAAGTAATACGTACAAAGGGCGATACTAAATATATACGTAATCTTCAAGATGAAGTCGGTGATGTTTTAACCATGATTGAAATTTTAAAAATGAATAATTATGTTACTGATAAGCAAATTGAAGATCGAATGAAAGAAAAGAAAAAGAAACTAATGAAATGGAGTTTACTTTTTAGTGAATAATTGGGACAAAAAATACATACGATTGGCACGTGAAATTTCTACTTGGTCAAAAGATCCAAGTACGTGTATTGGCGCAGTAGCAGTTGGAGAAAAAGGACAACTACTCGCTCAAGGATATAATGGATTTCCACGTGGTATTGAAGATTCAGAACATCGATTAAATAATCGAGAAGAAAAATATAAATATGTTGTTCATGCAGAAATGAATTGCATATATAATGCTACATATAACGGTGTATCATTAAATGGCAGTACGATGTACATTTATGGTTTACCTGTTTGTAGTGAATGTGCTAAAGGATTGATACAAGTAGGAGTAAAAAGAGTTGTATCAACACCTATTACAGACGCAACACCTGATAAGTGGATAGAATCCACTAAATTGACTAAAGCAATATTCAATGAAGCAGGGGTTCAGTACGACTTTATAAACACTATTTAGTTTATTGCGCCCTTAGCTCAGCTGGATAGAGCAACAGCCTTCTAAGCTGTGGGTCCCAGGTTCGAATCCTGGAGGGCGCGCCAATTATGGCCCGCGTGGTGGAATAGGTAGACACAAGAGACTTAAAATCTCTCGCTTTTAAAGCGTGCCAGTTCGATTCTGGCCGCGGGCACCAAAAAAAGAGGAAATGATATGATGTACGTAGATTACAAGTTTGCAATAAATGAAAATGGTTTGGTGATGTTAGATACAGAGCCAGATGAAATGATTGATATTAACAAAATTCCACTCAACGAAGGCGATCATTTTGTCTTACGTGTTGGTAAGGAAGGTAATATTATGTTTGTGAAACAAGAGGTCACTGAAACTCATGACTGGTAAATGGCACGGTGGTAAAGGAAGCAAATACCGTGATATAAAAAATAAGGAACAATTCGAGGAAAATTGGGATCGAATTTTTGCACGTAAAAAAACTCCAAAACATGGAGCAACAAAAGTGCACTCAGATAAAACTAAATATAATCGTAAAAGGATTAAAATAGAAGATGAGTAAATTTACAAAGGAAGAATTGGAAAACAGTAAACGAATTTATAAATCAGCAACTCCAAAATACACGTTAGATTGGTATTGTAAGTGGATTGCATCAGCATTTGTTTTATTTGCAATGTCTATTCGTGGAGTTGATGGAATGGAAATTTATGATTTATATTTATCAATTGTAGGTATTTTCTTATGGTTGATTGTTTCTGTGATATGGAAAGATAGAGCATTGATTCTACTAAATGGTGTAGGTCTAATGTTTTTAATTAATAATTTAGTAGCTTCGTTAACAGTATGATAAAAACAAAATATTACTATGATTTTTTGAAGTACTTTGAATTGGCAAAAGATCAACAAGAAAAATGTAACGTACCAAATTTTATGCCTCATACCGAAAGTGGTATGAACGATGATTTGATGGAGAATGTAGAACTATACGATGTAGTTGAAAGAAAATATGCAGGCTTCTCTCAAATCGTAAACGATATATTTTATGGTTGGACAGATAAGCATCCATATTGGGAACGAATGAAAGCTGGTAAAGCTACTGCACAAAGAGAATTAGTAGCGAAAAACTGGACGGGTAAAATTCATTCCTTAGACACATGGTTGTATCTTTTTATATTGCATAGAGTAACGGGTTCAGCAATTAATTACGGCACAAAACCTTCTGGCTATCATAACACACTTTTATTTAAACTTCATTTGGCCGAAAATATTGAAGATATGAAAAAGATTATTAAGGCTGAAAGCAAGATTGGAAAACCTTTTTATACTTCTATTGGATATCAATTTCCAGCATTTCCAAAACCTACAAGCGAATACAAAAAAGGTGGTGATTACTATCTTTGTGAATATGCGCCAAGATTGGCACAAGCTCTCGCAGTTTTCTTAGCATCTCCAGGTAAAAAAGATCTAAGAGAGATCGGAGAATTTATGTTAAATTGGAATGTAGAAAATGGATTAAGACAATACAAATTTCAATATGCTGCAGTTGTGGCTGATATCGCAGATTGGTTTCCGCATTATGTGAACAAAGAAAGTATGTTTTATTATGGAACAAACGCAGTAGAATGTATTTCGTATCTCGCAGAAAACGATAAAAAACTGAAGAAAGAAGATTTTCTTGATGAAGTAATGAGAAGCATTTATGAAGATACAGGAAGTGTACCATATAATGCTGAAGATGTATGTTGCGATTATATTAGATGGGTTGAAAACTACATTCGTCCAGGGAATGATTATTCACATTTAGATTTTGATAAAGTATGGTCAAGTAGCGATATTAAAGATCATCCTCGAGGAAGGCAAAAAGCAATGCTTGATCTTGGATTAGTAGAAACATTTAATGGTATTACTGCACATCCATCTGATTTAAAAGTACTTAACGACAATAATTTAAGTGTACAACAATATCAAGATATGGTACAATATTACAACTTATGAGCTTATTTCCAAACGAACACAACATCGTATATCCAAATACTACGATAGTTGAAATGAAAAAGAAAAAACCAGTTGATACGTGGATGAAAGATTATACTTTAGATCAACGTAAAGAAAAGTTTTTTGAGTTCTGTGATAAGTTTGATTTAAGATTAGATGATTTACTAAAAGATGATTTTCAAATATTTTCTCATAGGTTGCATTGGCACGAACATCCTTATGTAGATTTTTTTAAGGGAAAAGATGTTTCTAATTTTGAAAAGATACTATATACTATTACGTATTCTTTTTCTAATGAACATTGGGGAACATTTAAAGCTTTATATGATGGTGGTGAAGATGGACTAAGGTCTAGATTTGAAAGACATCGACACGCAAGATCAGATTTATTTCAAATTTATTATCCAAAAGGAACAAAGGTTTCTGAATGGTTAATTA
>Ga0213858_10000123_pt1 | contig 33911 bp, 41 predicted proteins | sample PICome_FD_160122 | JGI IMG/M metagenome (GOLD analysis project Ga0213858, IMG submission 160122) | Coastal seawater microbial communities near Pivers Island, North Carolina, United States - PICO245 | ecosystem: Environmental > Aquatic > Marine > Coastal | place: USA: North Carolina | collected... | reverse complement strand
ATTGCTTCTATTTCCAAATCCAGAAGAAAATTCTAACCAAAAGTTATAAGGGAATAAAGGATCATTAAATTGAGGTTTGTTAAATGTATAATTTGCAGTTATATAACTGGAGGTGTAATCGTTTAAAATTGAAGTGCCGTTATCTAGCAGATTACTAGAGTTAATTGCATTTAATCCAACTCCAATTTTATGTAGTGCATTTATTTGATAATTAATATTAGCGCGCTGGGTTACGTTAACAAATGTTGAGTCTTTTCTAAAAATATTTAATCCAAGTTCTAACCCAATGGGAGAATTAAATAAAAATGGTAATGTTGCCTCTACTCTAAAAGTCTGCTGATCTATCTCATCGCTTTTGTAGAATAGATTTAAAGATTCACCAAAGTTTAAATTATTGATTAGTCTTAAATCTAGATAACCATCAAATTCTAGTTTGTTTGTGTTTTCATTGGTTCCAAATCCTAAAAAACCATCAAAATTGTTAGTTTTAACTTTATCGATATAAAGATATAAAGAGGTGGAGTCTTTTGTAAATAAAACCTCTGGATCTTTTATTTTGTTTGCAAACCTTAAATCTTGCAAAAGCTCTACTTTATCTTTGATTCCATTCAATTTAAAGGATTGTCCTGTTTTTAGTTTTAAAAAATGCTTAATGTAGGACTTAGGAAATTTTTCGTAACCCTTAACTATAATTTTATCAATACGTCTTTTTTGGTTTTTAATAATTTCTATATCAGCTCCAATTAAATCAGTATTAATCTTTTGAATATTATTGAGTTGTAGAGTTGAAAAAGGGTCACCTTGTTCTGAGATTAATGAGTTTAATCGATTAAGTGCATTTTCGAGAGATTCTACATCTAACTCAAAATAATTGTCGTCTTTATTGTGTTCAATAATATTTAGAAGTTGAACATCAAAATTAGAATCATAGTTAATTCTAATCGTATTTATTTTTTTACCTAAATAAAAAAGAGCCTCAAAAAGTGTATCACTTTTCTTTGTGATACTTTCTATTTTGGTATCTATAAATCCATTTTTATTTAATTTTTTCTTTAAAACATAAACTTCCTTTTCCATTGATTTATAATCTGCAAAAGAATTACTGTAACCTATAGAATCTATTTTGAATGTTTCAGATTTAGATTTTGAAATTACACTCAAATTAATCGATTGTCCAAATAACTGATTGGTTAAAATCGTGACAATAATTAAGAGTGCAATTGAATTAAATCTTTTCATTAAAGAAAACGGAGGATTTTTGATTTAATAACGTAAAAATAGGCCTTAATATGTAGGTATGAAACGAAAGTTGAATTTTCTTCACAAAATTAATTCAATAGTGTTTGAATAATTAATATATATTTCTACCTTTGCAGCCCTCTAAAGAGAGGGTTAATAAAATTTTTTATAGAAATATATGCCAACAATTTCACAATTAGTACGAAAAGGAAGAGCCAAAATAACCAAGAAGAGTAAATCGGCTGCTTTAGATTCGTGTCCGCAAAGACGTGGTGTATGTACTCGTGTTTATACAACAACACCTAAGAAACCAAACTCAGCAATGCGCAAGGTAGCAAGGGTTCGTTTAACAAACGGTAACGAGGTTAATGCATACATCGGTGGAGAAGGTCACAATCTGCAGGAGCATTCGATAGTATTGGTTAGAGGTGGAAGGGTAAAAGATTTGCCAGGTGTTAGATATCACGTTGTTCGTGGAGCTTTAGATACAGCAGGTGTATCAGGTAGAACGCAACGAAGATCTAAGTATGGTGCAAAACGCCCTAAGAAGTAATTTTAAACTTTAAGAAGAAGACATGAGAAAAAGACAAGCGAAAAAAAGACCGCTTTTACCAGACCCAAAATTTAACGATCAGTTAGTGACGCGTTTTGTTAATATGATGATGTGGGACGGTAAAAAGTCTGTGGCGTTTAAAGTATTCTACGATGCTATTGATATCGTTGAGGAGAAAAAGAATGATGACGAAAAAACAGCTTTAGAAATCTGGAAAGAAGCTTTATCTAATGTAATGCCTCACGTAGAAGTACGTAGTCGTCGTGTGGGTGGTGCTACATTCCAAATTCCAATGCAAATTCGTCCAGACCGTAAAGTTTCAACAGCAATGAAATGGTTAATAGGTTATGCTCGTAAGAGAAATGAAAAGTCTATGGCCCAAAGATTAGCTGCTGAGGTTTTAGCTGCTTCTAAAGAAGAAGGTGCTGCTGTTAAGAAAAGAGTGGACACTCACAAAATGGCAGAAGCAAACAAAGCATTCTCACACTTTAGATTTTAATTGAAATGGCACAAAGAGATTTAAAATATACAAGAAATATAGGTATTGCTGCGCATATTGATGCTGGTAAAACCACTACTACAGAACGTATCCTTTATTACACTGGTGTTTCTCATAAAATTGGTGAGGTACATGATGGAGCGGCTACTATGGACTGGATGGAGCAAGAACAAGAAAGAGGTATTACTATTACTTCTGCTGCTACAACTTGTACATGGAATTTCCCATTAGAAAATGGACAGCCAACTAATGAAACTAAAGGATATCATTTTAATATCATCGATACTCCTGGTCACGTTGATTTCACCGTTGAGGTAAATCGTTCATTACGTGTACTAGATGGTTTAGTATTTTTATTTAGTGCAGTTGATGGTGTGGAGCCACAATCTGAAACTAACTGGAGACTAGCAGACAATTACAAAGTACCACGTATTGGATTTGTGAATAAAATGGACCGTCAAGGATCTAATTTTATGGGAGTTTGCCAACAGGTAAAAGATATGTTAGGGTCTAACGCTGTACCAATTGTAATGAATATTGGTGATGAAATGGATTTTAAAGGTATTGTTGACCTGGTTAAGAACCGTGCAATTGTATGGCACGATGAAACTCAAGGAGCAACTTTTGATGTTATTGATATCCCAGAAGAATTAAAAGAAGAAGCAGCTGAATTAAGAGCTAAGCTTATTGAAGAGGTTGCAAGTTATGATGAAAATCTACTTGAGAAATTCATGGAGGATGAGGATTCTATAACTGAAGATGAAGTGCATGCCGCACTTAGAGCTGCTGTAATGGACATGTCTATTATTCCTATGATTTGTGGTTCAGCTTTTAAAAATAAAGGTGTTCAATTCTTATTAGATGCAGTTTGCCGTTACTTACCTTCTCCCGTAGATAAGGAAGCTATTATCGGTACAGAGCCTGGAACTGACAACGAAATTGCACGTAAGCCAGATGTTAAGGAACCATTTTCTGCATTAGCATTTAAGATTGCTACTGATCCTTTCGTAGGTCGTTTGGCATTCTTTAGAGCTTATTCAGGTCGTTTAGATGCAGGTTCTTATGTGTTGAACAATCGTTCAGGCAAAAAAGAGCGTATTTCACGTATTTACCAAATGCACTCTAACAAGCAGAATGCAATTGAATATATAGAAGCTGGAGATATTGGAGCAGCCGTAGGATTTAAGGATATTAAAACTGGAGATACCTTATCAGCTGAGAAACATCCAATTGTTCTGGAATCTATGGATTTCCCAGACCCAGTAATTGGTATTGCTGTTGAGCCAAAAACCAAGGCAGATGTTGATAAATTGGGTATGGCTTTAGCTAAGTTAGCAGAAGAAGATCCAACATTTACTGTAAGAACGGACGAAGCCTCAGGTCAGACTATTATTTCTGGTATGGGTGAGCTTCACTTAGATATTATTGTAGACCGTCTTAAGCGTGAGTTTAAGGTAGAGGTTAACCAAGGTCAACCACAGGTAGAATATAAAGAGGCTATTACTCAAGCCGCACAACACAGAGAAGTTTATAAAAAACAATCTGGTGGTCGAGGTAAGTTTGCGGATATAGTTTTTACTCTTGAGCCTGCCGAAGAAGGTAAACAAGGTCTTGAGTTTGTTTCTTCAATTAAAGGTGGTAACGTTCCAAAGGAATTTATCCCTTCAGTTGAGAAAGGCTTCAAAATGGCAATGGTTAATGGTCCATTAGCGGGATACGAAGTAGATGCAATGAAAGTTACCTTAACTGACGGTTCTTACCATGATGTAGATTCTGATCAGTTGTCATTCGAATTGGCTGCTAAACTAGGATTTAAAGCAGCGGCTAAAGCAGCTAAAGCGGTAATCATGGAGCCAATCATGAAATTAGAAGTGTTAACTCCTGAAGAAAGTATGGGAGATATTGTAGGAGACCTTAACCGTCGTCGTGGTCAAGTAAACGACATGAGCGATAGAGCAGGTTCTAAAGTTGTTAAGGCTAACGTGCCATTATCAGAAATGTTTGGATATGTAACATCATTAAGAACGTTATCATCTGGTAGAGCAACATCAACTATGGAATTCTCACACTATGCTGAAACGCCTACAAATATTTCGGAAGAAGTTATAAAGGCAGCGAAAGGAGTTGAAGCTTAAATTTTAAGAAAATGAGTCAAAAAATTAGAATAAAATTAAAATCTTACGATCATAATCTAGTAGATAAGTCTGCTGATAAAATTGTAAAGACAGTAAAAAGTACAGGTGCTGTAGTAACGGGGCCAATCCCATTACCAACACACAAGAAAATTTTCACTGTATTACGTTCACCACACGTTAATAAGAAGTCAAGAGAACAGTTTCAATTAAGTTCTTACAAGAGATTATTGGATATCTATTCTTCTTCTTCAAAAACTATTGATGCTTTAATGAAGCTTGAATTACCAAGTGGAGTTGAAGTTGAGATTAAGGTGTAAGTAAGATTAACATGTCCCACCGATGCGGTCGAGGGAAAAACGGTAAAAATACAATTCAAGGCTGAAGCGTATTTTCAGCCTTGAGTTTTAAATAACAAAAAGTAAATAATTAATAAATAATAAATATGTCTGGGTTAATTGGAAAAAAAGTCGGTATGACCAGCATTTTCGATGAGAATGGAAAGAACATTCCATGTACAGTAATCGAAGCAGGTCCATGTATCGTTACCCAAGTCAGAACTGAAGAAGTTGATGGCTATAATGCACTTCAACTAGGTTTCGATGACGCGACAGAAAAAAGCGCTACTAAGGCGGCCTTGGGCCATGCCAAAAAAGCGGGTACTTCTGTAAAACGCAAAGTCGTAGAATTCATAGGTTTTGATGAGGAGTACAAATTAGGTGATGCTGTAACAGTAGAGCATTTCATTGAAGGAGAGTTTGTTGATGTATCAGGTACATCAAAAGGTAAAGGATTCCAAGGTGTTGTTAAACGTCATGGTTTTGGTGGTGTTGGTCAAGCAACTCACGGTCAACATAACCGTTTAAGAGCTCCTGGTTCTATTGGTGCTGCTTCATATCCTGCAAGAGTTTTCAAAGGAATGAAAATGGCAGGAAGAATGGGTGGTGAAACAGTTAAAGTTCAAAATTTAAGAGTTTACAAAGTAGTTCCAGAAAAGAACTTACTAGTCGTTAAAGGTTGTGTTCCAGGACACAAAAACTCTTATGTAATCATTGAGAAGTAATGAAAGTAGCAGTTTTAGATATAAACGGAAAAGACACTGGAAGAAAAGCTGAGCTTTCTAAAGAAGTGTTCGCTATTGAGCCTAACAACCATGCTGTTTATTTAGATGTTAAGCAATACTTAGCAAATCAAAGGCAGGGTACGCATAAGGCTAAAGAAAGAGCAGAAATTACTGGAAGTACACGTAAGATAAAGAAACAAAAAGGTACAGGTACCGCGAGAGCAGGTAGTATCAAGTCTGGTGTATTCAAAGGTGGTGGTCGTATGTTTGGACCAAGACCAAGAAATTACGGGTTTAAGTTAAACAAAAATGTTAAAAGATTAGCTCGTAAATCTGCATTAAGTATCAAGGCAAGTGACAAGTCAATTGTAGTATTAGAAGATTTTAATTTCGACGCTCCAAAGACTAAAAACTTTGTTGATGTTTTAAAGGCACTAGAGATAGAAAACAAAAAATCTTTGTTTGTATTGGGTGACACAAATAATAATGTATATTTGTCGTCGCGCAATTTGAAAGGCTCTGAGGTTGTAACTACTTCAGAATTAAGCACTTATAAGATTATGAATGCGAATAAAGTAGTATTGTTAGAAGGTGCGTTAGAAGGAATAGAATCGAATTTAAGTAAATAGAAGCACGATGAGTATCTTAATAAAACCTATCATCACAGAAAAAGCAACAACACAAAGTGAGTTGCTTAATGCTTATGCATTTGAAGTGAGTACAAAGGCGAACAAGGTAGAAATCAAAAAAGCGGTTGAAGCTGCTTATGGAGTTTCTGTGGAAAAAGTTCGTACAATAAATGTCCGTCCAGAAAGAAGAACACGTTATACAAAAACGGGTATTCAACATGGTAAAACAAATGCTGTTAAAAAAGCAATTGTACAACTGGCGGAAGGTGAGACAATAGATTTATACGCTAACATGTAATTAGACGAAAATGTCAGTTAGAAAATTAAAACCAATCACATCAGCTCAGCGTTTTAGAGTAGTTAATGGATTTGACGCCATTACTACTGATAAGCCGGAGAAAAGCTTGCTTGCTCCGAAAAAAAGGTCTGGTGGTAGAAACAGTCAAGGAAAAATGACTATGCGCTATAAAGGTGGTGGTCATAAGAAGAAGTATCGTATTATCGATTTTAAACGTAATAAAACTGGTGTTCCAGCAGAGGTTAGGTCAATTGAGTACGATCCAAACAGAACAGCATTTATTGCACTACTTAATTATCAAGACGGCGAGAAACGTTATGTTATCGCACAAAATGGATTGCAAGTAGGGCAAAATATAGTTTCTGGTAAAAGTGGTGTAGCGCCTGAAATAGGAAATGCGATGCCTTTAAGTGAAATTCCATTAGGTACAATAGTTTCTTGTATTGAGTTACATCCTGGTCAAGGTGCTGTTATGGCACGTAGTGCTGGTGCATTTGCCCAATTAATGGCAAGAGACGGAAAGTTTGCAACAATTAAATTACCATCTGGTGAAACTAGAATGGTATTGTCAACTTGTATGGCAACAATTGGAGTTGTATCAAACTCAGATCATCAATTAATTGTATCAGGTAAAGCTGGTAGAAGTAGATGGTTAGGAAGGCGTCCACGTACAAGACCAGTAGTAATGAACCCAGTCGATCATCCAATGGGTGGTGGTGAAGGTAAGTCTTCAGGTGGTCATCCAAGATCTAGAAACGGTATACCTGCTAAAGGTTACAGAACGCGTTCTAAGACTAAAGCGAGTAATAAGTATATTGTAGAACGTAGAAAGAAATAAGATAAGATAGTATGGCACGTTCATTAAAAAAAGGACCTTATATCCATTATAAATTAGAAAAGAAAGTTGCAGAGAATGTAGCTTCTAATAAAAAGACTGTAATCAAGACTTGGTCTAGAGCTTCAATGATTTCTCCAGATTTCGTGGGTCAGACAATTGCTGTTCACAACGGTCGTCAATTTGTACCAGTTTATATTACTGAGAATATGGTAGGTCATAAATTAGGAGAATTTTCACCTACAAGATCATTTAGAGGTCATGCAGGTGCAAAAAACAAAGGTAAAAAATAAGAATCATGGGAAGTCGTAAAAAACAAATGGCTGAAGCTATTAAGGCGGAGAAGAAGCAAGTTGCTTTTGCAAAGCTAAATAACTGTCCTACATCTCCAAGAAAGATGCGTCTAGTAGCGGATTTAGTGAGAGGTCAAAAGGCAGAGAAAGCTCTTCAGATTCTTAGATTTAGCCAAAAGGAAGCATCACGTAGATTAGAAAAACTTGTTATGTCTGCAATCGCAAATTGGCAAGCAAAGAACGAAGATGCAGACGTTGAGGAAGCTGATTTATTTATTAAAGAAATCAGAGTAGATGGTGGTACAATGTTAAAAAGATTGCGTCCAGCACCTCAAGGTAGAGCACATAGAATTAGAAAAAGATCAAATCACGTAACTGTGGTAATTGATTCATTAAACAAAACACAAAGCTAAGATAGAGATATGGGACAAAAGACAAATCCAATCGGAAATCGCTTAGGAATTATCAGAGGATGGGAATCTAACTGGTACGGAGGAAACGATTATGGTGATAAACTTGCCGAAGACGATAAGATTAGAAAATACGTTCATGCTCGTTTATCAAAAGCAAGTGTGAGTAGAGTAATTATTGAGCGTACGCTTAAACTTGTAACCGTTACTATCACTACTGCCAGACCTGGTATAATTATCGGTAAAGGTGGTCAAGAGGTAGATAAGTTAAAAGAAGAGCTTAAAAAGATTACTGGTAAAGAAGTTCAGTTGAACATCTTTGAGATTAAAAGACCTGAATTAGATGCACATTTAGTAGCAGCAAGTGTCGCGCGTCAGATAGAAAGCCGAATTTCTTACAGACGTGCAATTAAAATGGCTATCGCTGCAGCTATGCGTATGAATGCTGAAGGAATTAAAATTCAAATTAGTGGTCGTTTAAACGGTGCTGAAATGGCACGTTCAGAACACTACAAAGAAGGAAGAATTCCGTTATCTACATTTAGAGCTGATATTGATTATGCTCTTGTTGAAGCACATACTACTTATGGTAGATTAGGTGTTAAGGTGTGGATTATGAAAGGCGAAGTTTATGGAAAAAGAGAACTTTCTCCATTAGTTGGTCTTTCAAAGCAAAAAGGAAAAGGTGGACGAGGTGGAAAAAACCAACGTCGTAGAAAGTAATTTTTTAAAGAAAAGAAAAAATGTTACAGCCTAAAAGAACAAAATTTCGTAAGCAGCAAAAGGGTCGTATGAAGGGTAATTCCGGAAGAGGACATTTGTTAACAAATGGTACATTCGGTATTAAGTCATTAGATTCTAAATTTATAACTGCTCGCCAAATAGAAGCAGCTCGTATTGCTGCAACACGTTACATGAAGAGGGAAGGATCGTTATGGATTAAAATATTTCCAGACAAGCCTATCACTAAGAAACCTCTAGAAGTACGTATGGGTAAAGGTAAAGGTGCCGTAGAATATTGGGCAGCTGTTGTAAAACCAGGACGTGTATTATTTGAAGTAAGTGGTGTACCATTAGACGTAGCTCAAGAAGCATTACGTTTAGCAGCACAAAAACTTCCTGTAAAAACTAAGTTTATCATAGCTAGAGATTACGAAGCTTAATAGAAAGATATTATGAAGCAATCAGAAATTAAACAGCTTTCAGTAGCTGAGTTACAAGAAAAACTTGGTGAGACTAAAAAGAGTTATGCAGACCTAAAAATGGCTCATGCGATTTCTCCTTTAGAAAATCCAATTCAGTTACGTAACGTCAGACGTACAGTAGCTAGATTGGCAACTGAATTAACTAATAGAGAAGGACAATAATTGTATTCTGCTGAAAGATGGAAAAAAGAAATTTAAGAAAAGAACGTATAGGAGTAGTTACTAGTAACAAAATGGAAAAGTCTATTGTTGTTGCTGAAGTTAAAAAAGTAAAACACCCTATGTATGGAAAATTCGTGTTAAAGACTAAGAAATATGTCGCACACGATGAAACAAACGACTGCAACGAAGGAGATACTGTAAAGATCATGGAAACTAGACCTTTAAGTAAATCTAAGTGTTGGAGATTAGTAGAAATAATTGAAAGAGCGAAGTAATTATGGTACAACAAGAATCAAGATTAAAAGTAGCTGATAACACTGGTGCAAAGGAAGTATTAACTATCCGTGTATTAGGTGGAACAAAGAAGCGTTATGCTTCAGTAGGAGATAAAATAGTGGTTTCTGTTAAAGATGCAACTCCTAACGGAAGTATTAAAAAAGGAGCTGTTTCTACAGCGGTTGTTGTACGCACTGCAAAGGAAGTAAGACGTCCAGATGGATCTTACATCAGATTTGATGATAACGCATGTGTACTATTAAATCCACAAGGAGAAATGAGAGGAACACGTGTATTTGGTCCTGTAGCTAGAGAACTTCGTGATAAACAATTCATGAAAATTGTATCATTGGCACCTGAAGTGCTTTAATTGATGAAAAAGATGACAAAGCTTAGAATAAAATCTGGAGATACAGTGCAGGTAATTTCTGGAGACCACAAAGGTTCTGAAGGGAAGGTACTTAAAGTATTAAGAGATAAGAACAAAGCCATCGTAGAAGGTGTGAATATGGTTAAGAAACATACTAAACCAAGTGCACAGAATCCTCAAGGTGGAATTGTAGAGAAAGAAGCATCTATCCATATTTCTAATTTGACTTTACTGACAAGTAAAGGTGAAGCAACAAGAGTTGGTATAAGAATGGATGGTGATAAAAAAGTAAGATTTTCTAAAAAATCTAATGAAGTAATTTAGTTATGGCTTACGTTTCAAGATTAAAAAAAGAGTATAAGGAAAAAGTAATTCCTGCTCTTACAGAAGAATTTGGATATAATAATGTAATGCAAGTACCTAAGCTAGAAAAGATAGTTTTATCTAGAGGTGTAGGTGCAGCGGTTGCAGATAAAAAATTAATTGATCACGCTGTTGATGAATTAACGAAGATTACAGGTCAAAAAGCTGTAGCGACGATTTCTAAGAAAGACGTTGCTTCTTTTAAGTTACGTAAGGGTATGCCGATTGGTGCCAAGGTAACTTTAAGAGGCGAGCGTATGTATGAGTTTTTAGATCGTTTAGTTACTTCAGCTTTACCACGAGTTAGAGATTTTAATGGTATCAGAGCAACAGGTTTTGATGGTAGAGGAAATTATAACTTAGGTGTAATAGAACAGATTATATTCCCAGAGATTGATATTGATAAAATCAATAAAATTTCAGGTATGGATATAACATTTGTGACTTCTGCGGAAACAGATAAAGAAGCAAAGTCATTATTAACAGAACTAGGATTACCATTTAAAAAGAATTAAATATGGCTAAAGAATCAATGAAAGCTCGTGAGGTGAAGCGTGCAAAAATGGTTGCTAAATATGCTGAGAAAAGAAAAGCTTTAAAAGAAGCTGGAGATTACGAAGCGTTACAAAAGTTACCAAAAAATGCATCACCAATACGTATGCACAACCGTTGTAAACTTACAGGAAGACCAAAAGGTTATATGAGACAATTTGGAATTTCTCGTGTAATGTTTAGAGAAATGGCTAACAAAGGGTTAATTCCTGGTGTGAAAAAAGCAAGTTGGTAAAATTGAGGAAGCGAATTAGCTTCTGTACAATTATCAATATAATTATTGTATAATCGGGATTTAGGTTCGAAAAATTCGAAAACCACTTCCTAAAATTTAAAACTATGTACACAGATCCAATAGCGGATTATTTAACGCGAGTTAGAAATGCAGTGAAAGCAAACCACAGAGTTGTGGAGATTCCAGCATCTAACTTAAAAAAGGAGATAACTAAAATATTGTTCGATCAGGGCTATATTTTAAGTTATAAATTCGATGACTCTTCAGTTCAGGGCTCAATCAAAATAGCTTTGAAATATAACAAAAACACAAAAGAGTCTGTCATCAAAAAAATTCAAAGAATCAGTAAACCAGGTTTACGTAAATATGCTGGAGCTAACGAAATGCCAAGAATCTTAAATGGTCTTGGTATCGCAATTATTTCTACTTCTCATGGAGTTATGACAGGTAAACAAGCGGAAAGAGAAAACGTTGGTGGAGAGGTATTATGTTACGTATACTAAAAACAGGAAATTATGTCAAGAATAGGTAATAATCCAATAACAGTTCCTGAAGGTGTTACAGTTGAGATAAAAGACAACTTAATAACTGCAAAAGGAAAATTAGGTGAGTTAACTCAAGAGTATTCAGATGTTGAAATAAAAATAGAAGACGGTACAATTACATTGTCACGTAATTCTGAAAAGAAAGATCACAGAGCAAAGCACGGTTTGTATAGAGCCTTAATTGATAATATGATAGAAGGTGTTTCTAACGGTTGGACTAAAGAATTAGAATTAGTCGGTGTTGGTTATAGAGCATCAAATCAAGGACAGAAATTAGATTTAGCTATTGGTTTCTCACACAATATAGTAATGAGCATTGCTCCTGAAGTTAAAGTTGAGACAATTTCTGAAAAAGGAAAAAACCCAATAATAAAATTAACATCACACGACAAGCAATTAGTTGGTCAGGTGGCTGCTAAGATCCGTAGCTTCCGTAAGCCAGAGCCTTACAAAGGGAAAGGAATTAAGTTTGTTGGTGAAGAAATTAGAAGAAAAGCAGGTAAATCAGCTTAATAATTAAGTTATGGCATTGACAAAGAACGAAAGAAGAACAAGAATTAAAAACAGAATCCGTAAGGTAGTATCTGGTACTGAAGTAAGACCAAGATTATCTGTTTTTAGAAGTAATAAAGAGATTTATGCTCAAGTCGTGAATGATGTAACTGGTGAAACAATAGCTGCTGCATCTTCAAGAGACAAAGACTTAGCAAAGTCTAAAGGAAACAAAACAGAAATTGCCGCTTTAGTTGGTAAAGCTGTTGCTGAAAAAGCTTTAAAAGCTGGTGTTGAAATTATCTCTTTTGATAGAGGTGGTTATTTATATCATGGTAGAGTAAAATCGTTAGCTGAAGGAGCTAGAGAAGCAGGACTTAAATTTTAAGACATTATGTATCAAAAATATAAAAACGCAGAGCTTGTTAAACCAGGCGGATTAGAATTAAAAGATCGCCTAGTTGGTGTACAGCGTGTAACTAAGGTAACTAAAGGTGGTAGAGCATTTGGTTTTTCTGCTATAGTAGTAGTAGGTGACGAAGCTGGTGTTGTTGGTCACGGTTTAGGTAAATCTAAGGATGTTGCAACAGCAATTGCAAAGGCAGTTGAAGATGCAAAGAAGAATCTTGTGAGAATTCCTATTGTTAAAGGAACATTACCACATGAGCAAAAAGGTAAATATGGTGGTGCTAGAGTAAATATTATTCCTGCTGCACCAGGTACCGGAGTTATTGCTGGTGGAGCTGTGAGATTAGTGCTTGAAGCAGTTGGTATACACGACGTATTATCGAAATCTCAGGGTTCATCTAATCCTCATAACGTTGTAAAGGCAACTTTTGATGCCTTGTTACAATTACGAGATGCAAAATCTGTTGCAAGAGAACGTGGTATTTCACTTGAAAAAGTATTTAACGGATAATCTATAAGGATAAGATGGCAAAGATTAAAGTAACTAAAGTAAAAAGTGCAATCAATCGTACTAAAAGACAAAAGCTGACATTAGAAGCTTTAGGTTTAAAAAAGATTGGTCAAGTTGTAGAGCACGATGCCACACCAAATATCCTTGGTATGGTTAAGAAAGTTGAACATTTAGTTTCTGTAGAGGAAGCTTAAAAATATAAACTTAAAAATGGATTTAAGTAATTTAAAACCTGCAGAAGGTTCAGTAAAAAATCAAGGAAAGCGCGTTGGACGTGGTCAAGGATCAGGTAAAGGCGGTACTGCGACAAGAGGACACAAAGGTGCAAAGTCGCGTTCTGGATATTCTAAGAAATTAGGATTTGAAGGTGGTCAGATGCCATTACAAAGACGTGTTCCTAAATATGGATTTAAAAACATTAACCGTGTTGAATACCAAGGTGTAAACATTGATACTTTACAACAATTGGTTGATGATAAGAAAGTAAAAGGAACTGTTAATTTTGAAACACTTGTTTCGTTAGGTTTAGCTGGTAAGAATGAACTAGTTAAAATCTTAGGAAGGGGAGAGTTAAAAGCAAAATTAACTGTTACCGCTCATAAATTTACTGCTACAGCAAAGGCTGCTATAGAGGCTGCTGGTGGTGAAGCTGTAACTTTATAAGAAATAACGGATGAAGATAATAGAAACATTAAAAAACGTTTGGAAAATCACCGAACTTAAGGATAGAATAATTCTTACCTTAGGATTATTGTTAGTGTATCGTTTTGGTGCTCAGGTTGTATTACCTGGCATCAATATTAATGCATTAGGTGGTTTGCAAGCTGGAACTGATAGTGGAATATTAGGTTTATTAAATGCTTTTACAGGGGGTGCGTTTGCAAATGCTTCTGTATTTGCACTTGGTATTATGCCTTATATCTCTGCATCTATTGTTGTTCAGTTAATGGGTATTGCGATTCCTTATTTGCAGAAACTACAAAAGGAGGGAGCTAGTGGTCAAAAGAAGATTACGCAGATAACGCGTTGGTTGACAATTGGTATTTGTTTGGTACAAGCACCTGGTTATTTAGCCAGTGTACCTGCATTATCTGGTGCACCCTCAATGAGTACGCTTTTAGTACCAGGGTTTAATGAGAGCATATTCTATTTCTCATCTGTAATCATTCTAGTAACGGGTTGTGTATTTGCAATGTGGTTGGGTGAAAAAATTACAGACAAAGGAATAGGTAATGGTATTTCCTTATTAATAATGGTTGGTATCATCGCAACTTTACCTCAGTCGTTTATGCAGAATGCATTATCTAGAACTGAAGGTAATGGTGGATTTATGATGATCCTTATAGAATTAGTAATTTGGTTCTTAATCATTTTAGCATCGGTATTCTTGGTAATGGCAGTAAGAAAAATTGCTGTGCAATATGCAAGAAGAACAGCATCAGGAGGCTATGAAAAGAATGTGTTTGGATCTAGACAATTCTTACCATTAAAGCTTAATGCTTCAGGTGTAATGCCAATCATTTTTGCACAAGCAATTATGTTTGTTCCAAGTTTAATAGGAGGATCTTCTTTATTGAAAGAGACTACTACTGGACAATGGATGCAAACCAACTTTTCAGATATATTTGGATTTTGGTACAACCTAGTATTTGCATTATTAATTATTGTATTTACATATTTCTATACTGCGATTACAGTACCTACAAATAAAATGGCTGACGATTTAAAACGCAGTGGTGGATTTATACCAGGTATTAGACCAGGTTCTGAAACATCTGAGTATTTAGATAAGATTATGTCGCAAATAACATTACCAGGCTCTATATTCTTGGCTCTAATAGCTGTGTTCCCAGCCTTTATTGTTAAGCTTATGGGTGTTCAACAAGGTTGGGCATTGTTTTTCGGTGGTACATCACTATTAATTATGGTAGGTGTAGCTATAGATACAATGCAACAGATTAATTCTTACTTATTAAATAAGCATTATGACGGCTTGATGAAAACTGGTAAAAACAGAAAAGCGGTTGCACAATAAATTAATATTATGGCAAAGCAAGCAGCAATAGAACAAGACGGAACAATTATAGAAGCATTATCAAATGCTATGTTTCGTGTAGAATTAGAAAATGGTCACATTGTGACTGCACATATTTCTGGTAAGATGCGTATGCATTACATTAAGTTGTTACCAGGTGACAAGGTAAAATTAGAAATGAGTCCATATGATTTAACAAAGGCTCGTATAACTTATAGATACTAATAATTAGTATTTAAAAACTAATACAGATGAAAGTAAGAGCATCAGTAAAGAAAAGAAGCGCAGACTGTAAATTAGTACGACGCAAAGGAAGACTTTACGTAATTAACAAAAAGAATCCAAGATTCAAACAAAGACAAGGGTAATTATGGCAAGAATTGCAGGTGTAGACATACCAAAACAAAAAAGAGGAGTTATCTCTTTGACTTATATCTATGGAATAGGTAGAAGTAGAGCGAAAGAAATTTTAGCAACTGCTAAAGTAGATGAAGGCACTAAAGTTCAAGATTGGACAGATGATCAGATAGGAGCAATCCGTGAAGCGGTTGGTTCTTATAAGATTGAAGGTGAATTACGTTCTGAAACACAATTGAACATTAAGCGTTTAATGGATATTGGATGTTACAGAGGTATTCGTCATAGAGCTGGTCTTCCTTTAAGAGGTCAACGTACTAAGAATAACTCTCGTACTAGAAAAGGTAGAAGAAAAACAGTTGCTAACAAGAAAAAAGTAACTAAGTAATAATTAAAGACATTAGTCATTAGTAATTAGAAGTTAGATGAATCTGTCTGAAATGTAAAAGTTTAGGATTCTAACAACTAAAAGCTAACAACTAGAAACTAAAAAACATGGCAAAGTCAAGTACAAAAAAACGTAAAGTAATTGTTGATGCAATAGGAGAGGCGCATATCACAGCATCTTTTAACAACATCATCGTTTCTTTAACAAACAAAAAAGGTGACGTAATTTCATGGTCATCGGCTGGTAAAATGGGCTTTAGAGGTTCTAAAAAGAATACTCCTTATGCAGCTCAGTTAGCAGCAGAAGATGCAGCGGCAGTAGCAAAAGAAGCTGGATTGAAGAAAGTAAAGGTTTATGTAAAAGGTCCTGGTAACGGTAGAGAATCTGCTATCAGATCAATTCATAATTCAGGTATAGAAGTTTCAGAAATCATTGATGTAACTCCATTACCACATAACGGTTGTCGTCCACCTAAAAGACGTAGGGTATAAGGTAGGCTAATTCACATTTAATGTGTAATTTTGCAGACTGAAAAATTAATCAAGTATAACTGAGAGATTAACGATTGTAAGAGGATAAGTTTAAGACCTTAATTTTACAATCACTCTCAAATTAAATTTAAAATGGCAAGATATACTGGTCCTAAAACTAAAATAGCTAGAAAATTTGGTCAAGCTATATTCGGAGAAGATAAAGCCTTCGATAAAAGAAACTATCCTCCTGGTCAACACGGCCCAAACAAAAGAAGAGGTAAAAAATCTGAGTATGCTATCCAATTAATGGAGAAGCAAAAAGCAAAATATACTTACGGTATATTAGAAAAGCAGTTCAGAAATATGTTCAAGAGAGCTACTGCAGCTCCTGGTATTACTGGTGAGGTATTACTTCAATTTTGTGAATCTCGTTTAGATAACGTGGTATATAGAATGGGTGTTGCTCCAACGAGAAGTGGTGCAAGACAATTAGTATCTCATAGACACATTACTGTAAATGGTGAAAAGGTGAATATTCCTTCTTATCAATTAAAAGCAGGAGATGTTGTTGGTGTTAGAGAGAAGTCAAAATCACTAGAAGCTATTCAACATTCATTAGCTAACTCAAGCAATGTTTACGAATGGATCACTTGGAACAACGATAAAATGGAAGGAACCTATGTTTCTGTTCCAGCAAGAATCCAAATACCAGAGCAAATCAACGAGCAATTTATCGTTGAACTTTACTCTAAATAATAAAACTAATCATATTGGTATTTAGCCAAAGGGTTTATTAGTGGTCTTCAAACTAATATACCGCGCAACTAAATAACAATTAAAACGAAGACAAAAATGGCAATATTAAATTTTCAGAAACCCGACAAAGTAATCATGATTGATTCTACTGATTTCGAAGGTAAATTCGAATTCAGACCATTAGAACCAGGTTATGGTTTAACAGTAGGTAATGCATTAAGAAGAGTATTATTATCTTCTTTAGAAGGATTCGCAATTACATCAGTAAGAATAGAAGGCGTAGATCACGAATTTTCTACAATCTCTGGTGTTGTTGAGGATGTAACTGAAATGATTTTGAACTTAAAGCAAGTAAACTTTAAGCGTCAAATTGATGAAATTGATAACGAAACTGTTACGATTTCAATCTCTGGACAAGAGCAAATCACAGCTGGTGATTTTCAAAAGTTCATTTCTGGTTTCCAAGTTTTAAATACAGATCTAGTAATCTGTAACTTAGATCCGAAAGTTAACATCAACATGGAACTAACTATCGAAAAAGGTAGAGGTTATGTTCCTGCTGAAGAAAACAAAAAAGCATCTGCACCTGTAGGTACTATTTTTACTGATTCAATCTACACACCGATCAAAAATGTTAAGTATAGCATTGAGAATTTCCGTGTAGAGCAAAAGACAGATTACGAAAAACTAATTTTCGAAATCATTACTGACGGATCAATTCACCCGAAAGATGCTTTGACTGAAGCAGCTAAAATATTAATTCACCACTTCATGTTATTCTCAGATGAACGTATAACATTAGAAGCTGATGAAATTGCTCAAACGGAAACTTATGATGAAGAATCACTTCACATGAGACAACTATTGAAAACTAAATTAGTTGATATGGATCTTTCTGTACGTGCATTAAACTGTTTAAAAGCAGCTGAAGTAGATACTTTAGGAGATTTGGTGTCATTCAACAAAAACGATTTAATGAAATTCAGAAACTTCGGTAAGAAGTCTTTAACAGAGCTAGAGGAATTAGTGAGCGTTAAAGGGCTTAACTTCGGAATGGATTTAAGTAAATACAAATTAGACAAAGATTAATTATAAACTCCTTTATATTTTGCTCCTCAAAAGGGTTGAAGCAAGATAAAGGTTTAAAACAAGAGTCATGAGACACGGAAAAAAATTCAACCATTTAGGCAGAAAGACTGCGCATAGAAAAGCTATGTTGGCAAATATGGCATGTTCGTTAATTGAACATAAGCGTATTAATACAACAACGGCTAAAGCTAAAGCTTTGAAGCAGTTTATTGAACCAATGATTACTAAGTCTAAAACAGATACAACTCACAATAGACGTATTGTATTTTCTAGATTGAGACAAAAAGAGGCTGTTGCAGAATTGTTTAGAGATGTTGCTGCAAAGGTAGGTGATCGTCCAGGTGGTTATACGCGTATTATCAAATTAGGTAATAGACTAGGTGATAATGCAGATATGGCAATGATTGAATTAGTAGATTACAATGAGCTTTACAACGCTGGTAAACCTGCTAAGAAAACAACTCGTAGAAGTAGAAGAGGTGGTAAGAAGGCAACAACTGTTCCACCAGTTGATACTAATGCTTCAAACGAAGAAGAATAAATGTTAATAAGCATTAATAAATATCAAGGATAAACTTTTTAGGTTTATCCTTTTTTTTTGGAATTTTGTGAAAATCAAATTATGAGGATTTCTTTAATTATTATTTTCTTCATTGGACTTCTCGCAAGAGCGCAAAACCTGCCTGCTGTAGATATAGTTAGTGAGTCTGGTTTTATTGTCAACGATGCCAATTCTGAACTAGGAATTGAAGGTTCTGTCTATCTTAACGAAAGTTGGGATACTGTTGCTGAAGTTATCACACCAGAAGATAAAAGTTATTCAATAAAGGCGATCAATTATAACGTAAAGCTAGAAACCTTTGTTGTAAAATCTGAGGAGGGTAAATTACTAACACTTAACAAGGAAAAAGTAAAATATATAAAATATAATTCATCAATATTTGAGATTATAGGTGGTAAGTATTTTGAGCAATTTTCAAAAGGTGAAATCAATATTTTTAAATCATATTATTTAGTGACAATATCTGGAGCAATAGATCCAATGACAAAGGATAAGCTTACCAGTGATAAATATGCTATTAAATCAAAACTTCATCTGATGGAAGGTGATGATTTTATAGAGTTTAAACCTACAAAGAAGAATATTTTCAACTCTTTTCTAAGGAGAAGGCAAGTATGGTTAAAAGCCATATGAAAAAGCAGAACCTTTCGATAAGAGATGAAGATGAATTAAAACAAATATTAGACTATTATTCGACATTAAAATAATTGAAATAGAAAAAAGAAAACAAATGAAATACAAATCGAGAAAAAAAGCATTGATATTATTGGCTGATGGTACAATATTCTATGGAAAATCAATAGGGAAAGAAGGTAGTGCATTTGGTGAAGTGTGTTTTAATACTGGTACAACAGGTTACCAGGAAATTTTTACGGATCCTTCTTATTATGGTCAGTTGATGGTGACCACCAATGCACATATTGGAAATTATGGCACAAAAGAGGATGAAAACCAATCAGACACAGTTAAAATAGCTGGTTTAATATGTAAAAACTTTAGTTTCGAATATTCCCGACCTGGAGGTGATGCTTCTTTAGAAGATTATTTTGAAAAGCATAACACATTGGCAATTGCTGATGTAGATACGAGAGCTTTAGTAAGCTATATTAGAGATAATGGCGCTATGAATGCTGTAATATCTACTGATGTAGATAATATCGATAGTCTCCAAAAGCAATTAGCAGAGCAGCCAAATATGGAAGGTTTGGAGTTGGCTTCAAAGGTATCTACAAAAGAACCGTATTTCTTTGGTGATGAAAATGCTACGTATAAAATTTCAGCGTTAGATATAGGTATTAAAAAGAACATTCTTGTAAACTTGGCAACAAGAGACGCCTATATAAAAGTATTTCCTCACAATTCTAAGTTTGAAGATTTAGAAGCTTTTAATCCTGATGGATATTTTATTTCAAATGGACCAGGTGATCCGGAGCCATTGTTAGAAGCACAAGATGTTGCGAGAGAGATAATAAAAAGGGATAAACCATTATTTGGTATTTGTCTAGGGCATCAAGTTATTGCATTAGCCAACGGTATTTCAACATATAAAATGCATAATGGTCATAGAGGTATTAATCACCCAGTAAAAAACTTGATTACAGGTAAGGGTGAAATTACTTCTCAAAACCATGGATTTGCAATTAATAGAGAGGAGACAGAGGCGAATCCCAATGTAGAGATCACCCATTTGCATTTAAATGACAATACGGTTGCTGGCATTAAAGTAAAAGATAAGAATTGTTTCTCGGTACAATACCATCCAGAGGCAAGCCCTGGTCCAAATGATTCCATTTATCTATTTGACCAGTTTTTAGAGAATATTAAGAACGCTTAGCAAATAAAAAACGCAATAAAACTTATTCTTTATTGCGTTTTTTTAGTTACGAAAACATTATAGTAAATATTAATCGCAAATATGATTTTTGTTGGGTTTAACGCTGGAGATTTTCGTAATTTTGAATCAAATCAATAATAAAAATATTTAGAAATGAGCATTATAATTAATGTACACGCTAGACAAATTTTAGATTCTAGAGGTAATCCTACAGTAGAAGTAGATGTAATAACAGAAAGTGGTGTTTTAGGAAGAGCTGCAGTTCCGTCTGGAGCTTCAACTGGTGAGCACGAAGCTGTTGAGCTTAGAGATGGTGGAGACACTTATATGGGTAAAGGCGTTTTAAAAGCTGTAGAGAATGTTAATTCTATAATCGCTCAAGAATTATTAGGTATATCTGTATTCGAACAAAACATGATCGATAAATTAATGATAGATCTAGACGGAACACCAAACAAATCAAAGTTAGGGGCTAATGCTATTTTGGGTGTGTCTTTGGCAGTAGCTAAAGCGGCAGCAAATGAATTAGGAATGCCTTTATACAGATATGTAGGTGGTGTATCAGCCAACACATTACCATTACCAATGATGAATATTATTAACGGTGGTTCTCATAGTGATGCACCAATTGCATTTCAGGAGTTTATGGTAATGCCAGTAAAAGCAGAAAATTTCACTCATGCAATGCAAATGGGTACTGAGATTTTCCATAACCTTAAAAAGGTATTACACGATAGAGGATTAAGTACTGCCGTTGGTGATGAAGGTGGATTTGCACCAACTTTAGACGGTACAGAAGATGCTTTAGATACAATAGCTAAGGCTGTTGAGAAGGCAGGTTATAAGTTTGGAGAAGAAGTCATGATTGCTTTAGATTGTGCTGCTGCAGAATTCTATAAGGATGGTAAATACGATTACACATTGTTTGAAGGTGATACAGGTGTTGTAAGAACAAGTGCTGAACAAGCAGCTTATTTAGCAGAGTTGGCAGCAAAGTATCCAATTATATCAATCGAGGATGGTATGGATGAAAATGATTGGGATGGGTGGAAAGACTTAACAGACCGTATTGGTGATAAAGTTCAATTGGTTGGAGACGATTTATTCGTAACTAATGTAGAACGTTTATCGCGTGGTATTGATAATGGCATTGCGAACTCTATCCTTATTAAAGTAAACCAAATAGGTTCTTTAACTGAAACTATAGCGGCTGTTAATATGGCAAAGAACGCAGGTTATACTTGTGTAATGTCACACAGATCGGGTGAAACTGAGGATAATACTATTGCGGATTTAGCTGTAGCATTAAATACTGGTCAGATAAAAACAGGTTCGGCTTCTCGTAGTGATCGTATGGCAAAATACAACCAACTTCTAAGAATTGAAGAAGAACTTGGCGATGTTGCTTATTTTCCACAAGAAAAGGCATTTAAAGTGAAGTAATTAATACTATATACTTTTGACAAAGGAAACATTTTAATGTTGTCTTTTTTGTTTTAAAGACTAATTTTTATAATATTTATAATTAAGAAAAATTACTAAAAAAAAATGCTTGAATTATGTTGAGAAAAATATTCTTAGTCTTCCTTATGAACTCCTGTTTTTTATTTTCTCAAAATTTACCGGCTGGATTTACTGTACTTGAAGTTGCAGAAGGATTACGTACGATGACTAGTATGACTTTTGTTGATGCAAATAAAATATTATTAGCAAGTCAGAATGGCGAAATATTTCTATATGAGAATGGTGTCCTTTATTCTGAGCCCATTGTAAGAATTCCAACTCCTGTTTCAACAGTAGGTGGAGATCGAGGTTTAGTCGCAATTAAGATTGATCCAGATTATCCAATCTCGCCGTATGTGTATGTTACTTATACACTAGAAGATGCCACTAAGAATGTTGTTTCTAGATTTATTTATCAGAATGATACTATTGATTTATCTTCAGAGGAGATTTTAATTGAAATGAGTTCACTTACTGCAATTTGGCACACCGGGGGTGCTATTGTTTTTGATGATCAGGGCCATTTGTTTACATCAACTGGTGACAATAGTATTCCGGATTTGGCTCAAGATATGAATGTTACACATGGCAAGATTCATAGAATCAATAAAGATGGTTCAATTCCTGAGGATAATCCTTATTTTGGTGGGTCAAATACAATCGATGATACATTTTGGTCAGTAGGATTAAGAAATCCTTTTACCATGGCAATCCATAAAGCCACTAATGTTATGTATGTTAATGATGTTGGTAAATTTGACTATGAGGAATTTAGTAATGCCACAGGATCAGGTAGAAATTTTGGATGGCCAGAAGAAGAAGGTTATGATAGATTAGATCCTTCTCCATACGATGCGCCGAGCTATGCATATATTCATCCTCCAGGTGCTCCAACTGATAGTACAGGTTATGCAATAACTGGTGGTGCATTTTATGATCCAGAAGTACCAGTATACCCCCAAGAATATGTTGATAAGTATTTCTTTTTAGATTATGTTGCAAAATGGATTAATTATGTTGATCCTGCATCTAATTTGGGAGATGGACATCATCATCATTTACATGATTTGAGTCATACAAGAGAAACTTTCGCTACTAATATTAAAGAGAGTGCTATATCCTTGACTTTGAGTCCTGATGGTTACTTATATTGGTTGACAAGATTTCAAAAGAAACTATATAAATTAGAATATTATGATGGTGATGAGCCAATAATTTTATCTCATCCGCAAAATACAACCACTATGATTGGAGAATCAACGTTGTTTAAGGTTATTGCGCAAGGTGCACCTGATTTGAACTATGAATGGTATAGAGATGGGAACTTACTAGGAACTGCGCCTAATTCACCTAATTATAGTTGGGGTAATACCCAAGAGAGCAGAGCAGGTGTATATCAGGTGAGAGTATTCAATGGATTTGGTGAAGTTTGGAGCCCAACCTGGACTTTAGATGTCATACCATTTAATGAAGCACCTGAAGTTGAAATTTCACTTCCATTGGATGATGTCGAATATCAAGCTGGTGAAACGATATCATTTAGTGCTACAGCTTCAGATGCAGAAGAAGGAAATTTAGATGATGAAAGGTTCAGTTGGTTTGTAGTTTTTCATCATGATGATCATATACACGATGGACCACCATTTGCGACAGAAGTTAGTTCCGGAACATTTCAAATTCCAGATGCTGGTGAATCTGATCATAATGTTTGGTATGAGTTTATTGTAAATGTCGAAGATGAACTTGGTCAGGTCTCTGAAGATAATGTTTTCATTTTCCCTAAAAAGTCTACAGTCACCTTTCTGACCAATCCACCGAATTTGCAAGTTAGTATAGATGGGCCGAGTTATGATACACCGAAAGATCAACTTTTTGTGGAACATATGAATATACCTGTTGGTGCTCCAGATTTTCAGTTGATTGATGGTGAAGATGCAATTTATAGACTTGAAGGATGGTCAAGTAATGTAGAAGAAGATTTTTTGAATGTGCCAGATGATGATATTACAATAACGGCAAATTTTGTTGCCTGTGCATTTCCAGATGATGTGATAAATTTTTCTTACAATTTTACAACAAGTCAAGGTCAGTTGGAGTTTTTGTGGAATTCAACAAATACGCCTTGTATCAAAGGTTTTGAATTAGAAAATATTGATACCGGTGAAATTTATTATATAGATGCATATCGAGATAATGATTCCTATAATTATTCAATTTATAATATTGATCCTGATTTAGTACCTAATTATAATTTCAGAATCACGTCGTACAATGAATATGGAAATGGAAATGATGTGTTCTTATCTTTTACTTTGTCTGATAACGATTATACAGCTAGAAATTTTAAATTGTATCCGAATCCATTTAGAGATTTTATAATATTAGAGTCAAATTTATTAATTGATAATCAAGAATTTGAAATGTATAATTCAATTGGTGTTAAAATGGATATTACTGTTAACTCAATTGATGAATACAAACACAAATTGAAATTTGATAATTTGTCATCAGGTATCTATTACTTAACGATTAAGGGTGAAAATATTTCAACTCTGAAAATTGTCAAAGATTAGAAAATGAAGAGGAATAATATACCATTCCTTGTCGTAATTATCGATCAAGTAAGAAATAGGGGATATTGCTTATTTTCCACAAGAAAAGGCATTTAAAGTGAAGTAATTAATACTATATACTTTTGACAAAGGCAGCATGTTAATGTTGCCTTTTTTGTTTTAAAATTCTTACAATATTTCGAAAAATAGAACAGATAAACGATAAAATATTACATATTATCGTAAAAAATACGCAAATTTCCTTGGTTTTAACTATTTAAATTCCAATATTTATACCGCCAAATTAAAAGTTAGATTTACTTTTAACTACAATCACAAATTCAACCTACTATGAAACGTGCACTACTCACGATGTTATCATTAATTATGGTATTGCCATTTTTTGCCCAAAATCATAAAGATGTTTGGACCAAAAAACAAGAATCAGAGCTTACTCAAAAATCACGAAATTTAGAACGTGTAATTACTCTTAATAAGTACGAAATCTTTTCTTTGAATTTAAATCAGTTAAGGTCGAGTATTAACGCTGCTCCAAAAAGAATTTCAAATAGCTTAGCTGGTAGCAATACAATAATGAAGTTTCCAAATTCAGATGGAAGTATGGAGAATTATCGGGTCCAAAAAACCGATGTAATGCATCCTGATTTAGCAGTAAAGTACCCAGGTATTTCTACTTACTATGGTCAGAGTATTTCTAATCCTTTAAACAAGATTTATTTTACGATTACTTCTCAAGGGTTTAGAGGTTTAATTACAGGAGAGAGAACGGTTTATATCGATCCTTACGCAAAAGGAGATGTACAAAATTACGTTGTCTACAATAGAAAGGATTATACCAGAATTCAATCTGATAATTGGAGATGTTATGCTGATGAAGTCGAAAATGAAGTTAATGAGAATTTCGATTCAAGAATTATAGATCGAAATATACAGGATGGCAGACTTAGACAATATGAGATTGCCATTGCTTGTACATCAGAATATACAGCCTACCATGATGATGGTGATAATGGTAACGGTGATGCAAAGGCTGATGCTTTAGCGGCAATGGTTATTACTGTAGCACGTGTTAATTCTGTTTATGAAAGAGATTTTGCTGTCACTTTTCAATTGGTAGCTAATAATGATTTATTGATTTATGAAAACGGATTTACAACAGGAGGAGACCCTGAGCCTTATGATAATTATAGTGGTAGCCAGATGTTGGGAGTTAATACCTCAAATATTTCAGGTATAATAGGATCTGGTGGATATGATATTGGTCATGTATTTAGTACAGGTGGTGGAGGTATTGCCGGAACAAGCCCATGTGCAACGTCATCAAAGGGACGAGGCGTAACAGGTATTGTAACACCAGAGTTTGATCCTTTTGATATTGATTATGTATCGCATGAAATAGGTCATCAATATGGTGCTGGCCATACCTATTATAACGCATGTTTTGGTTCTAAGGTGAGTGATGATTACGAACCTGGAAGTGCCTCAACTATTATGGGTTATGCTGGTATTTGTGCATCTAATGTACAAGATAATAGTGATGGATATTTTCATGCACGTAGTATTGTACAAATGTCTGCATCTATCTTGGCAGATGCTTGTGAAACAGAAATCATAATCGCAAATGCTGATCCAACAGCGGATGCTGGTTCAAATTATACGATACCAATTTCTACCCCATTTATTTTGGATGCAAGTGGTTCATCAGATCCAGATGCTGGAGATGTATTGACATATAATTGGGAACAATACGATAATGATGGTACTTACACACAACCACCATTGTCTACTAATGCTGGCGGTCCAGTTTTTAGAACTAACTTCCCTGTTGCAGATCCAACAAGAACGTTTCCAAATTTGGAAGCTGTTATAAATAACGAAACACCTACTTGGGAAGTTTTACCAAGTGTTGGAAGACAATTAGACTTTAGATTAACGGTTAGAGATAATTCTATTCTTGGAGGGCAAACTGATCAAGATGATACTGTTATAACCGTGTCTTCATCGGCAGGTCCATTCTTAGTGACATCACCTAATACAGGAAGCGAAATATGGTATGTGGGAGAGACTAAGACGATCACTTGGGATGTGAATAATACGGCTTCTTTATCCTCTAATGTTAATATTCTTTTATCAACGGATGGTGGTTATACATATCCTGTTACCCTAGCGTCTAGTGTGAGTAATGATGGGTTTCAAGATATTGTAGTACCAGATAATGTAGGCGTTACAAATAGAATTAAAATAGAAGCTTCCAGTAATATATTCTTTGATTTATCTAATGCGGATTTTGAGATTAAAGCAGGAACATTTGAAATCACAGCTTCAAATCCGACGGTATCAGTATGTCAACCAGCTGACGCTGTATTTAATTTAAATTACAATCCTGCACCAGCATTTTCTGAAAATGTGCAGTTTTCTGCCATAGGATTACCTGGTGGTACTATTGCTAATTTTACACCAAATTCATTGAATACGGCAGGTGCATTTAGCATGACCATATCTAACACTGGAACAGTGTCAACAGGAAATTATCCGATAACTGTGCAAGGTGAAGGGCAATCTACTTTTGTTACTGAAACTTACGAGGTATTGCTTAATGTTTTTGATAATAACATCGGAGCGGTTTCACTTTTTTCACCTGTTAATGGTGCTCAAAATCAATCTTCCGATTTATTGCTTACATGGGATTCTTTAACTAGTGCTTCACAATACGATATTGAGATTTCAGATGCCCCTGATTTCTCTTCAGTTATTGAATCCGCTACTGTGGTTAACGCAACAGAATATCAAACAACCAATTTGCTTGCTGGAACTATTTATTATTGGAGGGTTAAGCCAGAAAATACTTGTTTAGCCGGTAACTTTGGTGAGATATATGTATTCCAGACGGCTAATGACGTATGCAACACCTATGATAATGAGTATTTTGAAAATGGGGATAATACTTGGGAAACCTTCTCAAATAATGCGGTTAGTGCAAGAGTTGATGTGCCAGATGATATTATTGTTAATGAAGTTACCTTTTACATGGATGCCACACACAGTGATGTAGGTGACATTAAAATGCAATTTAGTTCTCCAACAGGCATATTCGCTGAGGTCTATAATCGCGATTGTGCTGACGGAAATAGTTTTGATGTTACGTTTACAGATTCTGGATCGTCCTTATCATGTTCCGGAACACCACAAGTAAGTGGTAATGTATTACCGAGTCAAGCTTTTACTAGATTTAATGGCACGAGTGGGCAAGGAACTTGGGTGTTATTAGCTACTGATAGAACATCTAATTCAGCAGGAGGTACGTTTAATCAATTTAGTGTTACTATATGTGGTAAATTACAGATTGTTAATGATGTTACTATTGTCAATAAAACTGATATTACTTTAGATGAAGGAACTTCTACGGTTATTAATTTAACTGAATTAGAAGTAGCTCAACCTGTAGCAACAAATAATGATCTTAATTACGTTATTACTCAAGTTCCAGTTAATGGAGTACTATTATTAAATGCAATGCCTATTAGCATAGGAGACACATTTTCACAAACTGATATTCAAAATGGTTTGCTATCGTATTCGCACGGTGGAGCAAATGTTGATCCTGATAGTTTTAAGTTTTCAGTAGAAGGAAATAATAGTGCAATACTTGGTAATCAACAATTCAATTTTAATATACAACCTGTGTTAGGTACAGAAGAGTTTAATAGTAATGATGTATTGGTTTACCCTAATCCGAATAAGGGAGACTTCAACATCGTTATGAATAGGGAATTTCAAGATGTTAATATTCAATTATTTGATATCCAAGGACGAGAAATATTTAATAAAAAACATGGTGTTGATTCTAACACTATAAATATTAACAATATTAATCTATCTAGTGGTGTCTACCTTCTAAGAATTAATGCCGATGGAAATGTGCTAGACAAAAAACTTGTTATTAAAAAATAGCTTAGTTTTTTAGAATTTCAAAGCCGAAATCGAACATAGGATTTCGGCTTTTTTTGTAATCAAATTTCTGTTAAAAGGGTTATAATTCCCTTAGCGAAATCATTTGATATTTTGTAATTTTACAGTCCTTTTAAAATTAATACTCAATAATATAAAAATGGCAAATAAAGCTACACTAGAAATTGATGGTCAGAAGTACGAATTCCCATTGGTAAGAGGTACTGAAAATGAAGTTGCAATAAATTTAAAAACCTTAAGAAATGCGACAGGAGGAGTTATTACTTTAGACCCTGGATATAAGAATACAGGTAGTTGTGAAAGTGCTATTACATTTTTAGATGGTGAAAAAGGGATTTTAAGATATAGAGGCTATTCAATTGAGGAATTAGCGGAGAAAGCAGATTTCCTTGAAGTTGCTTATCTACTAATTTTTGGAGAATTACCAAATCAAGAACAGTTAGATAAATTTCATACAGATATCAAGGCAAAATCCTTAGTAGATGATGACATAAAAAAAATATTAGATGCTTTTCCAAAGTCTGCACATCCAATGGGAGTATTATCTTCATTGACAAGTGCATTAACAGCTTTTTATCCATCGCCAGTAGATGTTAGTTCAGAACAGGCAATGTATGATTCTATTGTTAGGATATTAGGAAAATTCCCAATTCTTGTTGCTTGGACCATGAGAAAGAAGCACGGTCTGCCTTTAGAATACGGAGATGACAAACTAGGATATGTAGAAAATATCCTTAAAATGATGTTTAAAAAGCCAAATAGTGAGTACGAACAAAACCCTATTTTGGTGGATGCTTTAGATAAGCTATTAATTTTACATGCAGACCATGAACAGAATTGTTCTACGTCTACAGTTAGAATCACTGGTTCTTCTCATGCTGGCTTATTTGTATCTCTTGCATCTGGTATTTCCGCATTATGGGGACCATTACATGGTGGTGCTAATCAGGCCGTATTGGAAATGCTTGAAGCAATAAAGGAAGATGGTGGAGATACAAAGAAGTATATGGCTAAGGCTAAAGATAAAAATGATCCGTTCCGTTTAATGGGATTCGGTCATAGAGTTTATAAAAACTTTGACCCAAGAGCTCGAATTATTAAAAAAGCAGCCGATGAGGTTTTGGGAGATTTGGGTGTAGAAGATCCTATTTTAGATATCGCAAAAGGACTAGAACAAGAAGCTTTGAAAGATCCATATTTTGTTGAAAGAAAATTATACCCAAATGTAGATTTCTATTCAGGAATTATTTATCGTGCCATGGGAATTCCTGTTGAAATGTTCACAGTAATGTTTGCACTTGGGCGTTTACCTGGTTGGATTGCACAATGGCGCGAAATGAGATTAAACAAAGAGCCTATTGGTAGACCAAGACAATTATATACTGGTGTAACTTATAGAGAATTTAAAGGTATAGATAAACGCTAATGATATTATTTGGCAATGGAAGCTTCATATCTCATATGAAGCTTTTTTTTAATTTTGACGCATGTTAAAACTGAATATTCAAAACGAAACATCACGATTACGAGCTGTGGTTTTAGGTACTGCAGAAAAAAGTGGTCCTATTCCAACTCCTGAGCAGGCTTACGACCCAAAATCCTTAGAACATATACTGGCTGGAACCTATCCTAAAGAAGAGGATATGATTAAAGAGATGGATGCCGTTTGTAAAGTCTTTGAAAAGTACGACGTCAAGGTATATCGTCCTGAGGTACTCGAAGACATTAATCAAATTTTTGCACGTGATATTGCTTTGGTTATTGATAATAAGATTATTGCCTGCAATATCTTACCAGACCGACAGGAAGAGATTGAGGCCATTCGTTATGTAATTGACCAAATAGATCGCAGAGATATAATAACTTTACCTCATGAAGCCCATATTGAAGGTGGTGATGTAATACTTCATAACGACTATATTTTTGTGGGTATTTATACTCGACCTGATTATAAAAACTTAATTACGGCTCGAACAAATAGTTTGGCAGTAAAGATGCTTCGAGACTATTTTCCTCACAAAACTGTGAAATCTTTTGAGTTACGCAAGAGTAATACAGACCCAAGAAACAATGCCTTGCATTTAGATTGCTGTTTCCAGCCTATTGGTAATGGAAAGGCAATTCTTCATAAGAACGGCTTTTTTATAGAAGAGGAATACGAATGGCTGATTAACTTTTTCGGTAAGGAAAATGTTTTTGAAATTACTAAGGACGAGATGTACAATATGAAAAGCAATATATTCTCTATTGCTCCAGATGTAGTGATCTCAGAAATTAATTTTGACCGTTTGAACACCTGGTTTGAAAAACAAGGTATTACCGTAGAAAAAGTTTCTTATGCCGAAGTTGGTAAACAAGGTGGTCTACTAAGATGCTCCACAATGCCACTTATAAGAGACTAATAAAAGTCTCTTATTTACTTCTTTTTATTCACAAAACCATAGGTGTTTTGTCCTATGAAATCATGAGGGAACTTGTCGTCACCTTTAAATCCTATTTCTATTGTTCCGCTATCTTCAGGAATATAGTTGGTTTTGAAAATGTAGTCCCAAAGACTTAGGCTAATTCCATAATTTACACCATGTTTACCTTCTGGTAAATGGAAGGCATGATGGTATAAATGCATTACCGGATTATTGAAGACGTACTTCAAAGGACCCCAAGTTATCTTAATATTTGAGTGATTAAGATGTCCTATAGCTATTGCAATAAAATGTACTATAAAAGCCTGCTCAGGTTCAAAACCACCAATCAACATTACTCCAAATGTTTTGAGAGGTTTGTACAAAATGTTTTCCATCCAATGGTATCTCAGGTGTGCCGCAAAGCCCATTTCTTTAACACTATGATGCACTTTATGAAAGTTCCATAGAAATTTATAACGGTGCAAAAGAACATGTGTAAACCATTGCACGAAGTCTAGAATTATAAAGAAAACAAATAATTGCAATGCAGGCGACCACTGCGATATGTCTATTATCGCTAAACTTTTGGCAGTAATATTGATTTCGCCAAAAAGCAAACCGATTATTTTATAAACACCACTAATGACAATGGAGAACATAAAAAAGTTAAAGAACATATAGAAGGCGTCTAACCAAAAATCACGTCTAAATATTAATTGGTTTTTTCGCCAAGGGAATGCGATTTCTAACACCCAAACAAAAAGCGAAATGGTAATCAGTCCCCAAAAATAATTTGTATACCATGGTACTTCAAAAATTATTGATTTCCATGTCCAATCTAACGTACCATTAAATGCATTGACAAAAGCGTCTAAATACTTTTCCATTTTAATTTTAATTTATTGGATGTGATCACTTACGGAGGGTAGGTCATTAAAATGACTCCACTCTGTCCACGATCCATCATAGTTCATAACATTTTTATATCCCAATAATTGAGTAAGTACAAAAGTTGTATTTGCTGAGCGCACACCACTATGACAATACAAAATTATTGAATCGGTTTTATTAATATTTAATTTATCGTATATAGTTTTTAATTCCTCAATAGATTTAAGGCGTTTATTATCATCATAGTTGATATTTTTAGCCCAATCGATGTTTATGCTATTTGGGATTCTCCCTGGTTTTTTAGCACCTTTTTTATGGTATTTGCCAGTAAATTCATCATTGTTTCTTGTATCGATTAACACAGTATTACGCTGTAGGGCTTCATGAACTTTATTTTTAGAAACGTAATATTTCATGTAGGGTGTTTCATTAAATCTGAAATTCGATTTCGAAACTTCAGTGCCTTCCATTGTCGTCTCACCGTTAATGTTTTCCCAACCAACTATTCCACCATGTAAGATTTTCACATTATCATAGTTATAGTTCTGCAATATCCACCATAATCTTGAAGCTTCGCACATTCCATTATCATCATAAATTATGATAGTATCATCGTTATTAATACCTAGATTGCTTAATAGAGATTCCATTTGTTCCTTTTTGGCCATCATGCCGCCATATGGATAGCTTTTATCTTCAATATCATTTCTTGTAATATGTAAAGCACCTATTATATGACTATTTTCATAGTCTTCTCTTTTTCTAAAATCTAAAACTTTAATATTTGATTTATTAATTAAAGGTTTTAATTCTACAGCTTCAATTAAATAATTGTGGCTATCCTCAAATAGTGCTTTATCTTGGTTTTTTTGGCAAGACAAGAAGATTATAAAAATTAAGACACTATTCTTCCAACTCATACCATTCCACATTTGTTAAAATCATTCGTCTACCTTTTTTGACAGGTGGATAATTGGTAACCAAATAATTAACTATAATCTCGTGATTACCACCTAAATCCCAAAGGTTCTGAGTTTCTTGCATCCATTTAATTGTTGTATTCCAACCATCAGCGTCCATTCTATTTTGTGTAACCAGCTTTGCTGAATGGCAGTTAGTACAATTATTTACAACTGTCATTAATCCTTCAGCTTCAACCAACCCTGTTCTTACATGAACACCGTTCTCTATGCGGTCGGAATCTTCTTCAAGTGAAACAGCAACGAGATTGCTCGTTTCTCTTTTTAAGCTAAACGCCTCAGGATTATTTGCATAATAAATTAAACTTCCACCCGATATTATAAACAATAGAAACAATACCATTAACAAATGATATATGCTCTTGACTTGAGAATTGAATGAAGGTTCTTTGTTCATTTATTTCACTTTAACTGCAATTCTATGACAAGCATTGTTTAAGTATCCTTTTGGATTCCAACCTGGTAGTATCATTGGTTGGGCTTTATTATTAGAATCGGTCGCTCTTGCCCAAACTTCATAATATCCAGTTTTAGGAAAATCTATTGATGCAGAAAAATGTTGCCACGCCAATCTATTGGCTGGTTTTTCAATATTACATTCAGTCCAAGTAGAACCAAAGTCTATAGAATATTCCATTTTGATAACTTCCAATTCTCCTGCCCAAGCATGACCTCTAATATTTAAAACTTTTCCTTTTTTAATTATCGCTCCAGATTTCGGATAAGTAATTAAGGATTTAACTGGCATGGATTCAATAATACACATGTTTTCGTCCTTAACCTTTTCTCCTGGAGCTACTGTCTCACATGGTACTCTATACGCAGTACCTGTCATTTTTGCTCCATCGTGTACTATATCTCTAATACTAATTCTATTAACCCATTTGCCAGAAACTGATGCTGGCCACCCTCCTGCTACCAATCTAAGTGGATAACCATGTACAAGTGGTATATCTTCACCATTCATTTTAAAAGCTAATAACGTTTCATCTTGTACTGCTTTAGATATTGGGCATCCCCTTGAGA
>Ga0213858_10000122_pt1 | contig 34156 bp, 50 predicted proteins | sample PICome_FD_160122 | JGI IMG/M metagenome (GOLD analysis project Ga0213858, IMG submission 160122) | Coastal seawater microbial communities near Pivers Island, North Carolina, United States - PICO245 | ecosystem: Environmental > Aquatic > Marine > Coastal | place: USA: North Carolina | collected... | reverse complement strand
GCTGTTTTTTGTTGCAAAGTTTATTTGTTTATGAGTGGAGGGGTCACAGATGAGCACGAAACAACGGGATATCGTCCTGAGCATCATCCGCCACGGGCTAACGCTCGGGGCTGGGGCTCTGATCGCGTCCGGAAAATTGGACGAGGCCGGGGCGAATGAACTGGTGGCGGCTCTCATGGCAGTCATCGGGATTGCTTGGGGCATCAACGACAAGGTCAAAAGGGTGGACCAATGAGCGACAAAACCTACAACCAGCAAGCAGCGGAGCGAGTGGCCAAGCGGATTCCGGACGGTTTCGGGGTCGATCCCATGACAGTTCTGGTCCTGCTCCAGACGGTCATCCCGGCGTTTTTAAATTGCCTAAACCGCAATGATGACACAGATCCGGACACCGTGTTTAATCGCGTCAAAAAGCTGTACGACAGGAATCCAGAGAAGCTCCTGCGGCGAACAAAGCGCAACTGCCTATCAAGAGCGAGGGAAGAGGGGACGCGGCTGAGCCGCGCACAGGCCGAAGACATGGCCAGAGCCATCATTCTCGAAGCGATCGGGACAGAGCCAGTGTTCGGGGCTGCGTTGGCCCGTGAGGTGGAGGACGTGGACTAATGCTGACCTTACTCCTCGCGCTGAATCTCCTGCTGGATGAGGGAAACTCACCCTTCCCCATGACAGCAGTCCCAGATGTCGTGACCCCCCAGCCGACACCAGTGGCCGATGAACCACACCCCATCGGGACGGTCCAGCGTGAGGAGTTTTATGTGCTGCAATCAGAGGCCCCCTTGTTCGTGGTGTCGAGCCCTCCGGGGCTGGTGGAGATCACACACGAGCAGGGGCCTCTGATGGCTCGGGGCCGGTTTGCTGGCGGAGGCGGCAAGACCGAGACGCGAATGCTGCTCGGGGATCACTTATACTTCGTTGACGCGGTTCAATCCGGGACCGTGGAGCTGATCGTGATCCCGGTGGGGGCCACGGAGGCCGAGCAGATCCAGCGGCAGCTGGTAGAGGTGCAGGCAGGGCCAAGGCCACCACCACAGCCAGACACAGACACAGACACAGAGCCGGAGCCAGAACCGGATGGAATCCCAGTGGACGACACTGGCGGATTTCGGGTTCTGCTCCTGCTGGATGAATCAGCAGATCCGGACACACTGACGGCGGTAGACAGCTTGAACACCGTGCGGTGGCTGGATGAAAACACAGACGACTGGCGGCGGTGGGACAGGTCAACGGCAGAAACTGATGGCGAACTAGACAAAGAGGAGCCGGTCTGGAGACGGATCTGGCAGGCGGCGAGGCCAGCACTCCCAGAGGGTCCGCAGCTGCTGATCATTCAGGGCAAGACAATCACAGTCAGGCCATTGACGTCTCAGGTGGTCCAAGAGTTGGAGGTGGCAAAGTGAGCAGCAGCCGAGTGAGCCAATACGAGCTAATTCTGGACGACGATAAGGCATTGATACCAAAAGGAGGATATGGCGGCCTGGACCTGTCCGAGCGACTCCCAGACGCTGAAGGGTTTGCTTACGGGCAGTTTGCCGGGCGATTCTCCGAGGACCTGTACATCCCGGAGACGGACTGGCAGGGCATGATTGAGGAGCGTGAGCAGCAGCAGAGCCAGATCAGTGACTTCATTCGACACAAGCAACTGGCCCCGTTGAACCAAGGAAACACGAACTACTGCTGGGCCAATGCCCCAGTCCACTGTCTGGAGCTGGTCCGGATGCGACAGAACCAGCCACTAGTCCGGCTGTCTCCCGCAAGTGTGGCGGCACCGATCAAGCGGTTCGCCAATCGCGGCGGCTGGGGACGCGATGCCATTCGATGGCTGGCAGACCGCGGAGCGGTTCCGGTCGGCAGCTGGCCGGCCAATTCACGAGATCAGAAGTACTACAATGACAGCAACCGGGAGCTGGCCAAGAATTACATGGTCCGGGAGTGGGTAGAATGCCAGCCACGCAACCTGTCCCAGATGGTCAGCCTGTTGCTTCGCGGGATTCCACTGGCGGCGGGATACAATTGGTGGGGCCATGAAGTCACACTGTGCGAGGCCATCTGGCTGGATGGTGAAGTGGCCATCCGGTTTCGCAACAGCTGGGGCAACTGGGGAGACTACGGTTTTGGCATCGTCAGGGGCTCGAAGATGCTGGCGGATGACTTAGTGGGGCCTTACTCAGGAAGCATGACATGATCTGGAAAGTTTGGGCGCTCGTGACAGCCATCACGCTGACGCAGCTGGCAACCGATGAATTCACGGTGATCGTGTTGGAGCAACCGAAAGCGGCGGCGAAGGCTGAGCCAGAATGGCGGCTTGTGATGTTCACGGCGGACTGGTGTGCACCGTGCAAAGCGTGGAAGCGGGACCACTTGCCAAAAGTCCGGAAGGAGATCCCGGTGGAGCTGGTGGACATCGACAAGGCCCCAGAGACACGAAGGCCCAGAGTGATCGAGGGCCAGCGAGTGGAGGCCATCAGCCGGGTTCCTACGTTCTGGCTGGTCAAGAAGGGCCAGAAGAAGCCGACAAAGGTCTGGGTTGGTGGCCGGACATTGCAGCAGATCCAGCAGGTGGTGGACAGTCTGGAGGACTGATGCCAACGAAAGCAGATTTCACAGCCGAAGCCTACGAAGCCCACAAGGCGAGGGCGAAAGCACGTAGTGCGGCACAGGCGGCAGCCGGGCGGGAGATCGGGGAGATCCCAAGCGTGGCTGATCCTGAGCTGCGGCAGCAGTGTGAGGATGATCTGCGGACATTCCTCGAGGAATGCTTCCCGCAGGCGTTCCGCTTGGGCTGGTCTGACGACCATCTGACGCTGATCGCAGAGCTCGAAAAGGTGATCACAACCGGGGGCTTCCGGGCGGTGGGGATGCCACGCGGGACGGGCAAGTCCACGATCATCATGCGGGCCATGATCTGGGCCATCTGCACGCGGCGGCATCCCTTCGCCATGATCGCAGCCGCAAACGCTGGCAAGGCGGAAAAGCTGCTTCGGGATATTGTGGTGGAGGTCTCCCACAACCAGATCCTGTTTGAGCTTTTCCCGGAGGTCTGCTATCCCTTCAGGAAGCTGGAAGGAGTCAGCAACCGGGCACGGGGGCAGCTCTACAACGGCAAGACCACCAACATCATGACATCGGCGAAGACGATCTGTTTTGCCACGCTCGACGGTTACCCTGGGACCGGTGCGATTGTTTCAGCTGCTGGACTGATGGAGGCGGTTCGCGGTGCTCTGCACACATTGCCAGACGGGCGGGTGATTCGTCCGTCCATGCTGCTCTGTGACGACTTCCAGACGCGCGAAAGCGCCATGTCCCCCATGCAATGCTATTCAAGAACCGAGGTGATCCAGAATGATCTGGTGGGCATGGCCGGCCCAGACTCGACGTTCTGCGCGTTGGTCACTTGCACTGTGATCCGGGCAGATGATGCGGCTGACCGATTGTTAAACACGGAGATTCATCCGGACTGGTGCGGCATCCGCAGGAGCTTTCTTTACAGTCTGCCAGATGATAACGCCATGAGGCACTGGGCCGAGTACGCAGAGCTTCGAGCCAACAGCCTCCGGGCACATGGTGACATCCGGGAGGCGACGGCGTACTACGAAGCAAACCGGGCCGCGATGGACAGCGGAGCAAAAGCTGGCTGGGAGGCCAGATTCAGCTCAGACCGTGGCGAGGTCTCAGCGATCCAGCACGCTATGGAATGGTATTACCGCAGCCGAACAGGCTTCTGGTCAGAGTTGCAGAACGAGCCACAGCAAGATCACAACGAATCACGCGCGTGGCTCAATGCTCAGGACCTGGCGGACGGGCGAAACGTCAAAGTCAAACGGGGATTGATTCCCCGAGATTATCACAAGCTCGTTTGCTCGATCGACGTTCAGCAAAGTCTGCTCTACTACTCGGTGATGGCCCTGAAGGATGACGGGTCTGGGCATCTCGTGCGTTACGGGACATGGCCAGAGCAGGAGGAAAGCTACTTCACCCTGCGGGAGGCTCGGAAGAAGCTCCGCAACAAGTACCGCAACAGATCCGACATGGCAGCGCTTAGCGAGGGCATCACCGATCTGGCAGACTGGCTATTCAGCCGGGAGTGGCTGACCGAGGACGGCGGGATCATCCCGATGGAAGCGGTGGGATGTGATGCCAGATGGAAGGGCGAGATCGTCAAGCAAGCTCTGGCACGGTCGGACCATGCGAATCGGCTGTATGCTTATCTGGGGCACTCGTACCGGGCAGCGGATAAGCCGATCAGCGAGCGGAAGTACGACCACGGGAGCAGGGTGGGGCTGGGCTGGGTGATCAAGAAACGCAAGAGCCGGACCGACGTGAAATCGGTGACGGTGGACGTGAATTTCTGGAAGACTGCACTGCAGGACCAGCTGGCGGCACGGGTGGGCAGTCCGGGGGCTGTCACGTTCTACGATGGCAAGCACAGGATGCTGGCCGAGCACATCACAAGCGCATTCGGCACACCGACAGAGGGCAGGGGCCGGACGGTGATCGAGTGGAGACTAAAGCCGGGGCATGATAACCACTGGCTGGACACCACGGTGGGCTGCCTGGTTCTGGGTTCGGTTTGCGGGTGTAATGTTCCGGAGTACAGCGACGCGGTGGAGCGAAAGCGAAAGCGAAGGGTCCGCAGAAAAACGGAGGTGAGGACGTGAAACTACCACTGATCGGCGGCCCTCGTGATGGGGACCTAGTGGAGTGCTGCGGAGAGCCAGCGTGTGATTGCCAGACGTTCGGGCACGGAGCACGCAATGCAATCATGGACGGTTACATCGAGTGGCAGATGTACCGCCGAACGGAACGTGGCTGGGTGCCAGATCACATCAAGCGAGAGACGATGGTCGGCCTTAACGGGTGCCCGCGGTGCCAGCGGCCAATGCCTAATGGCACAAAATATTGTAAGAACTGCGGTGCCGAGATGGACCCACTTGGCACCGAATGGAGCGACTGAGGCAGGGCGTTTTGTTTTAGGTGGAGGGAGTCAGGCAATGGCAAAGAAAAAGCAAGCAGGGCGGCCAGTCGGCAGCAAGCACAAGGACAGGCCAGTGACAGATGAGCAAATCGCACAGTGTCCACACTGCGGAAGCTCGAACCGGGGCCAGTTTGCATCCGTGTCCCGGATCAACGGAAACGGCACGTTCAAGGGCAAGCAATACTCAAGCGTAGAGCTGCGGAGATGCTCCTGCAACGACTGCGGCGGGGCCATGATCGTCCGCCGGCACATCTGGATTTGATGTATAAATCGGGTTCCGTATTGATGCTATAGCAAACCGGGCCAGCATCCTCCACGATGCTGACCATGAGCGAAACCAGGCGACAAAAGATCGACCGGCTCCGAGCGCTGCTGGAGTCTGGCGTCTCCTCTGACAGCACGGACGGGGCCTCTACCACGTTTGACCTAGCCAGTGTCCGGAAAGAGCTGGCCAGACTCGAGCGCGAGTCAGGAATCCGCAAACGGCGGTCGCGCGTCATCACTCCCAACATGACGAGGAGGTGACGCGGTGAGTCTCCAGCAGTCCGACACATACCAAGCGCTGAACCCAAAGCATCGAAGACGCTCCACGCGACTCCGGCCACGGTCGGAGAATTTCCTGCTGACCGACAACAGACGCAAGGCCCTGCAGGCCAATGCTCTGGACGTTCACCGGAACATGGGCCTACTGGCGTGGGCAATTCGCCGAACGCTGGACTACTGCTGTCTCTTCGATTTTCAACCCCGAACGAATGACCGGGGGCTAAATGTCGCACTCCGGGAACTGATGGAGCGAGACACACAGGCCGAGGCCATTGACTATTATGGCCGCATGGACTGGGACGATATGCGGCGGATCGCACAAGCCCAGCAACTGCTGGCTGGCGATGCGTTTTTCGTCAGAGTCAACGGATCTCTCCAGATGGTGGAGGGGGCGTTCTGTCAAAATCCAACAGGCCGCAGGGATCAGGGTCAGTGGGTCGGTGGGGCGAAGTTAGTTGGCGGTCGGGTCAGGGCCTGGAATTTTGCCGAGGAAGATCCGCGAACCGGACAGGCCCAAGACAGGATCATAAAGGCGGGATCTGTCTGGCAATACTGTCAGCATGAAGCGCGGCCGAATCAGATCAGGCCAGTGGCTCCGATCGTCGCAGCCCTCAATGAGTTCCGGGATCTGGACGAGACATTCGATCACATGAGAGCGAAGGTCAAATTGGACCAGCTTTTCGGGATCGCGTTTGCCAGAAAAGAAGACGCTGAAGCCTTCGACGAAGACGACGACGAAGCATCATCAGCCCAAGAGGGGGCGTCTCGTGTGGTGGACTTCGGTGATGGCCCTGCGGTCTTCGATCTCGATGAGGGTGAGTCAGTCGAGACGATTCAGAGCCAGACACCGGCGACCAGCACACAGGAATTCCTCCAGCTTTGCACGCAGATCGCGCTCAAGTCTTTGGATCTGTCCTACTCGATGTTCAGTGAAAATTTCACGAACTACAGCGGGAGCAGAATGGCGTGGATTGGGTTCGAACGAGCCTGTCATACCAGACGCAAAACCCAGCGAATCCTCCATGACAAGATGGCACGCTGGCGGCTTTATCGGTGGTTCCTTCGTCCAGAATTTGGCGGCACTGGTGAGCTGAATCTGCCCAGTGGCATGACTCCCGAAGACGTTAAATTCCGGTGGGTTCCGCGCGGGGTCGCATGGTGGAAACCACAAGAGGAACTGGACACAGCTCTCCGCAGCGTGGCGGCTGGGCTCAAGTCCATGCAAGACGTCTGCGATGAGTTCGGTCTGGGTGATTACCTAGACAACGTGGCCGAGATCGCCAAAGAGCGAGAGGAACTGGAGCAGTTTGGATTCCTCCAGAAGTGGTCAGACGCGGCCATGGTCAGGCTGACAGACGGCTCAGACAGTGCAGACAGTGAGGTGACAGCATGAGCCCGAGCAGACTCTGGCAAATCGACCAGCGATTTCTCCAAGCGTTTCAAGCACGGGCAGCCCGCAAAGCTGGCCTTGATCCTGAAACGATGGACGACGTCTTCACCGAATACTTGGCGGACGCTCTCGGCGTGGATTCCAAGCCCTACGAGATGACCGCAGACGGGATCGCGATCGTCTCTGTGATCGGACCATTGTACAAGCGGAAAAGCCCGTTCGTCTCAAACTACAAGGCCATTGGCGAGGCCCTGACGGCAATCAGCCAGATGGAGCAACTCCCGCCAATCGTGCTGAAGATCGACAGCCCTGGCGGCATGGTGGCCGGTCTCGATCCGGTTATTGATCAGATCCGGGAGCTGGCAGAACAGACGCTAGTGGTGGCGTCAATCAACGGCATGGGAGCCAGTGCAGCCTACCGGATTGCATCACAGGCCGGGTCAGTGTTCGCCAGCAAGGATTCAGAGGTCGGAAGTATTGGCACTTACCGGCAGGTTTTGGATTACTCCAAGGCATATGAGAAAGCCGGAGTGAAAAGCATTGTGCTGACTACCGGCCCCTACAAAGGGCTCGGCACACCGGGCGAGCCACTGACGAGAGCCCAGCTGGAATTCCTCCAGCAGACGGTGGAGGAAAAAAACGAGGCATTTCTGCGGGACATCATGGCCGGGCGGGAGATGTCTGAGGAAGCGGTGAACAGCGTGGCTGATGGTCGGTGGTGGTCAGCCAGTAAGGCAGAAGCACTTGATCTTATTGACGGGATCGGAAGTCTGGCGGACGTTCTCCAGATGATTCGAACCCAAGGTTTTGCGAATGGAGGGCCGGACATGGCCAAGCCAAAGCTGCAGCCAGAGCAGGCTGTGCCGGAAGCGGAGAAGGCGGCAGCTGTCGCAGAATCTGCTCCCGAAGTGAATCAGCCGGTGGCTGAGACGATCGAAGAAGAGACCGGTGAAGAGGTTGAGCCGGTGGCTGAAGAAGATCTGGAGGACGTGGAAGAGCCAGTGGCCGAGCCGGTCGCAGCTGTCCACGATCTGGGCGCGTACATGTCAGCTTTCGGCGATGCCGCAGGGGCCGCAATGTTCCGCGATGGTGTCAGCTGGGCCGATGCACAGCAGGCACACGTTGACCGATTGGCCGGTGAACTGCAGGACCTGAAGGCCGAGATGGCACAGCTCCGGGAGCAGGCCGCAGCAGCTGCTCAAGCCTCACCAGATGAGGCCGAAGGCGTGAACGTGGCAGCCGACAAAGGCTATGTCTCATGGGCAGACGCTTGCCGAGGCAAGAAGAACTGAATTGATCCGCGGCAGGGGCTGCGGACTGAATACACACACTTGATCTAAGGAGATCACGACAATGGCGGACACGCTTACCACTTTGGCCGAACTGGTCAAGTTCAACTCTCTGGATGTCAATCCAGCAGAGATCTCGGACATCCTCAACGGGGCTCCCGTGTTGGCTCAGCTCAACGCGATGATGTCCTCAAACGGGACTACCCACAAGTTCAACAAAGAAACGACGGCTCCCACCATCGGCTTCCGTGCGGTCAACGCTGGTGCCGATTACACAGCCGGTTCCAGCACTCAGGTCAGCGTGGACCTGAAGTACATTGACGCCACCATCCGCGAAGACATCGCCTTGTGCCGTGCATTCCGTGGCGGGTCCGAGGCGTGGCTGGATCGCGTGACCCGCAAGCAGCTTCGGCAGGCTCTCAGCGTGCTGGAGAAGCAGGTCTTCAACGGCACGACCGAAGGAGACGCTAGCGGGTTCAGTGGCCTGTCTGACGATGCCAATTACCAAGCAGGCGGTGATCTGCTGATCGACGCGGGCGGGACCACTGCCGGGACGGCTTCCAGCGTGTGGTTCATTCGATCGACTCCAGACGATGCAGCCATGAGCGTGGTTGGTGCTGGTGATGAAGATCTGGCACTGGACAACATTAACTTTCTTGTCGGCGAAACCTTCCAGAGCGAAGTGGCCGGCAGCAACAGTAAGCTCATGACGGCTCTCTGCCGGCACATTGGCGGCCATCTGGGGATCCAGGCTGGCAGCAAGTACGCGGCCGCAAGGATTGGAAACCTGACAGCCGACTCCGGCAAGGGTCTCACCGATTTGCTGATGAGCCAGTGTCTGGAGTTGTTCCCGTCCGCAGATCCTCCGACTCATATTGCGATGAATCGGCGGTCTGGTGGCCAGCTGCAACGCAGCCGGACAACTTACTCACCGGTTGGGGCTCCTGCTCCTCTGGTTCGTGAGTACGAGGGGATTCCGATCGTCTACACCGATTCGATCCTCAACACAGAAACGCTTCTGTGATGATCGTCTGAGTCAGCCCGCGCGGGTTCCCGTCGTCAGTCTCCACCCTGACGGCGGGGCTTTTCTGAAGGCATTCCATGTCATCCCCAGTCGCAACAGCAGCAGCAGCAGCCAGAGAGGCATCACGGCGCGTCCGTGGCGAGATCGTCACGTACTCCCGTGGGGCTTACTCGGTCACCCTGCTGGCTGTGCGAGGGACACGGGACTGGAGCCGAGTGGCACCACAGCAGGGCGTGAAGGTGGGCGACAGGTCCACAGATTGGCTGATCAAGCAGGCTGATCTAGTGGACTCTGGAGCGGCTGAGATTCAGCCACAACGCGGCGACGAGATCAGCGTGGACGGTGTCACGTTTCGGGTGATGCCCTACGGGCCAGACAGTCAGCTCTGGATGTACCACGACCGAGATCGAAAATATCTCCGCGTGCATACGAAGGAGCGAGTCTGATGGCCAGCAGATCCGCAACACTTGCCAATGCTCTGGTGACTGCCATTTCCGGCTGGGCGTCTCTGCCCTCCGGCGTGACAGTGGCTCGGGTGCGGTCTGTCACCCATCTGCTGGTGGATATGCCAACGGCAGCAGTGGGCCGGGTGGCTGTGATTGTCTCCAGCGTGGAGGATCAGAGCAGCCGGGGAGATGTTGCCGAGGATGTGACGGTCGGAATTGCGGTCATCGGGAACTGCGATTCTGAAGCCGTGGCACAGTCTGACAGCTGGGACGAGTTCACCGAGGAGCTTCGGGATTGGCTTCGGACAGACTCGCAATTCAAGAGCATGGATCTCGGGAGCGGATTGGCAGCACAGCGGCGGTCAGTCTCAACGGTGACTGTGGCAGACGCTGACATGCTGGACGAGAACGAGATCTTTGTCAGTGTGACGGAGGGAGTCTGGTTCACATCGGTGGGGGCGGCGGCATGATCGGAAACTTTACCGGGTTTGTCGGGCTGGGCGGCAGCAAGGCCAACATGGTCAAGATGACATCGAGATTCTTTCTTGATGAAAAGGGAGCAGTCCGGAAGGTTGCCAGCCATCTCAGCCCGAAGATGCTCCGATTCCTCAACAGGGCCGGGGCGGCCATCAGGCTGACAGGACGGCGAAAACTGAAGCCAGCAAAGCGGATGAAACTGGCAGAAGCGAGAGCACTGGCGTCTCGTCTGCATTCAATCCAACGAGCAAAACAAAACAAGCGACTTCGGCAGTATAAGCAGGATCTGGCAGCGTACCGAAGAGGCCGACGCGCTGAGCTGCGGTCTGTGAAAAGCGGGCGGTGGCAGGCGAACACATTCGAAAAGCCAGAGCTACCATTCCGGACTGCCGACAAGGGCAAGCCGCCACTACTCCATGCGGAATGGGACAACGGGACCAGCCCGCTGAAAAATCGGCTCTACTACGCGCTGAAAAGTGCAGACGCTGCACACAAGCGAATGTTTGTCGATGAGGTGGTGATTGGCCCTGAAATCATGAAAGCAAAGACGTCCCCGGTGCTGGAAGCAACAGGGAAGGGGATGCGTAATCTGAGACAGCTGGAAGACGAGCATCCGTTTATGGTGCCAGCTTACGAAACGATCGAGCCACGTTTACCCGGGTATCTCCGGCAAGCCACAAGATAAGGAGAGAATGACATGACAGACGCAGCAGCCGGAAGTGTTCTCGGCGACGATTGCAAGCTCTACTATTCCGCCACGCTCGGCGGAGCCGGAACACTCACAGAGGTTCCGGTGGTCATTGACGACACGCTGAACAGTGAGCGCCGGGCAGTCGAGAGTAACTGCCGGGGAGATGCTGAGGTGGGCGAGCTGATCGGCAAGCCGAAGCACACCATCACCGGGACTATTCTGCTCAAGCGGGATAGCGCTGGTGTGGGGGCCACGTTTGTGGCACTGCGAGACGCTTACACAGCCGGAACTGTCCTCCACTTTGCGATGGCCACGGGAGACATCACCCATATCGGGCAGTATGTCTTCCGCATGGAGGGCAGGCTGAAGCGATGGGAGCAGAGCCAGCCAGACAACGACACAGTGAAGGTCTCGTTTGAGATCACACACGCTGGCGAAAACACGTATGCCAGCAATTTCGCAACCGTCACATCATAAGGAGTGGAGCATGTCTGTGGGGCGAGTGGATGAGGTCAAGGTGGAGACATTGGCGGGTGAGACGGTAACGGTGAAGCTGCAGGTGGGGGGGGTCAAAAAGACCAGCCAACCAGCAGCTGCACCAGAGCCAGAACCAGCTCCGGTGGTTGAACCGGAAGAATAGGAGGGCGGTGCAATGGTGGAGCAGGCAGCGTCTTATGTGGATCTGGGCGGCGGCCATCATGGTCTCAAGATCACGATGGCCGTGGCTCGGAAGCTACGCGAAAGTCTCGGTATTGATCTGCTGAAGGCGACGACAGAGCCGGACGTTCTGAAGCAGATCATTGACAAGATCACAGATGACGATGCGTTCGTGTTTCAGTTCCTTGCGATTGTTGAGGGCAAAGACGCTGCAGATCTGGAAGCTGCGGCGGATGGCACGGTCCTTGAGTCTGCATCGACGGCAATGGTGGAGGCAATCATTGATTTTTTCCCCGACTCCAGCCCGATCAAGAAACCGATCCGCCAACTGATGGCAGCGGTGGAAGTCAATCGCACGGCATCAGTGGCGATGATCGAGCTGGAATTGCAGGAGGCAATCAATCAGGCATTCCACTTGGAGGGCTCAGGCATGAGCCAGAAGAGTGGATCTGGCGAGCAGCCGGAATGATGGGCGTGGCAAGCGCATATGCGTTCGACGATCTCACATTCCGGGAGCTGTGGTTGATGATTCAGGGGCGACTCTATCACGATCTGATGACAGCCAGCCATGTCACAGCGGGCGTCTGGAATGCTCAACGGACAAAGGCCAGCGATCGGGTCTGGTGGTTTGGTGACTTCCATCCGGATCACATCCAGAAGAAAAGGCCAACAGGCCGAGCGGTGATGCGGTCAGTTTTGAATTGGTTTGCTCCGGGTGATCTGGAGTGGGCCGAAGGGCACAGCCCGGAGGATATCTGAATGGCATCATCCAGAGGCATCGAAGCGGCTCGGGCATTCGTCCGCATTTACGCCGAAGACCAGCAGTTGAAGAAGAGTCTGCAGACGATCGGCGGGCAGTTCAAACAGCTGGACAAGATGCTGAGCGGACGGGCGTTCATGGCGTCCATGGCGGCACTGGGAGCGGCTGGAGGTGGCGTTCTCAAAGTGGCCATGGACGCTGAGCGCGTGGCAACATCATTTGAGGTGATGATCGGATCAGCTCAGCGGGCCCAGGCAGTGCTGGCACAGATTGACGAGCTGGCGAGGACTAGCCCATTCGGTGTGACAAACTTCCAGCAAGCCGGGCAGGTGCTGCTGAATTTCGGCATGGAGGCGCAGCAGCTTCTGCCGACGCTTTCCATGCTCGGGGACATTGCGGCGGGCGACTCTGAGAAGCTGCAACGGATGACGCTGGTATTCGGCCAGATGACAGCAGCCGGCCGGCTGATGGGGCAGGACTTGCTCCAGATGATCAACGCAGGATTCAACCCTCTGCAGCAGATAAGCGAGCAGACCGGGGAATCCATGGCCGAGCTGAAGAAGCGGATGGAGCAGGGGGCTATCAGCTCCGCAGAGGTCACGCAAGCCTTCCGGGCTGCAACCAGTGAGGGCGGCAGATTCTTCGGCATGACTGACAGGCTGGCAAAGACGACAGGCGGAGTGTTTACCACCATGCAGGGGGAGATCAGCCTGCTGGCCAGAGAGATGGGGAACGTCCTGCTTCCAGCGGCCACCATGGCTCTTAATGTGATGCGTGGCATGGTGGCGGCGATGAAAGCCACCCCACGCTTGTTTGTCTATGCAGGCGTGGCTGTGGTCAGTTTTGTCGCGGCGATCAAGGCGGCCACAATCGCATTCATGGCCTACAGCAAAGCGGCAGCAGTGGCTCAGGCACTGACAGGCCCGAAGGGCTGGGCAGCGGTGGCCACAGGGGTGATTGCAGCAACGGCGGCAGTGGCGGCTCTTAGCTCTGTACAGCGGGATCTGGCACAGAGTGCGGGTGAGGTCCACGAGCAACTGAACACGATGCCGGGACTGATGCAAGATGTGGCCGGAGGCGGGGCACAGGCTGCTCAGGCAGCTGGTCAGATGGGTAGCAGTCTCTACGACCTGAAGAGGCAGGCGACAGCGGCGCGTGATCCAATCGCAGGCATACGCGGCGAGGTTGAGCAGTTCCGCAGAGACCTTGAATCAAAGCTGGGGCCGAGCTGGCTGGCGTCCGGTGCGGCGGACAGTTTTGTGGCGGCAATCCTTGAGCAGAAAACCGGATTCGCCGACATGTTCCGAGACATGACTGATCAAGTGGCAATCCTCGGCGGGCAGGCCACGGAGACCAGCCTGGCACTGGACAAGATGGCAGAGGCGGGCGTCAGCCCTGAGCGGCTGCAAGAGCTGCGAGAGCTGATAGCAGAGCGGGACAGGTTGCAGAAACAGCAAGAGGGGCGGGAGTTCTGGGAGCGACAGAAGGAAGAGATGACCAGATCAGCACAGGACGTCCAGCGGGCTGTGGAGTCTGTCCAAGTATCGTTCCGCCGTGAACAGTCACGGCTCCAGAGTCTTGTCAATCAGGGTTTACTGAGTCAGTCAGACGCGGACGCATTCCTTCGGCAGAATCCGGAATTTGCTCGGCTGATGAGCGGGCAGTCTCTGGCAGACTCTTTGCAGAATCAGACACAAGCTCAGGATCTGCGGACAGTCAGCGGGGCGGCACAGCTGACCAACATCATCAACCGACAGGGCGAGGTGGAAGAGCGACAGTTGACGGTTCTGCAGCAAGTCCGGGAAGTTCAAAAGCGGTTGGTCACAGTGACGGAAAAGGGCCTGGTGGCCTGGGAGGTCTGACAGATGGGAACAGCAAAGCTCTACAGACGCGGTGACTTCCAGCTGGCCGAAGATGGTGCTGAGTCTGTGGTGGATGTGTGGCGCGTGATTGCGACCAGCGAAACCGAGACCATCACCTCTATCCTGGCATCGTCTGGACTGCCATCGCAGGGTGACAGCCATCCGGAAAAATCAGCAGCCATTGCTCTGGAGATCGACGCAACGCAGGACGATGAGGTCTTGACGTTCTGGCTGGTTTCTGTCCGATACAAGACGAGCATCACGACGCGGGAAAATGCAGCGTACGCAAGCCAGCGGACAAAAGGCGGGATGAGATCCAGCAGGATCGAGCGGCCAGCGTTTTTCGATGCTAGGGGATATCCTCTGGTGAACACGGCTGGAGACATGTACGAAGGGCTGGGGCGTCCGGTCAGGACTCGGACCGTCAACGTGACACACAACGCCACGAGCATTCCGGATTACATTTTCAATCTGAGCGACACAATCAACGCGGCAGCGGTGACGATCCTCGGCACTAGTTACCCGGCTTTGAGCTGCAAATTGACGGATGTCAACTGCCCTGATGAGCCATCACGAGACAAGGATGGCGATCTCTACTATCCGGTCTCGTATAACATCGAGATCAACCCAACAGGCTGGCACATCCTGTTGCCGAACAAAGGCCCGAACCAGCTGATCTACCAGACGCGGACAAGCTCCACGGCAGACTGGCAGGATGACACCAAGACAAACTACGACAACAAGACACCGACCACAGACAGGCGAATCGTCAAGCGACCGATCGAGTCTGAGGAGCAGCAGAATCTGGGCGGGGAGATCTGGCTGGACGAAGACGGGCAGGCCACTCCAGTGGTCAGCCTGACAGGTGCCAGCATTGGAACGGCCAATATGTATTCAGGAATCACAACGATCACGATGGCATCCGGAACACTGCCAGAGACTCCGGGGTTGCTGATTCGTGTTGAGGGTGCTGGGCTCAAGGGTCGATACCACGAGACGCGGCTGGTCTCAGTTGCCAGTGGTGGCGGATCGGGCGTGATGGAATCCGCAGCACTGACGGACATCCTCGGGGCTGATGTCTACGCTTCCGGCGTGATCGTCAACGAGTTCCTTCTGGAAGACGCTGCGGACTGGTCCAGCCTTCCCCTACCGAATAACCAGCCATGACGCAAAGCCGATACATCGTCACAGACCAAGAGGGAGCCCGCACTATCCAGCGGCTGATCCAGTCGGAGGGCAGTGTGTCCGGTGGTGGGCTTACTCCGTCCCCCATCCCGACAGGTCAGGCGGTGGTGGTGCGGCTCCAGTCTGCCATTCCAGCTGGCAGTGTTGACGGAGTCACAGCGGATGTGATGCATCTGCAGGGCGGAAGCTGGGAGACCACGGGGGCCACAGTCGAGGTCCGCAGCCTGACAGGGCAGGCAGTCAGCACCACAGGCCGGAGGATTGCCAGGCGAATTGGCCGGCACGGCTGGGGAGTGGTGGAAACATGAATCCACGCAGGATCAGCACAGACCGGGAGGGGGCCAGAGCACTGGGGCGGCTGATGCGTCCGGGGGCAAGTCCGCAACGGTTGAAGCCAGCGGCGATCCCGCAGAAGTCCGGTGTGGTGGTGGAGATCATCAGCGAGATCCCAGCGGGAGACTATGACCAGCACCAGGCCAAGCTGCTGGCAGTTCAGGGCGGTCAGTGGCAAGACACGGGGAACACGGTGCCAGTCAGGCATGTGGGGGAATCAGCAGTCCCAGCAGAGACGCGGGTGATTGTGGAGCCATGCGGACGGCTCGGGCTGTGTTTTGCTCGGACTGACAACGGGCGGCCAGAGGTGCAGATCCCGGTCAACAGGATGACCAGAGCCACGGGACCGCAGGCTGGCTATTTCGGCGATGAGGATCTGAGCTGGGGGAGCATGTACGGGCCGAACGATGAGGATGGCGTCCGGGGGACTCGGCTTGCGCAATACGTCAGCTCTGAAGGCTTCGCTCACTGGCAAATCCAAGGTCCCTACAGTGACACGCCGGACTCCATCACGCAAAACGGCATTTCGTGGAATGCGGTCTGGAATCGCAAGCTGTACCCGATGCGATTCCGCATTGACGATCACAGCGATATCGTGAAGCGGTGGTACGCGCGGAACTGGCGGCCCTATTTTCACAACCGGGACATTTACACTAATGCGCGACGATACGCCATGCTGGCACAGGTGGGCGGGGCTGATGATTATGGCCCGAGCAGTTACACGCTCGACGACACTTCCCATCTCTGGCCCATGACGCTGTCCGAGCTCAATCTGGCGGTGCCGGTGTTCTGGATTAAAACGTGGGGAAACCACGAAGGCCAGCCAACGCGGCGGCTGTATCACTGTGACCTTGACGTGCGGGCTTACCGGGTTTGGATTGATGGAGTAGACCAGACAGGCGTGGTGTCTGCGACATTCGCCAACAAAAAAAGCAGCCCAGCGGACGACAATCATCCGGGGCAGTGGATGCTTACACCGATCACGGCAGCCATCACAGCAGCACAGCACCAGAAGCAGACGGTTGAATGGGACATCTGGCTGAATGCCACATTCCGGGTCACCAGTGCGGACGTGGACAGCGGAGGCAGTCCGATCTTGCCCAGCTCTGACTACTTCATGGGATACACGCGAGAGGACGGGGTGGCAGCGTTCACCCAGCTGCTGTACGCCAACGCGTACCAAAGCCTCACAGGCCGGGAGGTCTGGGATCTGACACTGGCAGATGTGACGGTGGGCGGGCAGTCAACGCTGACCACAGAGACATCCACAAACTGGACATGGCAGCGCAGCACGGGGCAGGATGTTTGGTATTTCAGCAATTACGACGCGGTGAGCTTCGAGTATCACCGTGAAGTCCCGATCGTCTATGTGTACATTGACGCGGAAGCATTTCCAGACGACGCGATCTACAACACAGGGGCGGTCGTCTATGCTCCCGAAGACTCTGCAGACTATGCCACCACTCGATTCCTGTTCAGTGGTAACTCGTACACACCGGGAGTCTGGGACCCAGCAGCAGCCACGACGTTCGTCCCGATCGGCGTGGAGGTGCAGGGCTATTTCTACGTGCTAAGTCCGGCCCTGCTTCCGACGATCAACAACTACCCGACAACCATCACAGTGGAGCCAGCCTGATGGCAATCTCTGAGACGCTTTCATCCACATGGTCAAGTCCAGACGACTGGCCGGAGGGCATTGATCTATTCGCGGTGCGGATTGCGGGGGCCGGGTCGGTGGAGTACAGACTGGCCAGCGCTCAGCCCTCCAGTAATGCCAGCGGGGTTCCTCTGTCAGCTGGTGGGCATTTCCTCCAGTCATCCTATCCCGGCCACAAGCCGTGGTTCAGGGTCACCAGCGGAGCGGCCACGCTCTACTACGAGCCACAGACAGGATTCCCGTTGGATGTGGATGTGATCGGCTACGCTTACGACGACGGCACCACAGACGACTTCGAGCAGGCTCCGCAGCTGTGGATGGGATTTGACGACAGCGGAGCGGCCACCACGGAATTCGCGGCCTATTTGATCACAGACGAAATCGGACTGGGGGCAGCCGATGGGGTCTACAATTCCACGTTGGTGATTGCCACGCTCGGGCAGCCATCCAGCAGGACATTCCGCGTTTACGGGCTTGAGTACGCGACAAGCCAGGCGGCATCAGTCACCAGCCTGACAGCCCTGCAGGGCCTGACGAAAACAACGGCATACGCTGAAGCCACGACCAACGCGGCGAGGGATCTGCTGTATTTTGACATCACCACGATCGTGGAAGAACTGCAAGGCGTCACCAGCTGGGCCACCACATCACCGATTCAGCTGATGATTGAGGACACAGGGGCAGCGGCCACGGGGCTGGACAAGCGGACGGTGGTGGACGGCGCCAACATTCGCAGCAGCCGGATCGAGATCCTGATGGATGACGGCAGCAGTCTGACGCCATCAGTTGGCACGATCCCGTAAAAATCGGTTCCCCTATTTATCCGACTTGCGACCAGTGGCAAGCGGTGGGAAACTGTCCAGACTGTTGAGGTGGATCACGCGGGGCGAATGATGTGGCACAAGAGCAAGAGCCAGAAGATGACGGGCTGGAGTTGCGAGTTCTTGGAATTCGGCTCCGCCTGTCTGCGCGTTCACTTTCTGATATCCTCAAATTTATGGGGCCAGACCGGAAGATCGTTCTCAGACTGTTCTTCTGGGGGCTGTTTTTCTGGATGGTCGCCCATGCGGTGAGCCTTATAAGATGACAGACGCTTTACAATCTGAATTCGTTTGGGCGACAGCAGCGGCGGCTGTCTGTTTTCTGGCTGGTCTGATCCTGTGGAACGAACGGGACAGAGTCTTGAGGCCACTGAAAACTGCGTTTTTCGCCCTGTCTCCTCTGATGTTGTTTTGTTGGGGAACCAATGCTCTCGAAGTTACGAGCACTGTGGAGCAGATGCTGGCAAAGAGAAAACCAGTTGAGATCAGGCCAGCGAGTCAGCAGGCCGAGACGTTTTGGGCTTCTTTGGACATTCGGACGGAAGGTGGAAACCGTGTCAGATTCGCAGACGGTGGGGGATGGAGCGTGGCCGGTACAGGTGACACGTACGGCAGTCGATGGAGTGGACCAGTGTCAGCTGGAATCAGACGCACTGGACGAGAGTCTGTCACAATTAGACAAGCTGATGCCGAAGATCAGGGACCAAGCGGAGCGGCTCTACATGTGCCGACGCTCGATGAGTCTGAGCGAGGCAGCAGACAGCGGTGATCATGCGGACGCTTTGGTCCTGCAGACGACTTTGGTGGAATTGGCAGCCTATGGTGGACGGCTCCCGGACTTGATTAAGGGAATCAGCACTGATGGCAAACTTACAGACCCTGCATGACGAGCTGTTAATCGGCCACCCCGATTCTGGACAATATCCAGCAGACGCACAACTGGCAGCCGATCAGATCAACGCGCTCAACAGGGTGCGGCTGATCCCGATCACTAGCGGGAATCTGCTGGCATGGTCGGGAGCCAAGTCCAGTGATACCGATCGGCCGCGAATCATAAAAATCGAGGAGGGCCAGCAGTCGCCAGTGGAAGACATTGCCGCGATCTGCAAAGTGGCCAGCGAGACCATCCGAAGAGACGGAACTGAGCTGGACCTGTCTCGGGCGGATCGTGTGGCAATGGTGGACGGACTGGTGGCTGGCGGCATCCTGTCAGATGCTGACAGAGCAAGCCTCTATGCTCTCGCCACGCAGATGATCAGCAGGGCGGAGGAGCTGGCAATCGGGACAGTCAGAGCAGGGACGGTGGAGATGGCGAGGGCATTGAGCGAGGATGCAGTCTAATGGCAAACAAAATCAAGCTGGCAGAAGAGACAGCCAAGACATGGACGGACACCGGCGGCGATTATTCCATGGACCTCGGCGGGCTGGCCGCTGACGCGGTCCGGGTTGGGGCTCGTGGCGATCTCGGCACCAGTCCGCGTTCGCGGCTCTATGCCTGGACGCTCGTTGTCGATGGATTTGACACGTCTCCGGTCATTGGCGAATCGGTCAATCTGTATTTGTCCGTCAGCGATGGCACCTACGCGGCGGGCAACGTTGGGACGGCAGACGCTGCTGGCTCAACTGATGCTCTACCGAATCTGCTTTATCTCGGTTCTGCCATTGTGCAGACGACAACGGCAAGTGATGACGTGGTAATTGCTGGGACGGTCGAGCTAGCCCACCGATACGTTTCGCCGGTCATTCACAATGCGACAGCAGACGCACTGCTGAGCACTGCAGACGCTCATAAGTTCATCCTGCAGCCTGTCCCGGATGAGTTGCAATGATGAGGCTCAACGCCAGCCAGGCGGTCTCTCCCACTTTGCTTCACGGCCTTGTCGGTGCATGGTGCCCCTCTCTCGGTCCGAGCGGCTACACGCTGCTGGACCGCAGCGGACGGGGCAGGCATGGCGTGCTGACCAACATGGACGCGGCCGGCGACTGGGTGAGTGCTCCGGGCGGGTGGGCTTTGGATTTCGATGGGAGCAATGATTACGCTGTGCTTGATTCGCAGAGCAACCTAATGAGCAACCCGCTGACGCTGTCCGGCTGGCTGTGGACGCAGACAACAAACAACCGGCAGACAGTGGTGGGCAGCGTAAGCTCCAATGGCGGTCGAACAAACTGGCTGGTCTCGGTAAATTTTTACAACAACGGGAAGCTGAATTTTTGGCAGCGTGCAACGGGGCCGTTTCTGAACAGCGCGACGGTAGTAAACTCAGGCGAGTGGGTCCACTGGGCGGTGACACGGGATCCCGATGGGCTAGCCTCTCGCATTTGGATCAATGGTAGGCTGGAAGCGTCCGGGACGGCTCCTTTTTTGCCACAGACAGACGACCTTGGCGACCAGATCACCGCAATCGGGCGGTCAGGGGGATTCAGTGGATATTACATGACGCAGCAGTTCGCCGATTTCGGGGTCTGGCACAGGACGCTGACCGGGGCAGAGGTTGGGGCGCTGTACCGATCCGGGCAGGGCGGTCTGGGCCGACTACTGACGCAGCGACGGCGGCGGGTCTACGGCATCCCCACAACAGCGGTCAAGCCTTATTTATTCCTAAATCGTGGCCAGGTGATTGGAGGCGGGATTCGATGAGCTACCCCAGAAACGCAGCAAGTCCGCCAGCGATCGCGGTCGGTGTTATCTATTTGCTTGCAGACGGCACTATCCAGACAAGCGGAGCATCTGCAAGAGTCAAGACGGGCGGCGGTTCATGGGGTGCGGCTGCTGGCACGTTGGCCTGCGATACAGCAAGCGGAGTCTGGACGTACTCGCCGACGCAGGGCGAAACAGATGCAGAGTCGTTTCTGGTGGCGGTGTACAAGGCGTCCAGCACGGCGGCACAGGTAACGGTGGTGACTTCGGCTAGTGCAACGGCGGGTTACAGCGGCGTGGATTGGAGCAAGATTACAGGGGCGTCCAGCACGGTGGACTTGAGTGGGACGACTGTCAGCACATCACAAGCAATCGCGAGCGTCAGCGGTGCAGTCGGCAGCGTGACGGCAGGCGTGACGGTGACGACCAACAACGACAAAACCGGGTACGCTTTGAGCAACACAAGCCGGGACGCGATCGTGGCGGATTTCCTCGCCCATGTGATAACCAAGGGCTCGGCCGGGACCATCGAGCGGGCATTTTGGCAAGCCGCCAAAAGTCAGGCCAGTGCGGACGGCGAGGTCTCCGGGACACCAACGGCGTCAGCATTTGACACGGATTTGACTGCGGTCACTGGGGCGTTTGACGATTTGCTGATCGTGTTCGTTTCTGGATCACTGACGGGCGAGGCTCGACCAATCGCAACATACAACAACACAGACGGCAGGATCACGCTGCAGGAGTCACTGACGGCGGCACCGAGTGCAGCGGATGAGTTTTTGATTATTCCCAGCCACACGCATCCGATCAGTGACATCCAATCCGGCCTGGCGACATCCGCAGCACTGGCGACCGTTGATGGTAACGTGGACACGCTCGTGGCCCGAATCACATCCACGCTATTCAGCGGGATCACCAGCATGGCCAGCTGGCTCGGAGCGCTGGCGGGCAAGTCCACAGACGCCAGCACACTGGCCGAGATCCAGAGCACCACAGCCGGGGCAACATTTGCGAACAGCACCGACAGCCTAGAGGCCATCCGGGACCGTGGTGATGCTGCATGGGCTCCGGGTGAGGCAGGGTCAGGAGATGCAAGTCAATCCACCCTGCTGGCGGTGCAGGATCAGGTGGAGGCAATCGCGGGCACCTTGGGCGGGACGGCGATCAGTGTGACATCCCGAATCGCAGACGGCGGCTCAATGGTGATTTACACCGGCGACGATCTAAAGGTCAGGTCCGGGACACAGGTCACAGTGAGCATCTCAGACCCTGCTGGCGGGATCTACTCCCGACTCTCGGCACTGGGCACCAGTCGGCTCAGCTGGGGAGCAGCTCGGCAGAGTCAGGCAGCTGGAGCAATCTCTGGCACGATCAGCAGTCTGACACAGAGCGGGTCTGGCGATGATCAAGTCGTGAATTTGGTAATTGAGATCCTCGACGCTGGCCAGTCGCTCAATCCTGCGGATGACTACATCTGGCAGGTTGCCAGCACATCCAGCAGCGGGGATGAATATACGGAGATCGAGGGAACGCTGGATCTGCGGAGGCGTGTGGCGGTGCCTGTGACCGTGTGAGAATTGACCCTCCTGCATGGGCCGGGGCCTAGCGTTCTGCTGGGTCTCGGCTCTTTTTTTCTCCAATCCGGACAAAATGACCGGAGCGGGGTTGATACGGCGGACGGTTTGTCCGATACTCCTCTTGTCGGGTGTGGGTGACAGCAACAAACTTTTGAGGGGTGAGAACGATGCAACACATCATTATCGAAAACAGCGACGAAAACGGTCTGCGATACATCGAGCTGAGCAACGGCAAGCGAGACGTGTGCGTGTCAATCACAGGCGGCTACGTGCGAGTTCTGGCACAGCCAACAACCCGACGAACGCTCGGCGGTGGCAAGGTATTTGCAAGCAATGCAAGCCGTTCAGAAATCATCAACGCTTACAAGTCTGCAACGGTGCGGGCAATGATCGAAACTGCATTGGATTTGGCAAACTGAGCAACGGCACACAGGCCCGCTTCGGCGGGCTTTTCTTTAGGGTGTAACTTTTAAAGGGTGAGACAATGAACGACGAAATCCGAACAGCAATCGAAAACAGCAGCAAGTCCGGCCAGATCGTCAGCGTGGCTGTAGACTGTCCTGCCGATCAGTTGGAGGACCTGCTGCTCCTGACAATCAAGTGCGATTGGGAAATGTGCCACCTTGACGATGACAAAGTGGATGTCTGGGGCTGGACTGCTGACACGCCAGAGGATCAGGCTGAGTTCCGTCTGACTGTGCAGTGCCAGCCAGAGCAGGTTGAGGTGTGAACCATGCGAGCAACGCGAACCACGGTTGTGGCTGATGTCTCTCAATTCCCCTTCAGCGTGATGCGGCGGCAACTGATCACGCCATTGGTTCGGGAGGCTGCGGAACTGCTGTGGCCAGCAGAGAAGCGGCGGGTGACTGTGCTGCTCAGGGCTCCGGAATACTGGGACGAATCCGAAAACGCGGATCTGGAAGCCAGTGAAGAACTGGCGGACATTTGCTTTGATTTGTGGGTGGAGGCGACGACATGACTGACGAGTTCCGAGCGGCTGGTGAATTCTACGGGCATCTTCTTACTGCAGTGTCCTTTGGTAATTTGACTATGCGGTATGAACTTAGGATTCGATCGACAGACACAGACACGATCTCGGGGCGAGGCTTTGTCTATCGGTGGCGTATGCAAATTAACAACAGGCTCGTGTCCGCAGAGCACCGGGTGTCAGGCGTCGAGTTGATGCAAACCCGTTTTTTGGACGATCTTGCAAGGAACGTTGCTGCTCGGTGGCGACAAGAAGTAGGGAGGGAACAGGAATGACTGAAGAACAATTCACAGCGTTCGCAATCCTGCTGGCGGCGGTTTCGCTGCCGGGCGTCTCACTGCTGTTTGCGGGGGCGTGGGAGTTGTGGCGGTACGCAAAGCGGGCTGAGCCATGAGTGTGGCGGCGGCGATGATCATCGGGGGCACGGTGTTCCTGGTTCTGTGTTGTTTAGTTTTCGACGAGGATTAAGACGGTGAAACGGCGTCTCGTGTTATTGCTCTTCAAGCGTGTTTGCATTGCTTTCCTGCAAGGGGCGGCACTCGGAGCAATGTTTGGGGCGGCAGTGGTTCTGGTGTTTTGGGTGGTTTTCCTTTCTTTATATGCGGAGCTTTTGAAATGAAATGGTGGAACGTATTGGCAGTGCTGGCAGTGCTGTCGGGTGGTGCGGAGGCGGGTGTGATTGTAATGTCAACCGATTACACGGCGGGAGGCGTGTTTGTGGCAACGCCAACTGACGGCAAAGGCGATTTGATCCAGTATGACCTGACGGATCTAGGTGGTGGTGGGGCGGTTTGGCTGAACGCAGATGGATTTCACAACAATCATCTTGAGCGACAGTATGAGTCACGTGGGTTCCGCTACGGGATCAAACGTATCCCCGGTGCTGTGCCTGATGACATAAGCGAGTTTGTTACAGTCGATTGGATTCAGCATCACCGGGACGGTGCAGTCGAGTTTGGCGGCAACGACAGCCGGGGTATGGTAGAGATGTTCGCCGAGCGAGACATCAACCTGCAGCCCGGTTTCCTAGAAATCACGTTGCGAAACGATCATGAATATGCACTTTGGAGCGTCAACGGCCAACTGCTGTACGAGCACATTACCAATCAGAGCAACCTACAAACATTCCGCCACGATTTGCCAAACGGGCTGGAGGGTTTGCGATTCGATTTTTCCGGCAGCGGCACAGCTGACGGGGTGATCGAGCACATTGAGTACCACGAGTACAGCACAGTCCCCGAGCCAAGTCTCGGCGATCTGATTGACCTCATTGGCAACGGTATCGGCGGCCTGATCGGATGGTGAGGTGTGATTATGACGATGCCATATGCGTGTGAGGTTTGCGGAAAACAAACGCAGCGCTGGAGACGGTGCGACGATCATTACAAGTGCGACGATTGCGGGACGGGTGATGGATTGTGCATGTACGTTGAGGGCGTCCTGTGCGGTCCGTGCCACGGCGCGAGAGTTGAAGATCGAATTAGCAAATTCAATGGCGATCACGAATACACGCATGAAGCGGTGTGTCCTCATTGCGGATACGTTCATCGTGATAGCTGGGATATGAGCGAAGGTGTTCGCAATTGTAACGACTGTGAGCGCAAGTTTGATCTGACGCGACACACAGAAGTGACGTACACGACCATCAAGGCGTGAGCAAGCCGGGGCGGCGGCGTAGCTTGCCCCGGCTGGTAAATGTGAGAGGGTGGGCTGACGCGGCGGGCGTCTTGCTGGGTTCAATTCTCAGGCAGTCCAATACCATGAGGAGGGCTGGCGTGTGTTGCGCTGGCCTGGCCGGTCCCTGCCATCACGGGGGCCGGACGAAACAAGCGGGAGCGAAGGCGATGAGGAAACTGAGTGACATCTGGCTGATCGGCAGCAAGCTGGCCAAGCATCTGCAGGTGAGCAAAACGGGCCTATACCGGGCAGCCGACAGTGGTGAGCTGCGAACATCCGCCCTCGGGTGTGGACGGCTTGCCACAACATTACAGGAGGCTGAGCGATGGCTGCGACAGACCCGAGCGTGACGATCAGCGGGCTCCCGTTCCCGCCATCGGTGAACCACTACTGGCGAAACATAGGATACAGCACACTGATCAGCCGGGCTGGTCGAGCATACCGGCAGCAGGTCCTCCACGATGTGGAGCAGCTGGAGCTCCCGCTCATCGCCGGGCCGATCAGGCTGGAGGTGATTGTGACAAGGCCAGACAGACGGCGGAGGGACCTGGATAATCTGCTCAAGTCCCTGCTGGATGCCCTGGACCATGCCGATGTGTACGAAGACGACAGCCAGATTCAGGATCTTAGAATCCGCTGGAGATGTGACGAGAATCAACAGCCGGTCATCGTGGCCGGCGGATTGTGTGAGGTCAGGATATGGAGGATCTGACAATGGGAGAGCAGGGAAGTTTGACGTTTACCCGAGAGCCGGGGGATTGCTTCGCGATTGGTGAGGACATCACCGTGAGCATCGTCCGGGTTAAGGGTAACAAGGTAAAGGTGAATATCAGAGCGCCCAAGGATCTCCGGATCTGCCGGGACGACATGAAACAGGACTGCAATGCCACGGGCCAGCATGAGGCTGACGGGCACAGCGGCGGGTGATCTCCGCAGGCCATGGAGGGCCAGTTCTGCGGTAAGCTGTGAGGGCCGAGGTGGGTTAGTCCTTACCCTGCCAATCCACAGCCGAGGGGGCCAGCCAGTCAGGTGGCTGGTCTCCTCCTTTTTCTTTTCTTTTCTTTTCTGGAGTAGGCAACATGAGCGAAGAATGGGACGAGGTGATCCATGAGGTCAGGCTGATGGTGGAGCGGCTGGATGCGTTCCACGATGACCTAAAGGCAGCACGCAACAGCGGTGCATTAACAGAGCCTCAGAAAAAATTTGTAGACCTGATCACCGAGCAGGCGTACGACATGGCCGCTACTGGATGCTTATGTGGAGGCGTGTGTGAGGCGCAAGAATGACCCGCAAGCACATTTACGCAGAGGGTCCGGGCTTGCGTCCGAACAGCATGGGGATCTGGCAAAACGAAGCCGGGTTTCTGCTCTACGAAGACGCGGAGGAGATCCAGCCGGGGGAGCATGTCCTGGCAGATCTCCCGGAAGAGGAACGAGACAGGAATTGCCACCAAGCCTATCAGTTCCTCATTAAGCAACACGATATGACGCGGGAGGAGTGGCTGGCCACTTGCGTTATTACAACCGAACAGCCAACACGGAAAGAGGGTAGGCATGAAGATTTTGACTGGGAAGAAGCAGACGCCACGCCGGTGCTTGTTATACGGCGTGCATGGGATCGGTAAGAGTACGTGGGCGGCTCAGGCCCCCAACGTGCTGATGATGGATCTGGAGGACGGGCTGGCTGACATTGCCACGAGCAAGACCCAGCACCTGACCACCATGGACGAGATCGAAGACGCTTTCCTCTGGCTGGCCCAGCAGGAACACGACTTCACCACGCTGGCCATCGACTCAGCCGATTGGCTGGAGCGGATCATTCACCAGCGAGTAGCGCAGAAGAACGGCAAGGCTACGGTGGGCGATATCCCCTACGGCAACGGGTACAAGCAGGCTCTGGGGGAGTGGCAGCAGATCCTCAAGCGATTGGATTATCTGCGGAATGAGCGGGGCTTGAATATCGTGCTTCTGGCCCATTCCAAAGTCTCAAAGTTTGCTGATCCTGCTGGTGATTCCTATGACAGGTACACGCCAGCACTCCATGAGGCCAGCGCGGCTTTACTCCAGGAGTGGGTGGACGAATTGCTGTTCTGCCACTACAAGGTCCACACACGCAAGGAGGACGAAGGATTTGGCCGGGAGCGGACCATTGCAGTGGGTGGGACTGAGCGAATCGTGAAGACCTCAGAGACTGCCACAGCACTGGCAAAGAACAGGCTGGCCATGCCAGCAGAGATCGGATTCAGTTGGGCGGCGTATGCTCAACATATGGCCGGGAATATCTCCGGCATTGTTGTTGATGGTTCGAGCAAGGTTAAGGAGTAGGCATCATGGGGATGAATCTTGAAGGGTTTGACGCCACCAAGGTGGAGCCAGCGGGCGAGGGCTACGAGGCTCTGCCGGCAGGCAGTTATCAGGCTGTGATCGTCCACAGCGAACAGAAAACGACCAACGCAGGCGATGGCGAGTACCTTAAGCTGCAGATCAAAATTGAAGGCCCCACCCATGCTGGGCGGGTGGTGTTCGATAATTTGAATCTGAAGAACCCCAGCGAGCAGGCTGTGGCAATCGCAAAGGCGACGCTCTCCAGCATCTGCAGGGCTGTCAACGTGCTGAGCCCGAAAGACTCCTCAGATCTGCACGGGCGAACCCTCACAGTCCGCATCGGATGTCGGGAGTACAAGGGGCAGGTCCAAAACGAAGTGAAGGGCTACGGGCCAGCGGAAGCGGGCGGTCATATGATCGCGGAGGCGTTTGCTGCTCCTGCACAGCAGAAGCCCGCCAGTCCGTGGTGAGTCCGCGGACTGGTGGCGGACTGTTTTTCAATCTGATGGCCTCCGGCTGTGGCCGGGGGCCTTTTCCATGGAGTAGGCACCATGAAGCCGAGGGAATACCAAGAAGAATCACACGCGGCCATCTGGGACGCATTGCGGGACACAGACCAGAATCCTCTGGTGGTCCTGCCAACAGGAGCGGGGAAGTCTCTGGTGATTGCCATGATGATCCAGCAGGCGAGGGAGTACGGGGCCAGAGTGATGGTCCTGGCACATCGCAAGGAACTGCTGGAGCAGAATCACGAGAAGATCAAACTGCTCTGTCCGGGCATCAGCTCCGGGTTGTATTCGGCAGGGCTCCGCAGGTACGACACAGAGTCAGATGTGATCTGCGCGGGCATCCAGAGCGTTCACCGGAAGGCTCTGGTATTCGGGCGGCGTGAGCTGGTCATCATTGACGAGGCTCATTTGATCAATGACATGGATGACTCCATGTACAACCGATTCCTGACAGATCTGAGCCAAGTCAATCCGAAGCTGCGATGCGTGGGGCTGACTGCTACGCCATACCGAACCGGGGAAGGACTTCTGGCAGGCCCTGACAGGCTTTTCGGCCTGATCTGTTACGAAGCGTTCACCGGGGATCTGATCGGGCAGGGGTTTCTCTGTCCGCTGACGAATCAGCCAACAGAGAGGCCGGTTGATATCTCGAGCGTGGCCATTCGTGGCGGTGAGTTCGTGGCTAGACAGATGGAGGCGGCGTTCGATCAGGCCAGCATCGTGGATGCGGCTTGTCAGGAAATCGTGGCCAGCTGTCACGATCGGCGGTCCGTCATCGTGTTCTGCAGCGGTGTGGATCACGCTGAGCACGTAGCCGAGACGCTCCGGGGCATCGTCACAGACCGTGTGGAGGTGATCACAGGCCAGACAGACAGGGAGGAGCGGAAGCAGCATCTGGGAGACTTCCGCAGCGGGTCATTGCGGTGGCTGGTGAACGTGGATGTCCTCACAACGGGCTTCGATGCTCCCCGCGTGGATTGCGTGGCAGTGCTCCGGGCCACGATGTCACCGGGGCTCTTCTGCCAGATTGTCGGGCGAGGGCTCCGAACTTCACCAGAGAAGCAGGACTGTCTCATTCTGGACTTCGGCGGAAACATCGAGCGCCACGGATCACTGGATTCTCCGGACTATGGTCGGGACACTGGCGGACGATCGCAGAGCCAGGTCCAAGAAGAGACAGCACCACGCGAGAGCCAAGGGCCAGTGGAGATCGACTGCCCGCAGTGCGGGATCGGAATTCCTTCCCGGTTTGCGTTCTGCCCTGAATGCGGGGCAGACATTCCAGACGCCATCAGGCACCAGGCAACGGCAGACACTGCCAGCCAGCTGGTGGGCGAGGAGGGGCCAGTGGAGTGGCTGGTGGATGATGTGTGGTACAGGGAGCATGAAAAGAAAAACAGCCCGGACGCTCCCACCACGCTGTGCTGTACGTATTGGATACACCGACCCGGGGCGGATGGCAATCTGGAGCAGCAGGAGGTGAAAGAGTGGATCTGTTTCAACCACACGGGATTTGCACGCAGCAAGGCCGAAAAGTGGTGGGAGCGGCGATCTCTGGTCAAATGCCCTGCCAGTGTTCGAGATGCTCTGGACATGATCGACCGGGGCGCGGTTAGGATTCCGGCCAGTATCCACACCCAGAAGGAAGGTAAGTGGAGGCGGGTGATCAATGCAGACTTCACCGATCCGCGACCGACAGAACTGATCGAGAGCGAGTCAGCAGAGGCATTCTGGGACGATGGCGTCCCGTTTTGAGGGCGGGATATCTTTGGGATATCTCCGGGATATCTCCGGGATATCCCGGTTCAACACGGTTCAACACGGTTCAACACGGTTCAACAGGGTTCAACAGGGAACTGACAAATGATCGAATTCAGGGACTACCACAGCCGGGAACTGATCGCCACAAGCCAAGAGACTGGCACAGACGCGGCTCCGCAGGACGTTCTGCGGGTGGACATGGAGGGCGGAGAAGTCCGAGCAATGGTGGTCCACAGCAGGACCACGCACATCACCGAACAGCCCGAGAGGACCGTCCTCTGGGTGACACAAATCAAAGTCAGCGAAGACACGGAGTAGGCACCGATGGCACTGGAAGACATCCCCGCAGAATTACGGGACAAGAAGATCTGGATGCTCTGGCTTTCAGAGAACGGGACCAAAGTCCCCTACAGGACCGGAGGAGGCAGGGGCAGTAGCACAGATCCAACGGCGTGGACATCCTTCGAGATGGCACGCAAGCAGGAGCATCTTTACACAGGGATGGCTCTGGCGATCAATTACCCTTACTGCGGAATTGACCTAGACGGCTGTCTGGATGCAGATGGACAGCTGGCAGACTGGGCAGCGGAGATTGTGGAGGCCTTCCGCGGTGTGGCCTATGTCGAAATATCCCCCAGCGGGACCGGGCTCAAGCTGATCACGCGAGGCCGGAAGCCAGAGGGCTCCAGATGCGTGGCAAAGATGGGGGCGGGGAAGTGCCAAGTTGAGATCTACGATCAAGGCCGATTCTGGGCTATGACTGGTAACGTTTGGCAGGGTTTGGCAGACATCGGGGACGGTTCAGAAGCTCTCAGGGATCTCTGTGGGCGATTGTGGCCAGCGGAGCAGCCGAAACCACAGGCGCAACCCCAGAGGCTCCCAGCGGGCTCTGGTGGCTCCCTGTGGGATCGGGCGGCCAATTACGTGGCCAACTGTGACAATGTGGCCGAGGGGGGGCGACAGACGGCAGCCTTCCAGCTTGCCGGGCATCTCTGGGCCCTCGTGGGAGACATGGGCGAGCGGCTGAGCATGGCAGCAGTTAGCCAGCTGGTGAGCGGGTGGAATGCTGGCAACTCCCCACCACTGCCGGAGGAGGAACTGCAGCGGGCAGTCCGGAACGGCAAAGACCGGGGAACGCCACCAGCTGACAAGGCCAGCGAGGTGGTGAGCGTGCAGCCAGATCCCGGTGTGGATCTCTCGGGGATTCTCGGGACCACAGCAGAAGTGGCCCCTGACACGAAACCAGACACACCAGCGGAGAAGCTGGCCGATCCAGGGGGATTCCCTGATGATCTGCAGCAAATCCCCGGATTGATCGGGGATCTGATCGACTTCAATTTGCGGACAGCCCACTATCCGCTCCCCGAATTGGCATTGGGTGGAGCGCTTGCCCTGATGTCCACGCTGACCGGGGGCAAGGTGCAAACCAGCAAGCGAGCAAGGACCAATCTCTACGTTCTCGGGCTGGCTCCCTCCGGGGCCGGGAAGGACCACAGCAGGCAACTCAACACGCGGGTGTTGGCAGAGTGTGGGCTGGCCAACAGGATCGGCCCAGAGGCCATCGGAAGCCATGCGGGCATCATCAGTCAGATGGATGCGGAATGGTGCACGCTGTTCCAGATTGACGAAATCGCACATCTCGTCCATGCCATGCAGCACAAATCAGCCCCACATCTGGCCCAGATCTCAGCCAGGCTAATGACGATCTACAGCTCGGCAAATAAAGCATTCTGCCCGATGGACGCTTACGGGGATCGGCAGAAGGTCAAAACGCTGTCATATCCTCATTGCGTGATCTACGGGACCAGTGTTCCCGAGGGCTTCTGGGAGGCAGTCACAGAGGAGAACATGAAGAACGGGCTGATTGGCCGCTTCCTTGTGTTCGAGGTGGATGATTACGTGGACTACCAAGACCCAGAGGCAGACGACAGGCTTCCAGATTCGATCCTAAACGCGGCCAAGGCGTGGGCACAGCTCCAGACTCATGGAGGCAATCTGGACGGCGGTGGAGGCCATCCAAAGCTGATCGACTGGGCTCCGGGGGCATACAAGCGGCTGAAAGACCACTCACTGAGCATCAGCAACAAGCGGAAGACAGAGGACAGGGTGGTGGCGGCAATCTGGTCCAGAGTGGCGGAGAAGACCACGAAGCTGGCCATGCTGCTGGCCTGTTCCAGATTCTGCGGCGAGGACTGGCCAGAGATCACGCTGGACGATGTAGACAGGGCAATCCGGCTGAACAACTGGATCACCAGAAAGATGCTCTGGCAAGCAGACAGGCACATCTCACAGAGCGACTTCCACAAGGATTGTCAGCACGTTCTGCGAAAATTACAGGACCATCGTGGGTGGATGACGCTGTCCACATTGACGCGGAAAACGCGGCGACTCAACCCGCGAGATCGGCAGCAAGTCCTCCAACATCTCCTCACAGAAAAGTCCATTGAGGCCGAAGAAGTGGCCCCGAGTGCAGCCGGTGGAAGGCCCACACAGAAATTTCGGGCGATTGATTGAGAAAAATCGGACAGGGAATTTGGCGGGAATTTGGGGGGAATTTACTGGGAAACTACTGGCAAAACGGAATTTGACGGGAGTAGTTTCCGAGTAATTTCCCTGCTCGGAGGGAAACTACTGCCATCACGAAACACAGTGTTTTTACTAGTATATATAGTATATATATAGTAATTTCCATATTTCCATATGGGGTAAGCCCATACGTGTTTCCAGTTCTCTTATATACGCGAGAGAGGGAAACGGGGAATTTTGCCGGGCTGGACCCTGCTGGCAGAATCCCCTGAGGATTTGGCCTTGCAGTCCTTCGGGCTGCTGGTACAGTTTGGCGACGGCGTAGGCGGCCACAGCGAAACATCCCCGGAGAAATCCGGCTGAACCCGTTCTGGTGCGCCTACCACCCGAGCGGGTTTTTTATGGAGTTTCGGTAATGCCTCACATGGTCTACAAACTGGATTCAGTCGGCAGACGGCGGTGGCTGGTGGGACAGCTAACAGAGGGGGACATGACCGAGGAGATCACGCGCAAGCCGATCAGCCGCCATGGCTGGAGCCCGCGACAGGGAGACGCTCGGCGGTTCGGGAGTGAGCCAGAGGCACGGGCCGCAGCGAATGCGGTGGACCATGCGGTCCGGCAGCTGGGGCTGTGCCAGGTCATGGAGGTGGTCTGATGGCTCGGTTTATTCCGGAATCTGAACACCAGAACAGCCTGACGGTGCTTTACGATACGATGCAGGTCGGCGATGAGGCGAGGGTTCTAAGATCTCGGGAAATGGCCTACGTTCTGCTCAAAAGCGTTTGGTACAACCGAGACAGGCCGGGGAAAATGGAACGCGGCGAGGAGGTCCCGTGGCTCTATCTGGAGCCAACGCTGGCCCGCGTCAATGGGGAAGTGATCGAGGCCACGATGGTGGTTAGGGTGGCTGATGAGGTGGAATGCTGGGCAGCCAGGAAGAAGTTCCTGAAGGAGAGTAAGAAATGAGCTGGACAGTGATCGAAGCAGATGGGAATGGTGTGCGGGAGACTCGCAGGGGCGGCACGTTGACGGGTGAGGGTGAGGTGGAACCAATGGCAGGGCCGGAACCAGAGCCAAAACCGAAGCTCATAACGTGGCGAAAGTGTGTGCGGATTGAACCATGGGAAGACAGCGTCCCTACTGTGTTGACCTCATGGTATCCCAGCGGCGACATTCCCGAACACTGGTATCCGGTCGAGGCGCAGTCACAGCCAGTCGAGACCATCAAGCAACTGCCGGAGGATGAAGCGCCATGAGCAAGCCAAAGCGGGCAGATCCCACACCGGAAGAGATCGCAGCGGAAGCGGCCAAAATCAGGGCCGAGTGGCCAGAGCACCGATGGGCGAAAGAACTGCCGGAGGAGCCAGCAGTACAAGCTCAGGTGGTCAAGCTGGACAAACGGTGGAATGGGGTGTTGATGTGAGCAGGTGGGAGCGGCGTTTTCACACACTGGCAAAAGAGCCAACTCAGCATTTGCTGACGGAGTGGGAGCGGCGTTTCGCTTCGATGGTTGCAGTGAATCAGCATCGGGCATCTGCAAAAAAATATGCGTTAGTCACTGCGCAACACGGAGTGTTTCGGGAAAGCGTTAAGAAGGAAAGATCATGGGCCAGCGTGTTCTATTCTCTTTCGATTTCGCCCAGGCAGAAAAGCATCTGGGATCGGAAATTCCTGAACATGGCGAGCAATTCGAGAAAGAGAATCAGGAGGAAGCTGGCGTCGGGGAGGCTGTCACAGCGACAGGGCTACGCCAGAAAATGCAGGAACAAGACTGGCGATGTGCCTTGAGCGGAGTGGATCTAAGCCAATCCGCAAAAAACACAGAGCTGGATCATATTATCCCATTGAGTAAAGGCGGAGCACACGTTTTGAGCAATGTCCAGCTAGTGCACCGAATTCCAAACGCAATGAAGCGGACCATGACCGAGCAAGTGTTTTTGGAGTGGTGCAGAAAAATAGTTGAGCGTGCCAATCAGGCAGAAAAATTGAAAAATTCCGGATTTTCCGGGTTTTCGGGTCCCTGTGAAGAGAAGATCTGAAGACCCA
>Ga0213858_10000121_pt1 | contig 34161 bp, 34 predicted proteins | sample PICome_FD_160122 | JGI IMG/M metagenome (GOLD analysis project Ga0213858, IMG submission 160122) | Coastal seawater microbial communities near Pivers Island, North Carolina, United States - PICO245 | ecosystem: Environmental > Aquatic > Marine > Coastal | place: USA: North Carolina | collected... | reverse complement strand
AAATATAATAAAAAACAAACAAAGGAAAAATATGAATACAGAAATTTTATTTTTTAGTGCATCATGGTGTGGTCCATGCAAAATGATGAAAAGTGCTTTAAGCGAAGATTTAATAAGCGAGCTTAACATTAGAGTAATTGATATTGCAGCTGATATGGAATTAGCTACAGAATATCAAGTTATGAACGTGCCTACTTTTGTTAAATTAGTTGACAATCAAGAAGTATCAAGAAAAGTAGGAACAACAACAATAGAAAAATTAAGGAATCTTTAAGGAAAAAAAATGATCAATTTTATTACAGATATTTCACCGCTAGTTAAAGAAATAGAGTTAAGACAAGATCCAGTAGTTATTACAGTTAATGAATTCACAGAAGAATCAGCAAATGAATTTGCAATCTTAATAAGCTCAGCGCAAAACACAGGACAAAAGGTTATTCCTGTTATTATAGATTCGTATGGTGGTCAAGCTTATTCTTTGCTTTCTATGATCGGAACAATTAAGTCTTCAAAGATTCCAGTAGCAACAATAGTAAAAGGTAAAGCAATGTCATGTGGTGCTATTCTTTCTTCTTTTGGAGAAGAAGGTTTAAGGTTTATGGATAGAGATGCAATACTTATGATTCATGATGTTTCATCTTCAGCATTTGGTAAAGTTGAAGAATTAAAAGCAGATGCTAGAGAGTCTGAAAGATTAAATAAAAAACTATATACGATGATGGCAAGAAACTGCGGCAAACCTGATGACTATTTTTTGAACCTTATTCACGATAAAGGTCATGCAGACTGGTTCTTGGAGGCAGATGAGGCTAAAGAGCATAACATAGTACAACAGCTAAGAATACCTAGACTTAAAGGCACAGTCACTGTTAGTTTTGATCTTGAGTAATATATAAATGTATAACTAAAAACAGGATACAATTTATGTCAATATTACTTGAACAATATATTTTAGAAACCATCTATCAGCAAAAACTTGAAGAAGGTATGTCAGACTTTTTGCCTAAAACTAGACTTGAAGGAACTTTACAGGCAGGAATATTAGGTCTCTTAATTCTTCTTGGAAAAAAAATGAAAGATAATAATGAATTATCAAATAATCCGCAACAACAAGCTATTCAAATAGTAGATCAAGTAGAAAGAGAAGCGTCAAGGAATCCTGAAGTAAAAAAATTTATTGACAAGCATAACTTAGGCGACGTTGAAGAAAGTCTAGAAAAAAGTCTAGAAGAAATGTCTATTGAACAATTATACGAAAAATATAGAAATGGTGAAATAAATACACAAGTATTCGACGATTCTGAAAATCAACAAGCTTCTAATGCGGAACTAGAAGAAATGTTTTTTAATTACATGAAAGGTACATATAAAGACTATTTTGTATCAGACTTTAACGAAATGAGTAAAGAAGACTTTGATTACATAGTTGATCAATATGAAACTTTTCTAGATAATAATGCTTTTAAGTTTACTGACAGTGAGTATCATCAAGCAATGTCACTTGCGGATGTACTGTCTTCATGTGATCACTATAATTTAGATTCAAATAAAATTAAAAGTTATAGTGATAGACTTGAAGCAGTACACGGCACACTTCAGACTATCGATCAACTTTCTGAAAACTTACCAGACCCAAGCCAATTATCAATTTCTCAAGATGAGTTCGAAGAAACAATTACTGACTTGGTCAACGAGCAAATAGAAAAAGTAAAAGAACTAAGAAATAACGAAGGAAACGAAGACAAATTAGCTATGTATGACGACATGATTTTGCAAATAGAAGACAGATTTTATACAACATTTGGATTTGAATTAATGAAGGAAAGGTAATAAACTATGGAACAATTTAGTACATTAAATAAAAATAGAGACTATGTAATATCACTTCAACAAGAAGTTGGAGTAAAAGCTGATGGCATTTATGGACCGGGCACACATGCAGCTGTAAGAAATTATTATGGCATGCCTATTATGATGCATATGGGTAAAGTTGTTCCTATTGATTCGCCTTTAGAGGTTGATTGGTCTGCACCTTTATATGAGCTCGACGATGGAACAAAAAACTGGTATAAAAGAAAAGCAGATCCTACATCTATTTGTGTTCACTGGGGCGGTCTTAATAGTAGACATTGCTATAATGTATTTAATATGGCAAGAGGACGCCATGTATCTTCACACTTTTTAATTGGTAGAAATCATAAAACAGGTGAATATGAAATTCTCCAATGTTTGGATACAGGATTAGCAGCATATCATGCTGGTAAGTTTAATAAGCACTCTATTGGAGTCGATATCTGTATGCACCCAGATGAGAAATATTGGGAAAAAACTAAAAACTGGTACCCAGATGCTGAGTTGCAAGTTTGTAAAATACCTGATAGCAGAGTTAAAGGTCGTAAACTTGTAATGATTGGAGATGAATTTGCTGATCTTTGCCGACAATTTTTACAGTCTTTAAGAGAAGCAACTAATCTCGCTGAAAAACCTGTATGTGAAAGCTTAGATGTAATGTCTGTAAAAGAAGCTTCACAATATAGTATTGTAGGACACCACAATATTTCAGCTAAAAAGTGGGATGTTATTCCTTGGGCAGAAAAGCTTTATTGCGGATTAGATTCAGAAAATGATTTAATTTAATTTTGTTTTTAATATTTGTGTAAATTTAATAAAATATTCATATTATAAATTAAAACAAAACAAGGAATAATATGAATACTACACATTATTTATATGATGACAATATTGGAAAAATAGAGTTAGTTCAACATATGGGCGAAGACATTACAGTAGTTAATTCTGCTAGAGTGTCTTTTGGTGTTCAAAAAGATAAGCTTGATGATAAAGATAAAAAGCTAATTAACTATTTAATTAAACACAAGCATACTTCTACTCTTGAACATAATATTGCAACATTTAGAATTAAGGTACCTTTATTTGTAAGATCTCAACATCATAGACATAGAACATGGTCATATAACGAAATTTCAAGAAGATATACAGACGCAGATATTAATTTTTATGAACCTGCCAATTTTAGAACTCAGCATAAAAGTAATAGACAAGCTTCTAATGTAGAAGATACAATTAATCCTTTAATTACATATAAAACTAACTATAGCTCACAAGTTCTTACAAAGACAGCTTCAGATGCTATTGCAGATCATCATAATTTTTCTCTTAAATTGTTTGATGACTTATTAGCAGGTGGTGTTTGTAGAGAACAAGCAAGAGGTGTTTTACCACAAAATCTTTATACAGAATACTATGCAACTGCTAATTTAAATAATATTCTTAAGTTTATTGATTTACGCACACATGAAGGTGCGCAATGGGAAATTCAAAGATTGGCAGAATCAATGCTTGAAATTATTAAAGACTTATGGCCAGAAACAATTAAAGCCTATAAAAATTAAATAACAAGATAATCTCACATATAATTATTTTATAAAATGTGAGGTTAAACATGAATAAAAAATTAAATAGATTATTAGAAGCACATTCTGACTTACTTAATACTTTAGTAAGATGTAGAATTAAAATAGAAGACAGAGACGATCCAACAGTATTAGATATTATGACAGATATGAGAGCATTAGCAGGTATTGTTACAGTTAGACAAACAAGACCAGTTTCAGATATAGTTTCTTCTGAAGGAGAAAGAATCATTGAACTAAATGTGTCTTATATTCCGGCATTTATAGATGCTTCTGATACTTTTCTTGAAGCTGTAACTTCTCTTAAAAAAGTCAATGGTGTATCAATGATCAAGGTAATTGAACATGATACTCAAAGTATTAATCTAAGACTTCAAAAAAGACCACTTATTATATAAAGGAAAAAAATGAAAAAACTACATGACACAACAATTGCTCATATCGCTAAAATTTTGCAAGTTGCTTTATTGACAGGAACAGATATTATTGATCATCTTCGAATGATTGATTTAAAAGAAGGTGAAGATGATTTTTTGGTTTTAGATGATGAATATTCTAATAATCATAATAAGTCTATTAACGAAATGCTTGAAAAAGCAAAGGATCAAGAATAAACATGATTGATAAACTTGAAGAAGTTTTTGAAAAAAGAGAAAGCTTTATGCAGCTTATTTCTAAAAAATTTCCAGAATCATACCCGGAATATCCTGTTGATTTATCAAACAAAAAATCTCAAGTTGTTTGCAGAGAAACTGCTCTTAAAGGTGTTGAAGAAATGTTTGAAGCTTTACAACATCTTAAAAACTGGAAGTCTCATAGAGAAACAGAAATTCCTGAAATTGATCGCGAAGAATTTTTAGAAGAAATAGTAGACGCATTTAACTATTTTTTTAGCTTAATGATTTTAATTGGTGTAGATGTCAATGAATTTTACGATGCTTTTAATAGAAAGGACAAGATAATTAGAAATAGACTAATTAAAGGATATTAAAATCATGTATCATAATGATCTAAGTTTATATACAACAAAAAATTTTAGATCATTTAATCATATTAACCATATATGGGACTCAATAGAGACAACACTTTTTTTTTACATTGGCATCCTTGAAAACTCAAATATTACAATCATCTTTGATCCCGGAATATTGTATATTACAATTACTTCAAATTACGTCACTTACTGTAGCAAAAAAATTGTACTAAAAAATAATCACTTGCTAAATTTATGTAAAGACTTTTCTATTGAAATTAATATCTTACTAAAGCTTTCAGACGAATTTAATGTTAATTCTAAATATTGTTCATATTATTATTGTAGAAGTAACGAAGATGAAGGTATTGTAGAAATGAATTTAGAAGCATCAATCAACGGACTTTCTGATTTGTCAAAATTAAAAGAGTATGTTATTACATCTTTAGTTTTTGAATCTCAATATGCTATTAATAAAATATTTATCTATAACAGTTTGTTTGAAAGTAAAAGTATAACTGTTGAAATTGATAGCTACTATGAATTTATTTATGCATATTCTAAATTAAAAAACATTTCTTTTAACGAAGCAACAAGTTGTTTAATGAAAAAAAATATGTTAGACAACAATTCTTTTTACTATACAAAGCGCTTACACAATATTTTACAAGGAAAAGAAAATGAAGAATGAAAGACAAATTACAAAAATATTCTTAAACTCTATTTTAGAGCAAGCAAGTCAAGATTTATTAAATAACGATAGCGTTGACAAATTTTATTTTAATAGCGAAAATATAGAAGATGACTTAGAAAAATCAAAAGAAGAAGCTTTAAGAAAACTTGAAAAACCAAAACCGAAATCATTTTATAGTGAAGAAGCTGCAAATATTTTAAGAGACATGTCAAGAACGCCAAAAACATGGTCATCAGTTCAACAAGACGTTGAAAGCTTTAGAAATGATATTAATAAAAGAGATCTTTTTAGCAGTACAGCAAGCTCTTCACAAATTGGAATGGCATCTATATTGTTAGCATTATTTGAACTTGTTGTTGAAACTGATTTGTTAATTGAACCTATTGATGTTAATATAATAATCAACGTTTTTAAAGATAATTTTAAAGATGAAAAACATTTAGAAGCGCTTAAGATATTGGCCAAAAAATCAATATAATAAGTGTAAAATTAAAAATAAAAAATTATAATAGGCATATAATCAATAAAAATTAGGAGAATAAATTTGCCAATTAATAATAATTTAGAACAAGTACAACTTCCTATGGAACTTAAATTTGATCAAGTTCCTGTAACTAATTACATTAACAACCTTGAATCATTAAATATTGAATTAATTGATGGTGCAACAAGAGAACAAGCACAAAAAATTGCTTGGCACATGACAAAAGCAACATGGGCTGATACTCCTTCCGAAACAGCATTTGAAAACGCTACACCTGAAGAGGCTTCAATTAACTTACAAGATGTTCTTAATTTTAGAGCACTTCCAACACCTATGGAATGTTTAGGCTTTACTTTTAAGATTAGTGGTATTGATACACAAACAGTAACGCATCTTATTCGACATCGTGCAGGATCTTTTGCAGCACAATGCACAGGAGATAGAGATCTTCGAAATGATAATATTCTTGTCCCAGAGTCTGTTGAGAATTCAGATTTTCATCAACGATTTATAGAAGTTTCTGCAGCAGCAAAACAACTTTATTCTGACATGGTTGATTCACGTGTTGTATCACTTATGGATGCACGTGTAATCCTTCCTAAGGCTCTAGAAACTTTCTACGTAGCACGATTTAATCTTAAAGATCTCATTGGTTTTATTAGACAACGACAAGATGTACAAATTCAGCCTGAAGTTGATAATATTATTGCAACACGTATTGCGAAGATTGTCTGTGAAGCTATTCCTGAGGTTTCAACATGTTTAGACTTTAACAAGCCTGATATGCATTATGTTCGTACTTTCCGTGTTCAATTGCCTGATGGTAGTTATACGTCACGTGGTACTAATCTTTATCATCCAGAACCAAAGAATGATTTATTCGAATTTAACGAAAAAGATTCGATTTATTCATGTCGTCGTGAAGAACTAAATGGAAACAAGTCAGGTGAAGAGAAGATCTTTACCCGTATGTGGAATAGCGACGTTGCAGCAGTAAATGCAATTCGTCAATCTTTAAATGAAGAGTTTTAGTATAAAACTGTTATACACAGTCAGATTTATTGAAAAACATTTACAAACTTAGTAAAACATTTACAAAAGGAACATTTTAATGAAAAAGATTTATTTAGCTAGCGGATGGTTTAACCCTACACAAGATGCAGAACTTACACAACTAGAAAAGATTTTTGATGATCGTGCAGATCATTTTGAATTAGCTTCACCACGTAGAATATTTATTTGTCCACCAAATGCTCCAAAAGAAGTGCAAGATGAAACGTTTAGTGGTAATTTACATCATATCGAAACATCAGACTTCTTGTTAGTTAATACTCGTGACAAAGATATTGGTACAATTTGGGAAGCAGGTTATGCTTTTGCACATAAGCGACCTATTGTTTATTTTTGTGCAGGTTTACCAGAAGGTGCTAAGTTTAATTTAATGTTAGCAAGAAGTGGAATTAAGGTTTGCACTTCATTCGAAGAATTGGAGAATTATCTTGATAGAACAATCGAAACAGGCGAACTACCAATCGAACCATATTCAGACGCAATTGAATAAAGAAACTGGAAAATTCTGGTCATTTAAAGATACGAAACATTATAAAAATGCAAAATATCAAGATCTAATAGGAAAAAACGTTCAGCGTAGATTTATTTTTACAAAATCATATTTACTAGAAATATGGGATGCTGATAGAGAAATTCCTGTAAATGTTATTCCTTTGTTCTTTAAAACAGATAAATTCCCAATGGGTGTCTATCAAGGATTAGATGAAGAAGGAAATAAAATATATTTTATTGATTCTCTTATAAGAAAGGTTTATTAGACTGTGAATTTAAAATATGAAAAATTTATTAAGAATTATGCTTTTCATAATATAATTGCACATCCTTTAATGCAAATATTACAATGGGCTGGAAGACAAGATCTTGCTGATTCTGTTCACGATAAAACACTTCCTAAAAATGATGTTGAAGAAAAGTCAACAGCAAATACAGAGAATGATGTCCCAGAAGTTAATAGAACTTTAAAACCTTAGGAGAATACCATTGCCAGAAGGACCTGAAGTAAAACAATTTGTTGATAACTTAAATCACAACTTTAGACACTATATGATTAAGTCTGTCAACGTATTGAGTGGAAGATATACCAAAAAGCCAATACAAAATATAGAAATATTGAATGGTAAAGAAATTGAAAGCTTTAATTGTAAAGGCAAATTTATTTGGATTAATTTAGATGATGTAGTTATTTTTAATACTTTAGGAATGACAGGTAATTGGTCTAAAATAAAAACAGATCATTCAAGAATAGAGTTTAACTTTTACGAAAATGATACACTTTATTTTAATGATATTAGAAATTTTGGCACTTTTCAAATTAAGACTCAATCTGATTTAGAAAAGAAACTAAAGTCTATTGGTCCAGACATGCTTTCTAATCCACCCGACAACTTTGTTTCTCTTATGAGAAAAAAGAATAATAAAAATATTTGTGAAGTTTTAATGAATCAAAAGATAATTTCTGGAGTTGGAAATTATATCAAGGCAGAATCTTTATGGTATTCACGTATAAATCCACATGCAATGATAAAAGACTTAACAGACGAAAATCTGGATATTTTAGATAAAGCTATAAGGTTTGTTATAAACAAGTCATATGATGAGCAAGGTGCTTCAATTCAAAGCTATTATACTTTTGATGGAAATCAAGGAAATGCAGTTCAAGGATTTGTTGTTTACGGAAGAGACAAAGATTACAATGGTCATAATGTAATAAAAGAAGAAACTTTAGATAAGAGAACAACACATTGGGTTAAAGAGCGTCAAACAATTGGAATCTGAAGAGTGTAAAATAAAAAAAAATGATATTATAATATATCAACATTTATATGGCTTACATATGATGAATGAAAAAGTTGGATTAATAATACACGTTTTTTTTAATTTTTGGATAGGCAGAAAAGAATTTTTAATTTTAACTAACAATAAACTTGCGCGTATTAATCAAGATATGATAACATATAGAAAAATAAACACAGATGACTAACTTTAATTTAGATATTAAAATAGGAAATATTATTAAATATAATTTTCTTTATTCAAATGAAGGATTTAAAATAGGTTTGGTTTATAAAATAGAAAAAGATAATAATTTTGCCTATATGATTTATCTTGTTAATAGCAATAATGAAAAAGATATTGTGCCTTTTAATATTTTAGATTATACAATAATAGGTTAATATGAATATTTTTATACTCGACGAAGACCCTAAACTAGCAGCTGAATATCATTGTGATAAACATGTAGTAAAAATGATATTAGAATCTGCTCAAATGAAATCAACAGCTCATTGGCTACACTTACTAGCAGCTAATGGAAAAGATTTAAAAGATTTTAAAAGAGTAAGAGATGCAAAGCAGTGGCTTTTAGAAAATACTGATTCTTCTTTGCACCCACCTTATTCTATGACTCATGTTCATCACCCATGCACTATTTGGGTTTCTTCAACAAAACAAAACTATGATTGGCATTACAAGCTTCTGTTTTATCTCTGTAAAGAATATTCTAAAAGATATGGTAAAATACATAAAACAGCACAATATCTTAACTGGTTTAAAAATAATAATCCTATTAATATAAAAAATGATAAATTAGAAGACTTTGCTATATGCATGCACGAAGATTATAAAGTTTTAAACAATGCTGTTCTTTCTTATAGAAATTATTATATAAAAGATAAATCTAGATTTGCTAAATGGAAATATAGTAATAAACCACATTGGTATAATATATGAGATTATTTAAAACATATGAGAGAGACTTTTCTCTTTTTAAAAATAAAAACTTAAAATATATTAATAAGCTAGCAAATATTAAAATTTGTTATAGGCTTTTTAATTTTGAGTCACAATATAAAAATTGTATAATTACTAAAATCCTTGAAGGCGATCAAAGAAAACCTATTATTTATGGAGATGAACCAAATGAATTCATATTACAATTTTTGTCATGTGAAAATGAATTAAAAAATGCAGTTGTAAATACAACTGATATTGATGTTTTTATTGATTTGATTTAAGTGTAAATTATATGAAAAATTCTTATAGTACATATAACAAAGGTCTTATGATAGGTGACTTAGTTTTTTTAAGTCATAAAGTGTGGTTTATGAATTACAATATGAACTGTCTTGTTTTAAAAAGAAAATTTTTATTTAAAAATCAAACTAGATATGGCCCGCGAAAATTTTTTGAATACGACGTTCTATCTTTAGAAAGAAACAAAATAATAAAAATTAAAACACAAGACATTAGAGTGTTAAAAACAACAAGAGGTAAATAAATGAGAATTGGAATTACAGGTGAAAAAGGTTTTATTGCAATTAATTTAGCAAAAGAGATTAATCGTCAAGGTTATGAATTTGTTTCTTTTGACAATAGTGATATGGCAAAAAGAAGATTTAATTATACAAATAGCGGTGAAGTTTGTGTTTATAGAAATTCAATTGATGATTGGGCTTCTTTGATAGACTATTTAAATTTAGATGTAATAGTGCACAATGCTGCAGTAGTTGGAACAGATGTTGTTGCTTTAAATCCTGAACATTCAATTAATACAAATGTTTTAGGCACACAAAATATTGTAGAAGCTGCAAATAGAAATAATGTTTTAGTAGTATATACAGGTACAACAGTTATATATGATACATATAAATACCAAGAAACAGATATTACAGAACAAAGTGACATATTTCCAAGAACAAACTATGCAGTGCAAAAATACGCAGGTGAAATGATTGTAAGAAATAATGCAAAAGAATGGCTTGTTACAAGACCTTTATTTGCTTATGGAGGTGAAGGTGATATGAATTCACTAATTGCAAAATCCTTATACGGAATAAAGAATGGAATTGAAAATATTGATATGTTTCTTAATCCAGAAAAAATTAAAGACTATATGCACGTAGAAGACTTTTGTTATAATGTTGTAAAATTAATTAAATCAAGCATTAGAAATGAAGATTTTAATATTACAGCAGCAAATCCATTAACTACGTTAGAAATTATTAGCTTAATTGAAGAAGTAACAGGCACAACATTAGAAAATGTTATTAAATGGCATCCTGAAACTGACTATTTAGGAAATCATAGATTAACTAGTAAAAAGTACTTTGATCATATGAAGTTTTCAAGATCAAGAACATTACGTCGTGGGATTAAAGATTCTTGGAAATCAATTCGAGAAGCTGACAAACATTATAATCCTTTAAAATATCTTGAAGAAGCTAAAAGCAAAAATGTTAACTTAAAAGACTTTTTCCCTAAATAAAAGCTCAGGGTTATAAGGCTAAAGCATATTTATTCTTAAAGGAGTAAGTATGCCTAGAAAATCAAGTCAAGTAACTTTAGTATGTAACGGATGTCAATTAGAATATCAAAAGCCATTGTCAAGGTCAAAAACATCAAAGTTTTGTTCTAAAGCCTGTAAAGATAATTCTTCAAAGCTTTATACTTTAGAAAAGTGTTTAGCTTGTGAGAAAGAATTTAAAGCTAAAAGATCAAAAAAGTTTTGTTCAAGAAGCTGTTATATTTCAGCAACTAAATTAGAAAGAATTGACTTAACATGCGATTATTGTGGAAGCGAGTATCAAAAACCTAAAGGAAAGGAAACAAAATATTGTGGAAAAGATTGTCAAAATAAAGCACAAAGTAGTGGACTTCATGAGATACCTTCAAATGGAAGGCTGGGATTCAGATACGATTTGCCTAACAATTATTTCTTTAAGTCATCTTTAGAAGCGGACTATGCAAGATGGTGTGAAGCAACAAATAAACCTTATATATACGAACATAAAACATTTACAGTTCAGTATGACGGAAGAGATAAACAATATACACCAGACTTTTATCATCCTGATGAAGATAGATATGTAGAATTAAAAGCGATAAGAAGAGATAGAAAATTTAACTCTAATCTTTTAGCTGCTGATATTTTAAAAATGCAAGGAGTTAATATTGATGTTTTATTAATGCACGAATTTTATACTCAGATTAAACAAAGCAATCATTATTGGACTATTGACAATATAGAAAATAAAAATTATCATGGCACAAGACACCTTATATATAAAAAGGCAGCACAAAAATAAAAAAGGCTTCGCAGCTTTAGTTGTAGTATTAATAACAGCTGTTCTTGCTTTAGCTTCTTTTGGCGTTATTCAATTTGGAAGAACATCTTTAAATGTTATACAAGAAAAACAAGTTTTAGACACGTGTAGTATAAGTGCAGGTCAAAGTATAATAAAATATAATGACCCGGACTTTCTATGCTCTGCCGAATACTTAAATGAATGTGCAGAAAGCTTAAACTCTTCACAACCTAGCTTTACTTGTGAAGATCTAGGCTTAGAATGCGACGAAAACGGTATATGCGAAAGAAAGTTTGGTATATCTTCAACTTATAACCCAGGAAGAGGACAAGTTACAAAGTCTGTAGAGATAACTATTCCAGAAGAAACTCACGATGTTGATCTTGTTGATGCAGCTGTAATTATGTTGTTAGATTATAGCGGGTCTATGAGAGGAAATAGAATTGTTCAATTAAAAAATACAGTTGCTCAATTTATCAACTCAGATTTTAATTTAAGTTATTCTGTTATTCTTTATAACAGCGATGTGATAGTTAAATCAGATATTGGTAAAAGTCCACAGCATAAACAAACAGTGCTTTCTATTGTTAACAATAACAGCCCGGGAGGAGGTACAAATTTTGTGTCACCTTTACAAGAAGCAATATTACAAATTCAATCAACAAATTATGAAGTATACTATATCTTACTGATTTCAGACGGTTCGCCAAACGAAGGATCAGGTCCTTCGCAGACATTTGTACAAAATAATATTTTTAATTTAAACGATAATAATTGCATTTACTCTACAGAAGCGAATCCATGTATTACAGTATATACGCTAGGAGTAGATAACGCTAATACTAGCGCTTTACAGTCAATTAGCGGGAATACTTTAAATACATCACCTAACGAATTTTCTTTTGTTGTAAATGCAAATCAAGTTGCTGCAGCATTTAACGCAATTATAGAAGAAATCATGTGTAGAATTGGTCCAATAATTGCTGACGGTGATGTTAATGTTTTTAACGATACACAACCTTTAGATGAAGGTGTTGATTATGTTTATGACAACCTTTATAAAATCATTAAGTTTTACGATGAAGAACCTTTTAATATATGCACTAATATGCTTAACAACAATGCTGAAATTACTATTCGGTGGGGAAAAACAAAATTATATGTCAACGAATAAATACGATTTAAAAGAAATTAGATACTCTTCTCATTTAAAAGAAGGTGACATTATTGATATATTTTATCATGGCGTCGCAATAAAAGAAAACTGTTTAGTTGTTGAACTAATACAAGATCATTATTTCTGTAAAGGTTTAGTTATATATTTAAATGGAACTTCTAGAGAAACAATTGATCTAGAAAATCAAGATGGCCTTTGGATTAAAAAAGTAATTACTTAAGATTGTTAATTTGAGAGTTATCTTTTAAGAATTTAACTCCACCTTTATCTTCCCAATCATCATAAATATATAAATCTTTAGCTCGTTCTAGAATCTGTTGCTTGTTAATACCTATTTGATCTGCCATTTTTTGATCAAAATACTTGCATAGTGTTAAGTAAATTAATTTGTTACCTTTTTCAAAGTTTAAAGTAACTTTATCTCCATATCTTTCAACAACAAAATCAACTAATTCTTGTAGCTCACTTTTTGTTATATTGTTGTTTTTAACAATATACTTTAACAGATCAAAAGCTTCACCTATTTCTTCTTCATCTATTAAGAAAAAGAATTTATCCATTAAAGAAGAAATAGGATAATTAACATTTCTTAATATTGATAAGTTTTCTTCTTTAGATTGTTTATAAATAGTTTCTAATTGTTCTTTTGTTATATTTTTGTTTGTCCAGACATAATTTAAAACTTGATTTTTAAATGCATCATCTGGTAAGTCTATTATTTTCTGAATGTCGTCTGAATTTATTTTAGGATTTTTTAACAGTCTTGAAATATAAGACATATCCTCTTTATTCTTTATAACTTCATCAAATTTATCTTTAACGTATTCACGTGGCATATTTTTATCTAAACAAAAAACATCTAACGCATATTTTTTATTGTCAACTAAATTAACAATACTTACAAGTGCCCACGCTGGAGGATCATTTAATTCAGCTACAGCATCAATTGCGCATTCTACTATGATTTCATCTTCATTTATAAAAAACGAATCAGGATGATCTATTTCGTATTTTAATATTTTTAATCCATCATAAGAATACGCAATACAAGCACTAAAATAATCACTAAACTCTGGATTTATTAATATTTTTTTTCTTAAATGTTTATACTCGTTTAATGATAGTGACTCAAAGTTAACGTTTTCTGCAGATTTAGATTCTTTTTGATTCCAGTCCCACTTAATATTTTCATTTGGATCTGAAATATATTCCAAAAGAAATTCATACAAGCTTTCTCTTTCACCTTGTGTAAGATTAGTAAAAACATTTTTATAAGTTCCAATTACTTTTATATTTCTTCCTGAAAAGTCTGTTGAAACTGATTGATCAGGTTCGTTATGATGTATAATTTGTGTACCTTTATCGATAATTGCATCTATACCTGCAGCTTTTAAAAGCAAGGAATAATATTGACCCCGTTTTGTTGAATTTTTTTCTGATATTATATCAGCAATTTCTCCTATTACAAATTTAACAAGCCCAAAGTAATAAAACTCAATACGTGATTTTGAAGATGATTTATTTGGATTTAGTTTTGTATAGATATCAAAAATTGCTTCTGCGATTTCAGATTTATACTCTGCTATAATAGGCTGAGTTGTTCTTTTTAACTGAATATGATAATCCATAAAGGAAAATATCTTTGTTAAAAAAACATCTAATACAGGGACAGGTGCAGTTATTGCGTCTTCAAATGATTTAATTATTTTTTCATCTGCTATTTCAAATTTTTTTATATTATCTTTTAATAAATTAGGAGATAATCGAATGCATTCTTCAATATCTTTAATAACATTTTCTTTAGAATTATATTTTGTATTAATTGCCTTGTTTACAAAGTCTTGTATATACGTAGTAACCGACTTAGCAGAATCAATTTTGTATACATGAAAAAATCCAAATTGAGTTGCAAATGCAGCGTTTGTTGGCTTTGATTTAAGGATTAATCTTTCTAGATTTTTTTCTTTTAAAGGATAACCATATATACCATGCGGCGTTTCCCATTTAACTATAGGACTTACAGCAAGTGTCGGAATAACATTAGTGTCCCATTGCTCTTCAAATCTTATAAAAGTATTAGGACCGACATTTCTAGCAAGATCTTTAATAACAAATTCAATATATTTTTTTTGATCTTCTTCAGAGTTTCCTAGACCAACATCTCGTGGTAGCTTTAAAATTTGCTTAACATTAGTAAGCTCTCTCTGCAATACTTCGAATTCACTACTCTTATTACCTGCATTAGCCAGCCTATCAGGAGAATATAACAATTCTCTTCCTAATGCTTCTTTAATATAAATTTTAAGTAAATTAATTTTCATTTTAAACCTTTTTGTATCTTTTATAAAAAAATTATATTATTATCAAGAAAGCACAAGATTAATATAGTGCTTTAAAATAGATTCATTTGCTGCTTGATTTTGTTGAATTGATTGCTCAATATCAATAATTGTTTTAAGAACAGAACCTTTACCAAACTCTACTTTAATATAGTTAAGTATTCTTAAAATACCACTAATAGGCAAATATGCTTCATTTGCATAATTAACTACATATGAAACACTTGACTGTAAGTTTTTAACAATTTTAAGAACTTGCTTTTGACTCATTCCGTTAAAGAATCTAGATATTCTACTAGGATCATTTGCAATCTCCTCATATAGTATGTTTGATCCTTCTTGATACGATACACGTCCTAACTCAATACCATTTATATAAGCTTCAGGCATTGTTTTTAGCAGATCTATAAGAGCAAGATATTCTTCAGAACCTTTTATAAATTTTAAAACAAATCTAATTAAATCAATAAAGTGCTTTTTATTGTTAGGCTTAATAGCAACAAAAGGTTCACAAGCTTTTAATAAATCGAGATGAGTTTGAAAATCAAATTTTACATCGTTTGAAGTAATATAAAGTAAATACGAGGTAAGTCTATCAATATCTGGAGGAATATCACCAGCAATTATACCTAAGATAAACTCTTTTGCAAAGTCTTTGTCTCTTTTGTTTACTTTTTTATTACTTCTAAAAATACTACGAGTTTCAGCAGGATCATTTGATAATTTTAACTCATCAATAAACGGCTCCCAATTGTTAGCATCTTCAAGTCTTTGGTCAACAATCTGATAATATTTTTGATTTGTAATTTGTCTTTTAATGCTTGGATCACTAATGTTTATTAATTTAGTACGAATATTTTCTTTAGCTTTGGAACCTAAGTTTTCATAATCTTCAAGCATTACATCAAGTACTTTATTTAAAAGTTCTATATCTACAACCTTTATAATTTTTGGATTAAACAAAGCAAACAAGCCTAAAAATAAATTATTTGCAGAACCAGCAACTACTGCTGACGACATTGTATCTAATTCTTCTGACAAGAATTGTTGAATTTCAGGGAGTTCAGTAAAATATTCTCTTTCCCAAGGCAATCTACAAACAACTTCCTTGTATTCTTTGTTCTTCGACGGGAAATAATAAGAAAGCATTTTTTTTAAAATATTAAGTATGTCTTGTCCAGAAAGATTATCTAAACGACTTCGGTACCTTGCTAAGTTAGAAATATCATGAAAACCTCTATTTATTTCTAAACGACTATTATCAAGACTATTTAACTTTTCTAGCGACTTTCTAGAAAATAACATCTTGTTTGCAGAAGAGGCATTGCTATATTTTATATTTCCAAAAACTAGCATGTCATAACTAATTTTATCTGAATTTTCTATGTAAATATCAACAAACTTTTCAAAATCTTTTTTTGTAACTCTTTGATTGTTTATTGGAGAAGTTAATACATCTAAAAACTTTGGAAACAATGAATTAACATCACTATCAGAAAAATAGTTTAGTTTAAAACAAAGGTCTACAATTAAGTCTAAGCACTCTAGTGTTATATTTTCTATATTAGTTGTGTCTACTTTTAAAGCAGCACCTGGATTCATTGAAGTTCCGATAGCATTTTGCACTTTGTAATTTATATTTGAAAATAAAATGTGATTAATAAACATACTTTCAATTTTTAAATTATCATTAACAACTAAATCATAAACTTTCTGTACAGTTTCGTATGTTAACTCAGGAGAATTTGCAACTTTGTTTATCTCGTTACACCAATAAAGTGTAGGCATAAGATCTTCTATTTTGTCAAGTTGACTTTGTTTAAAAGATTCTTCATCAACGTCACTTTCTTGAGCAATCGAATTTAATTCTGAAAAATCTATGTCCATTGCTAATTTTTGACTTGGAAAAAAGCTAGCAACATTTGAATGCCACTCTACTTCTTTACCAATAACTCTACCTAGTTCTACAACTTTAGCTTTTCTCTGCGGATTGTAGATAACACAGACTGGACCATCATTTTCACCTCTAAAAATAATACCATCAATAATTGAAGTTAAGTATTTACTAGTATATTTGCCTTGAATATGTTTAATAAAACTATAAGCTGAGCCTGAAGTTAAATTATCACTTAAGTAACTAGTGCCTGCAATTTTAGGAGTAATTTCAGTACAAAACTGAATTATATCTTCTTTGGTTTTTGAAAGCAATTCATTGTCTGCTAATGATGAGAATTTTTTGTCAAATAGCTTTTCTACTTGATCCTCTATTTTCCATTTGTCTCCGTGTATTTTTTTTGCAAGATCCTCAAAAAATATAATGTAATTGCTTATATCAACTTCAAATTTAAAGCATATATCACCATATAAACCTACTATTGCCGGATTAAAATCATAACAAGTATATAATCCAGGCCCATACATAGCTCCTCTTCCTGGAGTAAAACCAGTGCCTAGTGTATACGGATCTGCTAATAATTCTATGACTCCTTGAAATTCAATTTCACTCTTGTCAGGTTTAGAAAGTCTTCTTGCTTTATCATAAGTAATCTTATTAATGATATTTCTAGTTTGATCTTTAACACGACGTTGTTTTGTAGGTTTTGAGTATTCTAGATCTGTAACGTAAGAAGAATATTCTTTGAATTTTTCTGATCCTGTTAAATGGTAAACAGATAGTTTGTTTCCTACTAACTCTATTCCTTTGTTTTCTTTAATAAGAAAGCTTTCTTTTAAGCTATATTTCATTTTAAACCTTATTATATCTTTTATGTGTAAATATAAATATTAATTTAATATAATAAATAAAAAACAGAAAGGTTATAAATTGTCAATAAACAATATTATTCCTCCAGATAGATTTGTCGGGCTTCATGCTCACAGCACATTTAGTACTTTTGATGGATTAGGCTATCCTGCAGATCATATTGACTTTGTTTTATCTGAGTCACAAGGCATGGACGCTTGGGCGTTAACAGACCACGGAAACGGTAATGGTCTTGCACATGCTCATTCTCATGCTGTTAAAATGCAAAAGGCTGGTCGTAACTTTAGACAAATCTATGGTGTTGAATTCTATTTCGTCCCATCACTACAACAATGGTCTGCAGATTATGCAGCACATAAGCAAGCAATTCTTGACGCCAAGACTGCAGCTGCTGCTGAAAAGAAGGCAAAAGAAAAGATTGATATCGATGCTGACGATGAGGCTGGAGGTCTTGTTGTTGAGGATGAAGATGAAACTAAAAAGATTGATGTTCTTAAAGACGAGTGGAAACGTCGTTATCACCTTGTAGTTACAGCTCGTAATCAGCAAGGTCTTAAGAATCTATTTACTTTGGTCAAGAAGTCGTATAAGCACGGATTCTATCGATATCCTCGTATTGACTTTCAAATGCTTCAAGAACATGGTGAAGGTTTACATATTTCTACAGCTTGTCTTGGAGGTATCTACTCTAATCGTATTCTTCGCGGAGAGGTTCATGGACATAGTCGAGATCAAATTCAAGCAGAACTATCAAACCTTACTGATAGATTTGTTTCTTGCGTAGGCGAAAACAACTTTAAGCTAGAACTTCAATTTAACAAGCTTGAAAAGCAACACACAGTCAATGATTATCTTATTGAACATCATAAGCTAACGGGTATTCCTCTAATCTGTACAGCAGACTCTCACTACCCAACAGCTGATAAGTGGCAAGCACGTGAGCTATATAAAAAGCTCGGATGGTTAGGTAAAAAAGACGGATTAACTCTGCCAGAATTTGAAGATCTTAAATGTGAGCTATACCCTAAGAATGCTTCTCAAATGTGGGATGAATTCCTTGATGCATACCCTACATACGATTTCTACAAAGGAAATGAAGAACTAGTTCGTGATGCTATTAACAGAACACATGATATTGTGTGGAATGACTTCGAAGATACTTGGGTAGATACAAGTGCTAAACTTCCAACAATTAGTGTGCCAAATAAAACACCATTTCAGCATTTGTCTTCGCTTGTTAAAGATGCTTTAATGGCTCATGATTTACATACAAATCAAGAATATGTTGATCGTGCTAAAGAAGAATTATCAGATATTAAGTACCTTGGGCACGAAGCATACTTTATTACAATGTATGAGATCTTTAAAAAGGCTGAACAGAAAACTTTGTTAGGACCTGCTCGTGGTAGCGGTGGTGGTTCTTTGGTTAACTACTTACTTGGTATTACACAACTTGATCCTATTCCTTATAACTTACTTTGGTCACGCTTCTTAGGACGCCATCGTGTTTCTTGGCCGGATATTGATACAGATGCTGGCGATCGTGATGAACTAATTAATGCTGCGAGAGAACTATATGGTGATGATGCTGTTATTCCTGTTTCTAATTTTAATACCCTTAAGCTTAAGTCTCTTGTTAAGGATATTGCAAAGTTTTACGATGTTCCGTTTGATGAAGTAAACAAGATGACAGGTCCTTTGCAAGAACAAGTTATGCAACAGGCTAGAGATGAAAATCAAGAAAAGTCTGTATTTGTTCTTAAACATGAAGATTGTATGCAGCATTCACCAGAATACCGCGAGTTCATGGAAACATATCCTGAGGTAGAAAAACATGTGTCTTCACTGTTTATGCAAAACAGAGCAATCGGTAGACATGCGGGTGGTGTTATTATAGCTGACGCTGATGAACTTGCACAGTCTATGCCTATCGTTGGTGTTCGCGGTGAATTACAAACACCTTGGACAGAAGGTATGAACTTCCGTAATCTAGAAGATAACGGCTTTCTTAAGTTTGACTTTTTAGGATTAACACTTCTAAAAGATGTAGAAAATTGTATTTATCGTATTCTTAAGAAACAAGGTAATCCTAATCCGACGTTCTTAGAAGCAAAAGATTTCTTCGATAAACATCTTAATTGTAGATTTCATGAGCAAAACGATCCTGCTGTTTGGAAACATGTTTATCATGACGGACATTTTGCTGGTGTTTTCCAATTTACTAATCAAGGTGCTAGACAGTTCTCTTTAGAAGCACAACCTGAAAATATTGAAGAGTTGGCGGCGCTTACAGCCATTTATCGTCCTGGACCGCTTAAGGCAAATGTGCATAAGAAATATGTTAAAGCAAAGCAAAACGCAGATCAAATTAAGTATGATCATCCCATTATTAAGGAAATCTTAGGGCCAACGTTTGGATTTGTAACATTCCAAGAACAGTTTATGTTATTGGCACAAAAGCTAGCAGGTTTTGACCCTGGTGAAAGTGATAAGCTTCGCAAGACATTGGTTAAGAAGTCATTAGATACATTACATTCAAAAGGTTCTGAAAAGGCTATAGCACGTGATAAGTTTATTAAAGGTGCGAAAGAGTTAAATGACGTTCCTGAATCTGTATCGTCTAAGTTATGGGCAGAAATAGAATTCTTTAGTGTTTACGGTTTTAATAAATCTCATGCAGTTGCATATGCTATTGACTCTTATTACGCAGCTTGGTTACATACACATTATGAAACTGAGTGGTTAGCAACAATTCTTCAGTCTGAGAATGGTAATCCTAAAGGTATGTCTAAAGCAATTTCAGAAATTAAATCATTTGGTTATGAAATTGCTGCTATTGATATTAATCACTCTGGAACTGAGTGGGAATTTTCTCAAGCTTTACAAGCATTTGTTCCACCTTTAACATCTCTCAAAGGAGTAGGTGACAAAGCAGTTGAAGAAGTATTTGCAAATAGGCCATACAAAAATTTAGAAGATCTATTTTATGATGCAGAAGGAGTATGGAAGCATTCGAAGCTAAATAAAACAGCTTTTTCTTCGCTAACAAAAATGGAAGCATTTAAATCTCTCCAGGAGTTCCAGAACAATGAGTTAGATAATCACAAGCAAATGCATGATTTGGTTCTTGATAACTATGCTTTACTCAAGAAAGGTAGGTTTGGAATGACAAAAACTGCGATAAAAAGAGCACAAAAAAATGATGAGGAAATCGTCCCAATTGTTGAAGATTTAATGTCTAAATACCGGGTTGTGTCTGATTGGTCTCGTGGTGAAAAAATAAAGAATTATTTTGAACTCAGTAACGATGCAAGTGATGATCTCCTATTTCCACCTAAATTGCTAAAGAAGTTAAACGAGAAGCAAATCAGTAGTGTTTTTGATATACCTTCTGGTGAAAGAGGAATTGGCTGGTTTACTGTGACTGAAGTGATTAAGAAAACGACAAAGAACGGCAAGGCGTTTATGAGATGGAAATGTGTTGATTCAGACAATCGTAGTGGATGGTTACGAGTTTGGGGTGACATGGAAGGTGATATTGAGTTTAGTACGTGGCTAGCTGATGTAAAGAATGATGCTGGATGGGGTATGTCATCAAGCCTCGCTAAACTTAAAAAGATTAATGCTTTTGATTAGTTAACATGTATAATCTTTATATACTTCATAATATTGTTTACTTTTTGTATCACTCAACCAATTTTGCCATGCTTCATGCTCATAATCAGCTGCAGATCCTTCTGGATTGTTTTTCTCAAGATCAGGATACATTGCATAAATACTTCCTTTTTCACTTACTGCATCCCAGAATTCGCCCATTAGTCTTCGATGTGTTTGCTCATCATATGTAACTTTAGGTGAATATCCAGCATGTGCTTGTGCACCAACAAGCGAAGCATATGCATTATTATCATCATGCATTTCGTTTATTTGTGATTCTTTAATAACATTTCTGATGAGTTGTCTCAAACGTCTTTCTGTAATTCTCATGCTAATTGTCTCTTAACCATTTCTTATAATATTTTTAATAATTCTACGAAGTTTTCTTTCTTTTAAAGACTCACCAACATTATCGCCTGATGTTGTATACGGTACACTCATGTTAGAAGAAGAATCATAAGAAGAATTAGGCATTGACGTTGAGCTAGAAGAATATTTAGATAAATCGTCTAATCCTAATATACTTCTTATTAATTTGGCTTCTGATCCACCAAAACTGTGCATTGTGTATTTGTTTAAAGCACGTTCAGCTTTATTTATATTGCCGTATATTGATTCTAAAATCTTAAGAGCTAATTCTTCTCTTCCTTCTAATGTAAGCTTACTTAGATCTAATAATCTTTCTTCTCCTGTATCTGTATTTTCTAATTTTAAATTGTCACCTTCAAGTTCAAATATAAAATTATTTTTGCTAACTTTGCTAGTTGATTGAAATAATTGAGTTGCTTTAGTAATTTCTTGTAACTGATTGTAATGATTTATTATACCATTAGCTACGACTATTGAAAGTGCTATGGCCATATTTACAGCAGCAGCTTGTGCTATGTAACCTGACGCTCTTGATCCACCAAAAGAGCTTTCTTTTATTACATCTTGTATTATTTTTCTAAGTTGTGCTTCTGAGATCTTCATGTGTCATCCTTAAAATTTTATTTTTGTAAATTTATATATTAAGTATTATACTAAAATTAAAAAAGGTTTTAAATGAGATTTTTTAATATTAATATCGAAGGTCCTGATTGTAGTGGTAAAACTACTTTATATAGTAAGCTACATAAAGAAACAAACTTTAAATACAACATACAAGACAGAAGTTGTATGTCTATGTTTGTTTATTCAAAGTTGTATAACAGGGAAGATTCTTCTATTTGGTTTGATAAGATTTTAGATGATCTTAAAAGACTTGACACTTTATACGTAGTTCTTTTACCTTCTGAAAAATGCATCTTGAAAAGACTTAAGATTAGAGGCGATGATTTTCAAGATAACGAATCTATTTTAGAAGTACGTAATTACTTTAGAAATATTGCTAAAATGGGTTTTGGTTCTTTTCCAAATGTTTTAGTTTTAGAAGAAGAAGACTTAGAAAAAAACGTTAGAAAAACACTTAATTTTATTGATTCTTTAAACGATATGCCTGGCCAAGAATTAATAAAGTCTTTAGTTTTTAGTAGCGGAAGAAATGAACTTGTTGATGTACAGTGTAAAGAAAAAGTAAATAGAAGAAATTTAGACTATTCAGTTTTAAATTTTCCTCAAGAAAAAGAGTATTACGAAAGAATAGAACATGAAATTACTAATACTATTTTTAAAGAATTTACAGGCTTAAATCAATATAATAAACCACAAAAGCATGATAGTAGAAGATTTATTTATACAGATAATAGTTGTATATCAATGATTCATGCATTGTGGAGGCAGAACACTTTAGACGTATCAGTAACATTAAGATCATCTAATGTTACAACAACTTTATGGGCAGACTTTGAATTTTTAAAGATACTTAGTGTAAAAATTGCTGATGAAATGTCTTTACCAGAGAGTTGTGAAATTAATTTAACAGTAAATATAAGATCAGCACATATAGTTCCTTAGGAGTTTTAAGTGAATCCACAATTTACAATTTATACAGGTCCTATGTTTGGATCAAAAACAACAAAGCTAATGTCTGATATTGATAGGTCTTTATATAAAGGTAGAAAAGTAGTAGCTTTTAAAGCCAAAAGAGACAATCGTTATACTAAAGAAGCTATTAGCACACATACGGGGGCATCATATCCTGCTTTTTGTATTGATCACGCTGAAGAAATTTTGTGTTATATTACAGAAGACATGCTTAATTCTAATACTATCGTGGCTGTAGATGAGGCATTTATGATACAGGATATTGATTCTGTTTTAATTTCTTTATACCGTAAAGGTATTAATATAATTGTGTCATCAATTCAATTAGACGCTAACGAAATACCTTTTGAAAACATAAAAAATATGATGCCTTGGGCAACAAAAATAGAAATATGCCCTGCAGTTTGTACTGATTGTGATCAAGATGCGTATTTTACAGAAGCGATGTTTGATATTAATAATGCAACAGCAGAAGAAAGAGTTGGTTCAAAAGGGATGTATGAGCCAAGATGTGCGAAACACTATACTACTTTTAAAGAGAATAATAATTGAAAAAGATAAATGTTCCTATAGAAATAAAAGATTTAGGTGAAAAGTTTTTAACATCTGACATCTGGTTTGTATGTGCAGACAAAAAGTTTAAAAAAGTATTGAGACCTAAAAGATACAAAAATTTTGAAAGAGGAGAATATTTAAAAGAATTAGAAAAAGAAATAAGAGTACAATTTCCTTACCACGAAAAAAATACTTCATTTCTAAGAGCTTCAATGTATCATGCAACAAATGCTTCAAGACCTGATCAAATATTAGAAAGAGAAGAATACACTTACTATTTTAAATTACTACCTTCAGAAATTAAAAAGTCTTTATTTGTATATTCTTCTTGTAACAGCAAAATGTATCATTTAAAAGGAATTCAAGGCTTAGCAGACGCCTTAAAACTTTGGTATGCAGATGACGCGGAAGAAAAAGATATTCAAGTAATATTACCTTTTAAAGTAAAACCACAGTATTATATTCCTGAATTATCTAAACGAATATTTTATCATGGTAGTAATAAAAGGTTTAGTGAACTTAAGAAAAACTCGTATGTTACTCCCTATAAAGAAGACGCAATTAAGTTTGCAATTCCTTGGAGTAGTGAAGAACTTTTATTCAAAGATGAAGAAATGGCTGTATTAGGAAGACCACCTGCTTTTTTAAGATTTAAAAGAAATGTTGAAATTGAAGACAGTAATATATTCTTATATTCTGTAAAAGGTTTAAAAACAATTCCAACTTCATCAAACTCAGGTCATCTTTATCCTTGGAACAGAATGACTTTAGAAGAAGCTAGTGAAGAAAATAAAAGTTTAAAGCTAGAAAGAAAGATATTATCTTGGAAAAAAGAGTTAAACTTGAACAACGTGAGGAACGAATAATATTTTTCTGTTAGGGTTAATAGCGTTATTATCATCAATCATTCGTTGAACAGCATCTAGATTTTCTTGCTTGTCTTCCCAAAAATGTAATTCTTTACAAAAACTATACGTGTTTAAAAGAGACTTAGCTACGTCTGCTTTGTATTTAGGTGTACCTTCTTTACCTAACGTCTGATAATCTTTTGTCTTGTAGTAAAGACGATTATCATCAAACACGAGACCTTTTTTTCTAAGTAAACTATTTGTTGAATGTATAACTTCAGGCTGATTACTTCTTGCTGTACAAAGAACTGTTAAAGATTCAGGGTCTGACATGGATTCTTTTACTTTATTGACCGTATCATTTATCCAATAAGTATCAATATTCTTTTTGTAGTATAAAGGATTCACAGATTCTTCAGAGTTATACCAAAATCCATCTTTATTTGTCCAGTTAACAGGTTGCTTCGTTGTTTTAAATAACGTGTCGTCAAAATCAAATATGTTAATTTTTTTAATATATTCTTTGTTTTCTTTTAACAATTCTTTAATATAATTTTCTAATAATAAATAATACATAAAGCCTCGGAGATTATAAAATGGTAGATATAAATAGGCCTTCATGGGATAAAATATGGATGACAATGGCAGAAACAATTGCGCTACGTAGTCATCATCCTACTTTTAAAGTAGGCGCACTTATAGTAACGTCAGATAATACACAAGTACTTTCCTTAGGATATAATGGTAATGCAGCAGGAATGTCAAACGTGCCACAATCTGAAGAACCTGGCTGTAGTGGATTATTACATGCTGAAATTAATGCATTACTAAAGCTTGACTATAATAATCCAAAAGATAAAGTAATGTACTTAACTTTGAGTCCTTGTGAAAATTGTGCAATGGCTATTATAAATAGCGGAATCAATAAAGTAGTATACAAAGAAAAATACAGAAACGAAAAAGGAATACTGCTATTAAAAAAGTCGGGAGTAAAAATTTATTCATATTTGAATTAAATTTTGTTTTATTATTTTTGTATTCTACATAATACTTATTACGAATAGACAAACAAATATACTAGGTAGTAAGCATGAACACAAAATTAAGTGAACTCCTTTTTGAAGAAAAAAATATCCACAAAGTTTTTGAGAAAAAGATTCTTAAAGAAGAAGATGAATCGCAAAGTAATCTTGTAATGAATAATCAACAACTTAACGTTGTTGGAAAAAGAATAAGTGCAATCTTAGATAAAGCTTTTCCAAGCGAAGATGTAATCTTTCAAAGAATTGAAGACGGAGAATTAAGTAAAGATGACACTGCAATAAATTTTACAGGTATTAAAACTTTAGAAAAAAAGACTTTACAAGGAATGGTAGTTAATACCTTTAGCGTAAAAGGAGACACAGACGCACCTGCTACTCAATTTGATATTGATAAATGTGAAAAATGGGGATTTATACCATTTACAGTTAGAACAAAAAGTGGAGAAGAAGTTGAAGGAAAAAACTCTGCTGGCCAAGAATTGACTCAATTATTTTTATTACCTATACCTGGCTTTACAACTGATGATCAGACTTTAATTACTCTACATACAGAACTATTTAAACTACAAGGAAAAGTTGATCAAGGTGAAGTAATGCTTCATGCAGGAGTAGGTGATATGCTTAGACATATTTCTATACCTGCAGATCAAGAAGAAGAGCTGCAAAAAGCTTTGAGATCAGAAAAAATTCAACCATTAATGCAAATTGCAAGAAATAACAAATCTGCAGCAATGAAGTCTGTAAAATCAGAAAAACCTTCTGACAAACCTTCAGACGAAGAAGAAAAAAATATTGAAGATGGAGTTATGGAAGGCAAGTTCTATAAAGAAAAATTATCTAATTTACTTTTTGAAAAAAAAAGTCTAAGAAAACTAAGCTCAAATAAAAAAAAAGAGCTAGTAGAACATTATCTAGACGTTAAATATTCTTCACTCAATAACTTTCAAAAAAGAGATGCTTTACAAGTAGTAGAATTTATTACAAAACTTGAAAGTAATATTCTTCTAGAACTAGATGAAAAACAAAAGAAAAAAGTTGCTGCATCTGCTAAGGCGTTTGCTAAAGGTGGTTTTGACTATGATGGTAGTTTTCCTGCTGAAATTGAGACTGAAGAAGAAAAGAAAGGTTTTCTTAACAAGATTAAAAGCTTTGCAGGCAAAATAAAAGATCCTAAAATTAAAAATAAGTTAGCTTCATTTTTCAAGAAAGAAAAGCAGGCTGATAGTTCTGAAGGAAGGCCTGAAGAAATAGATAGTCAATTTGCAACAACTTTTGTTGTCTCAAAAGAAGATCTTAATAATACGTCTCCTGAAAAAGATGAAGAAGAGTCAAAAGAAGAAGCAGGAGAAGAGGAAGAAGAAAAGAGTGACAAGGGAGAAGAAGAAAGAGGCGAAGAGGCGAAGGGCGAAGAAAGTAAAGAAGAAGCAGGAGAAGAGGAAGACAAAGAGGAAGAAATTGATCCATCAAAACTATTTACTTCTCAAGCGCTTATTGAGCATATAAAAGCAGCTTTCAAAGAAGACGCGGAAAGAATTTTAAACCCAAATAATTTTAAAAAACAAGTAGATGATACTGTAAATAAAATTTCTGAGCTCATCAAGAATATTCCTGACTTTGTAAATTTAGAATTAAAAAACTTAAAAGATCAAAGTCAAGATATACAAATTGGTGTAAAGATGCTTTTAGAAGACATGAGCAAAGGAAAAGATAAATTTCTTGCTGAAGCTCGTAAAATGATAGAAGCAATTAAAAGCAAAACCGCAGAATTACTTAAAATAGCAAGCGATGGATCTCTCAAAAAAGATATTGCTAGTTTCTTAAGCAAACAAGTAAAAAATATAAATGATTTAAAAGACACAAGTAAAAGAGCATTAATTGAGCTATATCAGTCTGAGGCCATACAGCAGGCTCAAATTTTTATTGGCCAAATGTCAGCAGAACTTTATGCAAAAACTTTAACATTCTTTAAATTAAACGATGACAACGGACAAGGAAATGCTTTAGTAAGCATTGTTCAGCAAGAGGTTGGTAAAAGCAAAAAAGAGCCGCAAAGCCAAGAACTTTCTGCAGCTGCAAGAATTGTTCAGGCTTTATCGCAACTTGGCGTTACTGATTCTTTAGCAAAAGATCTTCTTGGTAATAAAAGCAAAACAAACGAATCTTTTACAATTAATAATTTTAATTTATTGCATCCAGATGTATCAAACGAAAAACTCTTAATAAAAGAAGCAGGTGTCAAAGATCCTAGTGCATTAAAGCTTGCTGACAAGATTGTTAGGATGCCGAATGGAAAAATTAATCCATCTGCATTAAAATTTTATTATAAAGACTTTTTACCTAAAAATTCTGCTTATAATAAAATTCAAGACAAATTTATCAAAGATCTTGAAAATAGATACGGGAAAAAGCTTGACAAATCTTCTTCAGATGAAATATCTCCTATTATTGAACAATATTTCAACGAAATAGCGGGAGGATCAATTAAGACTCAGTCAATGTTAGGTAGGGCAGCATCATCAGTTTGGAGTGGAACAAAAACTGTTTTAGGCTCTATTTTTGGAAATCTTGGTAAGATAGCAATAGGGACTGGATTACTTGCAATTGGTTATTCAACATACTTAATTAATAGTGCAGGAGGTGCTAATTTAGGTATTGGTGAAGCAATTGCAAACTTGTTACCTTCACCAGAAACTATTGTAAACGCTGTAGGGGCTTTAAAAGACTGGCTAACAGGTATTGAGTCAATGTCAGACTTGTTTTCTGAAGTTGCATTTAAAATAAATGAATGGCTCACAGGCTCTTTAGGCTCTGTTTGGTCGTACATATCTTCTAAACTAGCTGCAGCTGGAACTGTTACATGGGCATGGATAAAGGCACCTTACGTAGCTTATGCAGCAGCAGCTGCTACGAGTGGAGGAACATTAGCAGGAATTAATGCAGCTTTAGGTACTTCTCCTTACCTTTATTACGTTCTTTTAAATATAGGTGCAGCATTTACTGCAGCAGCAGGATTACTAACTGGTGGTTTAGGGCTTGGTTTAACTTGGCTAGGCTTTACAACAGCAGGTGCTACTTTGGCATCAAAAGGAAGTTTGCTCATAACAGCTGCAACTTCTATGTTAAAAGTTGCAGGAGGTCTTACTTTTGGTGTACCAGGAGTTTTAACTGTGGCATTAATTGCTGCAATAGGCGCAGCAGCTTGGCAAAGAAGAAAAGCTAAGAAAAGAAAAGAATTTGAAGAAAAAATTGGCGAAGCATTTAGGCTTTATCTTTTACAAGCAATTACTGGAGAAAGTGTAAGTAAATTAACACAGCTTTTAGGTGTTGATATGACATCAATAAAGATTGAAATGTTTAAAAACATGACAGTCGGGCAAGATGAAATAAACACTGTGTTTGAAAAGATGGAAGATAAAACATATGTCACAGGTATTTTCCAAAGAGGTAAAAAACTTAGAGGTGATGTTGATACAGAAAGTTTAGAAGATCTAATAGAAAACACTAAAGATCTTGAAAAATTTGTAAACAGCTTAGAAAAAGACAAGAGTACTCTCAATATAAAACAAAACACAGTTAAAGTTTTAAGAGATGCTATAACTTCTTTTAAAAACGATATATCTCAAGGTAGAGCAACTGTTGTTACAGACGAACAAATATCAGATCACTATAATACACATAGATTTAAAGCTATAATATATTCAAAGTTAACCAATAATAAGGATCACTTTACAATTTCTGATATTACTGGTTATGAAGTTATTGACTCTAAAGAAGCTTTAATCGATCAACTTCAAACAAAAAGAAGAGAAGAATTACAGTCTTTGCATAAAATTGGTAACTTTAATAGTATGAGTGATGATCCTATTTTAGATTTAGTTACAGAAATTGCTAGTAGTGAAAAAGACAAAATGTCGAATGTAATTAATCTAGAAGCTATTATGAAAGGATTCGTTGAAGGCGGAAAAATAAAAGATTCAGACATCGATATGGATTCTATATTTTCAGCATTAAGCAGCACTCATGCTAATCTGACAGCTGCAGATGTTAAACGCTACATGTCATCAGGAATTTTTGATTCTAAAAAGATGACAGGTGAATATAAGACTTCTAAAGGTATAACTAATAAAAGCAATGCACAAAGTTATGTAAAAGAATTTTCTAAGGAAATATTGCCAAATGTTATGGCAGGTTTAGAAAGACTTGTTGACTCAAGCTTTATTAATGAAAGCATGACAAAAAATTATAATAAGTTTAATCAAACAAATCAATTATTAAACGAAGTTAAAAGCTCTTTATTTGCAAAGAAAGATTTAAACGTTTATAAAATTAAAAATCAAAATCTTTTAAGCGAACAAGCTTTAAATGAAATATCATTTACAGGAGCAATGAATAAAGTATTTCAAGTTTCTGGTTTTGCTAGATTAGCAACTGTAGGATTAGGAATGACAGGTGCTACTGCAGCAACTCCTTTTGTTGGACCTCTTGTCGGGTTTTTAGCAATGGCAGGACCAGCTTTATCTGTTCTTTTAATTGCTTCTTCAACAGTAGTTATAGCAAAAAACGTTTATGAAATCTATAAAAACAAGTCTTACGTTTCAAACTTTAATCCTTATAAAGACAAAGACTTTAAAGCAGCAATTACTCCAATAATAATGAATGCAATAAGAATGAGAGTTGGATCAAGTATTTGTAAAGTGTTTATGCAATATAAAGCTGACTTGGCTAAACTTGGAATTAAAGTTGTAGGTGAAGACTCTCCTTATTTTGCTGATCATAAAAAAGCTATTGACTCTAGACTTCAAGTTTCTAAATTAAAGAAAAACATGGACAAAGGATCTAAAGACTTATATGAAGCGATTAGAAGTATTGTTAAAAATGTTAAAATAACCAATCAAGACTTGGCAAAGAAAAAAGGTTTAGGCTGGCATTTAGATGATGCCTTACTAGATGACTTTACAGATACTATCTGTTTAAAGCCTGGTGCACCTTTAGAAGACGTCTTTAATAAAATAAATAAAAACTCAAAAGAAACTAACGAGACGTTTATCTATGAAAAAGGATTAGGCTTTTTGTTAAATGAGGCATCAGATCAAAACGTATCTGTTTCAACAAGTGAACTTTACAATAAATTCTTTCAAGAATGCGATGCAATGCTTTATCAAAAAATGGATTACAATGGAGTAATTAACGATAAAATTATTGAAAATCTAGAACAGTATATGAAATGGTGGCAAGGTGGCATCATGAAAACTGCTGTTAATAAAATGGAAAATATGTGGCGCGGAAACATGATTCCATTTGTAACAATGTTTAAAAAGAACAAAGATTACGAGTTTATGATTGAAAAACTTGCTGAATCTGTTGCAGAAGTTGCAAACATTCCTTCAGGTCAATTCTTGAAAATTATTAATAATAAACAAACAAGAGATGAAGAAACAAGAAAAAGAGAGCTCAGAACTGTCAAGAACGAATCTTTTGTACATGAAAACAAACTATTTGATCTTCTTTTTGAAAATAAAAACTCTTCCTATAATTCATTAAGCGAAAAATATATTTATGCTTCTGGTTTAAGCCTCTTATTAGAAGAAAGCAATGACGAGCCTATAGACGTTTCAGAACTAAATAGCGAGCCTAATATGGTAATAATTGCAGATAAAACATCACCCTTAGAAGATAAGTTTGGCAGTATTAAATCGTCTTTAAGAAGTGTCTGGATTGAAGATTATAATAGGGCAGAATTAGACCAATGGCTTTCAAAATTTCAAGATGATAACAAAGAAGTATTTGATAAATTTAAATTTTCAGAGGCAATAGAAAACGATGGACCTTTTGCACTACCAAGTGTCGATGGCAAGCTGGTTATTGCTAGAGAAGTTTCAGACGAATTAAATGAATTATATAGCAAAGAAGTTGATTTAAAAGATATTCTTAGCAATGATGAATTGTCGGCTTACGGCATAAAACTAGACAATACTCCTTGGTATGAAACACAATCATCAATTAAAGTTAAAGCTTTTAATTTGGCAATTGAAAAATTAAAACTTGATAACAAATTTGGCGAAGACTTTAAAGACGATAGTGAATTACCTCAGCACAAACAAATAATTAAGGATTACTATGAAAAAAATATTGAAAGTCTTTTGAATGATGTTGGAAGAAAAACTCTAGCTGATTCTGGGTCTAAAGAAAAATTTTATTATGATTCTGCACTTAAAGTCGAAGATTATAAGATTTCTGGAGATGAAATTAATTTACTTGGTGAAGAAATTTGTAATGACAATGGTTTAGATTGGGATAAAGTAGATCTTACCTCTGAGATGCGTAATGAACTCATCGAAGAATACGCTGAACTAAAGTCAGATAGTGCGCGAGGTGAAGAACTTACAGAAAAATATAAAGAATTTTATGCTAAAGTATTTGATACTTATAAAGAAGCAAATGGACTAGACTCTTTATCAGAAGAGGCCAAAAATAAATTTATAGATAAAGAAATTAAAGAAGATCAAGATGAACTTAATGATCCTGACGGAAGATTTAAAGAAGCTTCTGTCGAAGATAATGAATTTGTTGAATTTTCTGACAAAGAATTTAATAAAATATTTGATCAATTAGGAAAAGACGATAATATAAACTTAGAAGATGATCAAAAAACTGAAATTGTTAAAGCAATCGATGAAAGAGATCCAGAAGCTCTTGGCAAAAGTCTTGAAAATGTAGGCATCAAAAACTTACAAAATGATAAGCTTCAAGATATTATAGACAATACAAAATCTGAAAATATTAAAGCGTGGCTTGAAAAAGGAGTCCCAGGAAACTCAGGTCCTTTTGATGATACTTTTGAAAAGCAACAACAAGCATTACAAAATTTAATGAAAGATGTAACAGGTATTGAACCACAAATTGACGATGGACAAGCTAAAGTTCTTATTAGTGGTGAAGATTCTGAAAAAGAAGAAGTATTGAAAAAAATTATTCCTGACAGTGAGAATGAATTTGACAATATAATAAACAATACTAAGCCAGAAAATCTTACGAAATGGATTGAGAAAGGTGTTCCTGGCGATGCAGATTCATCTTCAACAGATGTTGAAGATAATGAATTAGGAGACGATGCTAGCTATTTACAAGCACAAGATGACAACCTAATTAATATTCAAGGTGATAATCGTGTGCCTAATTTAGATGATTGTTTACAGGATCTTGCAGATGGTTCAATAACAAACAGTTCAGGTAAAGATATTATCAAAGGTGTTTTTGAAGGATCAAATGGCGAACAACATATTGTTTATCAAACAAGTGGTAAGAGTGAAACTTTAACTTTGATGACTACAAAGTCTACTGATGGTAAATCATTAGTAACTGAGTTTACAAGATTGCAAGGAAACAAAGGTGCTGATGCTTTAAAGAGAGCAATTGGAGACGCTAAACCAGTTGATCCTAATTCTGAAGAAGGTATAGCAATAGTTAATTCACCTAAATTTACAAACTATGGATCAGGATCAGGTGCTGATAAGGCAAAAGATGCTGTTAAGTTTATTGTACGTGAACCTCAAGTTGACGATCCAAAAGTTCTTACTATGGATGTTGACAAAATTCCTGCAGGAAAAGAAATCGATATTCCTACAGATTCTCCTAATACTCAAACATTAGAGTTAGGTCCAGATGACGTTAAGTCTCAACTTTCTCTTTACGCTTATAAAGATAACGATATATGGACACCAAAATCTTCTGGCATAGATCCAGAAGAAGCTGGTTTAAAAGCTGTTCAAGGATTTAATCCTAAAATTTTAAGTAACGAAGATTTAAACTCTTTAAGACTCGTTAAAACTTTTAATTCACAAAGTGGTGGTTCTGATGATATAGAATCTGGCATTGATGATGACGGTAATATTTTCATTAGTAAAGTTTACTTAGGTAGCTCAACTACTGGTGGCGGTGGAAAAGTTCCACCTGCTCCTACTCCAGATCCAGGCCCACAACCAGGACCGGGACCACAACCACAACCAGGACCAGGACCGCAGCCAGATCCAGGGCCAGGACCACAACCAGATCCAGGGCCAGGACCGCAGCCAG
>Ga0213858_10000118_pt1 | contig 34494 bp, 51 predicted proteins | sample PICome_FD_160122 | JGI IMG/M metagenome (GOLD analysis project Ga0213858, IMG submission 160122) | Coastal seawater microbial communities near Pivers Island, North Carolina, United States - PICO245 | ecosystem: Environmental > Aquatic > Marine > Coastal | place: USA: North Carolina | collected... | reverse complement strand
TTTAACAAATCTATAGCTAATACGCTTTCAAAAATTGGGACAGCTCTGGGAACTGCACAAGTGTCAGATCTTTCATATTCAGTTTTTGTTTCTTTTTTTGATGCTAAATCAACACTTTTAATGGGTGTAAGCGTTGTACTAATTGGCTTTAAAAAAGATGTTATAACTATTTTCTCTCCTGTGGTCATTCCACCTTCAAAACCACCTAAATTATTGCTGATCCTCTTAAGTGATTTATTCTCCAATTCGATTTGATCTTGTACTTTAGTACCAAATGATTTTGATGATTCTACACCATTACCAATCTCAACTGCTTTAACACTTTGAACTGACATCATAGAAGATGCAATTTTTGCATCTAGTTTTCTATCAAAATGTACATAGCTACCACACCCTGGAGGAAAATTTTCAGCTATGCAAGTAATAGCACCACCTAAAGTATCTTTACTTTTTCTTGCTTCTTTAATTGCTTCCTCCATTTGAGTTGAAATACTTTCATCAGGACAGGAAACGTTTGAATTGATTACTTTATTTCTTAATTCTTCACCGTTTACAATTTGATTTAAATCAATTGAAATTGTACCAATTGAAGAGACAAAACCCACAATATTGATGTTTAAACTTTGTAATAATTGAGAACAAACAGCACCTACAGCAGTTCTTATAGCAGTTTCTCTAGCACTAGCTCTTTCTAAAGAGTGCCTAATGTCAGTATGTTTATATTTAAGAGTTCCTACAAGATCTGCATGACCTGGGCGAGGGACATTGAATGGTTCTATTTCTTTACTTTGCCAGTTTTTCCAATCTCTGTTAATTATTTTAAGAGCTATTGGACCTCCCGTACTCTTGTTATTAACAACTCCTGAACTAATTGAAACTTCATCTTTTTCAATATTCATTCTTCCACCAGATCCAAGGCCTTTTTGTCTTCTTTCAAGAAAATTATCTATAAATTCTTTACTAATTTCAAAATTTGAGGGAATTCCTTCAATGATTGCATTGAGTTCGGGGCCATGACTTTCACCAGCTGTTAAATATTTAATTCTCATTTATAACCTCATTTAAAATTTTTTCATAAACTTCATCAAAGTTTATATTTTTATCAGTCCAAATTTTAAAAGACTCGATTGCTTGGCCTATCAACATTATAAGTCCATCCACATATTCTACTTTATTAAGAGTAATTCCATTTACCCAATTTTTACTTAAGCTATAACCTAAATTGAAAAAAAGTTCTAAATTTTTGAATAATTTTATGTCTATTGGTAGTTTTTCTTTCTCATAAGGCGGCATCCCTATTGGAGTTGTATTGATAATGAGATTAATTTCATGAGCTATATTTTTAACTTGTTCATATGAAATCGTATTTTCCTCGTTACTCCTAGATGCAATATAAACATTTCCTCTATTGTTTAGGAAACTAGTTAGTGTTTTAGAAGAGCTTCCGCTTCCAAGAATTAGAACTTTTTTATTAACAAGTGAATAATCCTTATATTTAAATGTTTGTTCTATACCAACTAAATCGGTATTAGCTACAAATATTCTGCCTTTGGAAGATTTGACAGTGTTGACCACTTTAGTGTTGACAGCCGTTTCATCAAAATCTACATTTTCTAATTTACTCAATAAATTAAATACAGATGATTTATGAGGAATTGTTACATTGTAACCCAGAAAATTTCTATTAATTTTATTGATATTCTCTAAAGTAATATTTTCATAATGAATTTTTTCATATTCAAGTTTCACACCAGTGTATTTGCCTAAATATGTTTGAATTTTAGGTGAAAATGTTTTTTCTAATGGCCAGCCCAAAATTCCAAGTTTAATTGCCATAATGGACTCCAATCTTTAAAAGATCTTCAAAAAAACTTGGATAAGAATCAGAAATACAATCTATATTATCAACTTCAATCTTTGAATTTATACAAACATTTGCGACAATAGCAGTCATCGCAATTCTATGATCATCATTAGATTCTACAGTTCCAGCTTGTAAAAATTGTTTGCCTGAAATTTTAAAACCATCTTTTTGGGTTCTTATTTCTCCACCTAAATTCAAAATAAACTTTTCCATTGCAGCAATACGATCTGACTCTTTCACTCTTAATTCTTCTGCACCTACAACAGTTGTTTCACCACTTGCTTGAGAAGCTAACAAAGTAAAAATAGGAAACTCATCAACCATATCTGCAACTTCATCTTTGCTTATACTGACTCCATTTAGATTGGATTTTAAAATTATTACATCACCAACATTTTCATTATTAATTTTTTGTATGTTATCAATTGAAACATTTCCACCCATTTTTTTTATTATTTTTAAGAACCCAATTCTTCTTTCGTTAAGTAATAGATTATTGATAATTAGTTTTTCACAGCTCAATAAACCTACTGCTATTAAAAAAGCTGCGGAAGAAGGATCACCTGGAACTGTTAGGTTAACAGGACTTAAACTAGCATTAGGTGAAATAGTTACTTGATTACCCATTCTTATTAAATCAACACCCATATAACCTAACAATCTCTCTGTATGATCCCTTGTGGAGATGTCTTCAATAATTGTTGATGAGTTTTCTTTGTTATACAATGATGCGATTATCAAACCGCTTTTTACTTGTGCACTAGGCTTATTAGTTTTGACAACATCAAAATTAAAATTACTTGGTTGAAATTCAACAGGTAAATATTTGTCTTTACTAACAATTTTTGCACCTTGTTCTACAAGTGGATCAATAATTCTATCCATTGGTCTTTTTTTTAATTGATTACTCCCTGTAAGTTTTGAAGAAAAATTCTGTTTTGAAAGAAGACCCATTAATAGTCTCGCTGTTGTACCTGAATTAATTGCATCTAATTCTCCATCAAACTGTTTTAATCCATTCAAACCAACACCGCTAATCTCTAGAGTGTTTTGGTCTAACAACTTAATATTTACGCCTAAATTTTGAAATATTTGAATTGTTGCTTTAGTGTCACCAGAGATTAATACATTATTTATTTTTGAGACACCCTCCGCCAAAGCACCAAAAATTACTGCTCTATGAGAAATAGACTTATCGCCAACTATTGATACCGAACCCCCACTAAAATTCATTAACTTAACTCACGCTCTCCAAATTTTTCGGCTAAAGCCCTTCTCCAATCAACTGTTCCTGATAAATAGTCGAGCATAACTTCCTCATCTTCCATATTTAAGACAAGTTGTAATTCATTAATTAATTTTTCAATAAGTTGTCTAACATTTGGAGAATTTGTTAGATACATTGACGAAATCATGTTTGGAGAAGTTCGAGACAGTCTAGTTGCACCATCAAAGCCACCACTTGCTAAATCTAATAATTCATTTAAGTTTTGCTCTTTCATTGCTAAAGAAACTAGAGAAGAACTTATTATGTGTGGTAAGTGACTTGTTAGACCAATTAATTCATCATGTTTATTTGAATCAATCCACTTAAATTTTGACCCTATAGTTTCCACTAAAGCTTCGGCAATAGCCATTGATTCTTTGCTACTAGATTCAGTTTCGCATAATAAAAATGGAGCACCAAAGTAAATTTCAGGATTAGATTTCCAATTTTCATTGTCTGCAACACCACACAATGGATGTCCTCCTACTGAGGGAATCTCAAAAGAGTTCATTTTTTTACATATAATTTCCTTAGTACCTCCTAAGTCAATTAATAGTTTTGATTTCAAATTTGAATTTTTAATACTTAAAAATTCAATTATTTGATCAATTGGCATTGCTAAAACAACAGCATCATAAGTCAACTCTACATTATGGCTAATATTTACTGCCCCAAGCTTCTCAGCTCTTTCAATGCTGTCAATATTTGTGTCATAACCACTTACATTTATACCACTATTGACAAGGTTTATACCTAAATTAGTACCCATCAGTCCAAGTCCAATTATGTGGACATTGTTCAACATTAAATAGACCTACCTACTGCTTGTGCAACAATTGATGCTTTGTCAATTAATTGCTTTAGTTCTGTTGGAAGAAGTGCTTGGGGACCATCGCAAAGAGCTTCATCAGGTCTAGGATGGATTTCAATTAATAGACCATCTGCACCTGCCGCGATAGCAGCTAGTGCAACTGGTTCTACTAATTTGTTATCACCTGTCGCGTGGCTTGGGTCTGCTATGACAGGTAGATGACTGTTTTGCTTCAAAAATGGGATAGCATTAATGTCGAAAGTATTTCTTGTTGCGGTCTCATAAGTTCTTATACCTCTTTCACAGAGCATAACATTTTCGTTCCCACGAGAGAGAATATACTCACTAGCCAAAAGAAGTTCCTCTATAGTAGCTGACATTCCTCTTTTTAGAAGAACAGGTAATTTTGATTCACCTACAGCTTCTAATAACTTAAAATTCTGCATATTCCTTGCACCTATTTGTAGAACATCTACATACTTTTCCATTAATTCAAGATGCTGAGCATCCATAATTTCGCTAAATAGTGGTAGTGAAGTTATTTCAGAAGCTTCTTTAAGCATTTTTAGCCCATCTTCTCCTCTTCCTTGAAAGCTATATGGTGATGTTCTAGGTTTGAAAGCTCCACCTCTTAAACCATTGGAGCCAGCTTCTTTTGCAGCAATTGCTGTCTCAATAGTTTGCTCTTGTGTTTCTGCACTGTCAGGCCCAGCTATTATTGCTAAATTTTCACCACCAACCTTCAAGCCTTTTATATCTATTATTGAATTTTGATCTTTGTAATTTTTACTAGCTAATTTATATGGCTTTCCAACCGGTATGACTCTACTCACGTTAGGAAGAAGTTTCATAACTGCTCTGTGATCGTCATTAACTTTACCACTAATTGCTACAACGCTTCTTTCCACTCCATCAATAACCAAAGGCTCATGTCCTTGTTGAATTGCTTTTTCCTTAACTTTTTCAATATCTTCTTTTGTAGAAGATTGTTTCATTACAACTATCACTATTCCTCCTAAAAAAAAATCGGGCATTTGCCCGATTCCACACAGCGTACTTTAGGGCAACCTATATGTGCTCACTAAAGTAAAAGTATGAATTGTTCATTTTCATTAAAAATATGATAGCAGGATTATAAAGATTACAAATTTATTTTTTATCTATCTAGCCTTAGGTTTTTAGCTTCATCTAAATAAATATGATTAATTTGATTAAGGTCTTTTGAAACTAATATTTGAACTCTAATACAACCATTTAAATCATTCTTTATACCTGGCGCTAAAGCGTCCAGTGCGGAAACTGATGTCATATTGAGTTCTCTGAATGCTTTTGCTGGAAATGCTGCATCTAAATCGTTAGTAACTGTGAAAAATGCAGAGACAATGTCGTTTTCAATTAGATTGTTATTTTCTAATATTTCTAAAATTAATCTTTTAGAAGCATCAATTATGCTTTCTTCATTATTTTCAACAACTGCAATTGCGCCTCTGATACTTTTCATAATATTTGCCTACTATATAAAAAGAGTGGAACAATGTCCACTCTTTTTTAAAATTGAATGAAATGAAATTACATCATTCCGTCCATGCCACCCATTCCGCCAGCTGGCATTGCTGGCTCATCTTCTGGCTCTTCTGCTACTAAAGCTTCTGTGGTTAACACTAGAGAAGCAATAGATGTTGCATTTTGAACAGTAGATCTGGTTACTTTAGCTGGATCAATTACACCTTCTTTTACAAGGTCCACTGTCTCTCCAGAAGTAGCATTAAGTCCAACATTACCTTTTGATGACTTAACTTTTTCTACCATTACACCACCTTCAAATCCTGCATTTACTGCAATTTGACGTAATGGAGCTTCTAAAGCTTTCTTAACAATATTTCTACCAACTACTTCACCTTCAGAACCCCCTGAAATTTTTTCAATTGATTCTTGAGCTCTTATAAGTGTAGTACCGCCACCTGCGACAATACCTTCTTCAACAGCTGCTCGAGTAGCAGCTAAAGCGTCTTCGATTCTCATTTTCTTTTCTTTAAGCTCAACCTCTGTTGCAGCTCCGACTTTAACAACAGCTACTCCACCTGAAAGCTTAGCTAGTCTCTCTTGAAGTTTTTCTTTATCCCAATCGGAATCAGACTCTTCAATTTCAGCTTGAATTTGTTTTACTCTACCTTCGACATCAGCTTTCTTACCTTTACCGTCAACAATTGTTGTTGCATCTTTTTTGACGACAACTCTTGTTGCCTCACCTAGCATGTCGACTGTTGTGTTTTCTGTCTTCAATCCAAGCTCTTCTGAAATTACAGAACCACCTGTAAGTATCGCAATATCTTCAAGCATTGCTTTTCTTCTCTCACCAAAACCTGGTGCTTTAACAGCAACAGATGTAAAAGTTCCTCTTAGTTTATTTACTACTAAAGTAGCTAACGCTTCACCCTCTACATCTTCAGCCAAAATTAATAATGGCTTACCAGAATTCATTACTTTTTCGAGTAATGGAAGCAAATCATTAACGGCAGTAATTTTTGAATTTACAATTAAGATATATGGATTTTCAAGAACAGCTTCTTGTCTATCTGCATCTGTAACAAAATATGGTGATATGAAACCTTTGTCAAACTGCATACCGTCTGTAAAGTCCAATTCCATACCAAATGTTTGACCTTCTTCAACAGTGATAACACCATCTTTACCAACTTTGTCCATTGCTTCAGCAATTGTCTCTCCAATTTCTGTATCAGCAGCAGAAATTGATGCTACTTGAGCAATCTCTTCTTTGCCACCAATAGATTTTGAGAATCCAGCAATAAAATCTGTTACAGCTTTTGAAGCTTCTAACATTCCTCTTTTAATTTCCATAGGATTTGCACCAGAAGATACGGATTTCATTCCTTCATTGACCATTGCTTGTGCTAAAACTGTTGCTGTTGTTGTACCGTCTCCAGCAACATCATTTGTTTTTGAAGCAACTTCTTTAGCTAACTGTGCACCCATATTTTCATATGGATCCTCAAGGTCAACTTCTTTTGCAATAGTTACACCATCATTAGTAATAGTTGGTGCACCCCATTTCTTTTCTAAAACAACATTTCGTCCATTAGGGCCTAGAGTGACTTTTACGACATCTGCAAGTTTGTTTACACCTGCTTCAAGGCCTTTTCTGGCGTCTTCGTTAAAAACTAGTGTCTTTTTAGCCATTATTATCTCCTTCTATTAACCGAGCTTTGCAAGAATATCTCTACTGGAAAGAATAAGATACTCTACACCTTCGACTTTTATTTCAGTTCCACCATATTTTGAATAGACAACTTTGTCGCCTGTTTCAACATCTGGTTTAATTTTTTCACCTTTATCATTAGGCTCCCCTGGCCCAACTGCGACTACTTCGCCTTCTTGTGGCTTTTCTTTCGCTGTATCAGGAATAAATATACCTGATGGGGTTTTCATATCTTCTTCGGATAGTGGTTTTACAACAACTCTATCTCCTAGTGGTTGAAGATTCATATATATTTACCTCCTACATAAATATCTACATTGTGAATTTAATACTGTCTGGTTTATATATGTAAGTTATTTAACTAAAAATTACTTAATAATTGAGCTCAAACGAACATCATCGATCAACAATTCGTTTGTAATTAAGTTATTTTTAGCAGCAACACAAATCATTGCAGCATTATCAGTTGAGAGCCTAGGTGAAGGTAAAAATAGATTTAAATCTTTTTCTGAAGCTAAAATACTCATTTTTTCCCTTAATCTACTATTTGCCATAACTCCTCCTCCACCAGAAATATTAGGCACACCTGTTTCAATAACTGCTTTTTGAAAATTTCTCATTAATGAGTCGACAATTGCCTCTTGATAGGATGCTGCAAAGTCAGCTTTAGTAACCTTATCATTGATATCTAAATTGTTTAAAAAGTTGGTGGCTGCAGTTTTTAATCCTGAAAAAGAATAGTTAAATTCATGTTTAGTTTTTGGTCTTGGTAAATCTACTTTATTTGGGTCCCCATTTTCACCTATTCTCTGAATTGCGGGACCACCTGGGAAACCAAATCCACAAAATCTTGAAAGCTTATCAAAAGCTTCGCCAGCAGCATCATCTATGGTTGTTCCTAGTAATTGATAATTTCCCCACTCTTCCACAAGAACTATTTGAGTATGACCACCTGAAACAAGTAATGTAAGAAATGGTGGTGTCATCTCACTATTTTCAATTAATGGTGCAGCTAAATGACCTACCATGTGGTCTACCGTTAATAATGGCTTGTCTATTGACCATGAAATTGATCTTGCAAAGTTATACCCAACCACCAAACTGCCAACAAGACCAGGCCCATCTGTAGTTGCCACAACATCAATATCAGAAATCTGAAGATTTGCAGCATTTAAAGAATTATGAAAAATATTCCTAATCATTTCTGCATGAGCTCTTGAGGCAACTTCAGGTACTACTCCACCAAATTTCTCATGAATATCTACCTGAGATGAAATCGTATTAACAACTAAATCATCTCCTCTCATTATTGCAACCGCTGTTTCGTCGCAAGATGTTTCAAAACCTAAAATAACTAATTCTTTAGACATAAGCTTTCTCTAATTCAAATAAAATAGCGTCTTCATTTTTGTAATAATTTTCTCTCTTACCATACTGACTAAAACCTACAGATTTATATAAATTTATTGCAGCAATGTTAGATTCTCTCACTTCTAGTATCACTTTATTTTGGTAGGAGTTTTTGAAAAATCTAATTAATTCAGCAGTAAGTTTTTTTGCTAACCCAGTATTTCTGTATTCTTCAAGTATGCCGATGCCTAGTATCTGAAGTTCATCAAGGCTTTTTTGAATTCCAAGATACCCAACAATGTTATTATTTTTATTGAAAATCCAATATAAAAATTCACCTTTATTAATTTTCTCTTTCAAAACTTCAGGGGGCCAGCATGTGCCAAATATATTTTGCTCAATAGAAGCTAACTTATTAGCAAGTTGATCATTACAAGATTTAATTTGCTCAATCATAGAAATTGACTTCTTGTTCTAAATTATTTGAAGAAAACAAGACATCTGGTTCTCTCATGTAAGCTATTTGGACTTCATTGAAGTTTGGGAATTCTCCACTTCTAAAAATTTCTTTTCCTAAGTTTTGAATGTAATCCGCGGTTACAAATTCTGGAGACGCGAGCTTAACAAAGCTAGAGTCTTTAATTGAAGCAAGTTCTAATCCTTGCCAGTTACCAACGACTAATTTCTTTTCATTATCTTCACTTAATTTTTGCTTAATATCTTCTTGATTAAGTATTTCTGGTTCTGAACTTTTAACAACTCCACCTGGAACAGGTTTGTATGTACAAAAAGCAAACTCTTCCCTTTTTATATCAATTATTGAATAAATTTTACGATGACCTGTATGGGCTGCATATGATAGAGCATCTAATCCGTTTACAGGTACAAGTGGCAAACCTAAGCTTGCGCAGATTCCTTGGGCAACTGCTAATCCAATTCTAAGACTTGTGTAAAAACCTGGACCTATATCAAGATAAACAACTTCAAGATCATTTTTATTTTTATTTGATTTCTTAAAGACTTCATCAATTGAATTCATCAATATACTAGTAGATCCATTCTTAGATTCGACAGTAGATGATGCTATTAGAGATTCTCCATAAATTGCAACAGAGTTGTATTTTCCAGAAGTTGAAATTGAAAGACTAATCATATATCTTTATATTCCTTGTGAGCTCATCTTCAATAGTTATGTCGATAATATCCATATCAAGTTGATTCAAATTAGGTATCAAATTTATCCACTCAATTATAAATAAACTATTATCACTATCAAGTGGTAAGTCCAAGTCAAGAAACTCAGACCAGCTTCCCAAACGATATAAATCAATATGATAAATTTGTAAATCTCCAACTGAGTATTGCTTTACAATATTGAAAGTTGGTGAAGTCACAACTTCGGTAGATCCAAAATATTTAATTATTTCTTTTGCTATAGTAGTTTTTCCAGCTCCAAGAGGACCTGAAAGACCTATTATTTTGGGAAGAATCAATTTGTCTAAATAACTTTTTAAAAATATTTCCAGTTCAGATTCTGAAACTTTATTAACCAACTTCTACCCTTTCAAGTCTTTTAGACATGTTAGTTAAAATCTCCCATTCAATAGTTTTATTCCATGATGCAATATCAGAGACCGTTATCTCTAATGAAGAATCATCCGATTTACCAAGAATTACAACTTCATCGTCAATTTCAACATTTAAATCGGTTACATCAAATAAAATCTGATCCATAGTTACTCTGCCTACAAGTTTACAAAAAGTATTCTTAACTATTACTCTTCCATCTGGAAAAGAATTCCAAGGGTAACCATCGCCGTAACCAATTGGAGCGGTAGCAATTATTGAATCTCTTTCAAGCTTTTGTGCTTTTCCGTACGAAACAGTTTCTCCTGCTTTTCTTTTTTGTAAATTTGAAATTCTAGTTTTAATTTCCATTATTGGATTTAATTCATGATTGAGATTTTCACTAGAAACAAATGTTCCATAAGCAGCTAGTCCTATTCTGGACATGTTAAAGGCCGTATCTGAATTAAAAAAAGTTGAAGCAGAGTTATCAACATGAACTAAAAGATTGGAAACATCTACGTTAGAGATAATTTCTTTGAAAAGAGCTATAGAGTTATTTGTAGATTCTGAGTTTGTATCAGATACCGGAAAATGTGTACAAACACCTCTTAGGTTTAAACTTGACTCCACTATTTGGCTAAATAAAGTTTCAAATTTATCTGGTTCACAGCCTACTCTGTGCATTCCAGTATCAACTTTCAAATGTACATTGAATGGATACTCTGATTTAATTAGTTCATCGATAAATGTTGAGTTATAAACTGTTAGATCAATTTTGTTTTTTTGAATAATATCAAGTTGAGAAACAGATGGTTCAGATAGTAGAAGTATATTTGATAATGGACTAGCTTTTCTGACAATTAATGCTTCATCAACTGAAGCTACAGCAAACCAATCAACTCCAAAACTATCAGCAACTCTTACTGTCCACTCAATGCCATGACCATAAGCGTTAGCTTTCACAACTAAACATATTTTTTTCTGTGATACTTGTCCTAAATAATCTAAATTACTAATTAAATTTTTTTTATTAAGATAAATAAAACCTCTGTCCATAATTTAGAATCTATCTCTGATTTTTTAAATCTTTTGGTTTTCTCTTGCTAAGCGCAGCACCAATTGCAACACCCACTGCTAACCAAGTAGGTTCTTTTGTCGCTGCGAAGACTGCAGCTCCTATGCCTGTTCCAACACCAATCCAATTTCCAGAATTATCTGAATTCCAAAATTTATTATACATTACTACTCAACAGTAACAGATTTGGCTAGGTTTCTTGGTTGATCTATGGACTCGCCGTTCAAATTTGCAACATGATATGCAATAAATTGAAGAGGGATTATAGAAATTATTGTGGATAATACTTCTGATGTAGTTGGTAAAGTTACATATTCATTAGATATCTCTTCTAACTTTTTAGAAGAATTATCACCAATTGAAATCACATACGCACCACGAGCAATTACCTCTTGAACATTACTTGTTGTTTTATCCAATAAATGATTTTGACTCGCTGTAACAATTACAGGAGTATCGTCTTCAATTAAGGCTAAAGTACCATGTTTAAGCTCCCCTGCAGCCAACGCTTCTGCATGAAGATAAGAAATCTCTTTTAATTTCAAAGCACCTTCTGCTGCAAGTGCATAATCTAGTCCTCTGCCAATAAAATAAATATCTTTCTTTTTTGAAATCTTTTTTGAAAGACTTTTAATTTGATCTTCACAATTCAATGTTTCTTGAATTAATTTAGGTAATTCATTTATTTCATCATAAGAAATATTTAGTTTGTTCTCTTCATCCCAGTGTTTTGCGACTAATAGCTGACCTATGAGCATACCAAGATATGCCTTTGTAGAGGCTACACCAATCTCGGGACCTACATGAAGGTACAACACGCTATCTGCCATTCTTGCTAAAGAGCTACCAACAACATTTACAAATGCTAGTACATGAGCATCATTTTCTTTAAGAAGCTCAGTTGCAGCAATTGTGTCCATTGTTTCTCCTGATTGTGATATGACTATGCCTAAATCATTCTTTCCAACAATTGGTTCTCTATATCTAAACTCTGATGCCAACTCAACACTTACGGGTACACCTAATACCTTTTCAAACAAATCCTTGCCAAATAAGCCAGCGTGATATGCCGTTCCGCATGCGACAATCCATATTTTTTCAAATTTTTGAGCCTCTTCTTTACTTATAGGTATATCGCTTTCAATTCCCGCCAAGCGACCGCTGATTGTTCTCTCTATTACTTCAGGTTGCTCTAATATTTCTTTATACATAAAGTGGTCATGACCACCTTTCTCAGCTTCAGAAACTTCCCAATCAATGACTTGAATTTCTCTTGAAATTTTATTTTTATTTATATCAAAAAGTTCAAAATGACCATTTTCAATTTTTACAAAATCCCCATTTTCCAAAAATATCATTTTATTTGTGTGCTCAAGAATTGCTGCAGAATCAGATGCAAGAAATACTTCATCGTCACCAACACCAAGCACTAAGGGGCTCATCATTCTACCTGCTACTATTACATCAGGTTGTTTGACAGTTGTTACAACTAGTGCATACGTACCTTCTAGTTTTTTTGCTACATTTAAAACAGTTTCTAATAGATCGCCTGACCATTCTTTGCTTAACTCGACAGCAACAACTTCAGTATCTGTATCAGATGAAAAAGTGTAGCCTTGTTCAATTAGTTCATTTTTCATCTCAGAATAATTTTCAACAATACCATTGTGAATGATTGCAAACTCGTTTTGATTATCTGAATGAGGATGAGCATTTTTATCACTAGGAACTCCATGTGTCGCCCATCTCGTATGACCAATTCCAATATTGCCTTTAATTGTTTTACCTTCAAGATGTTGAACCAATGAAGATAACTTGCCTTCTTTTTTTTCAACAATTAAGTCATTGTTATTTAAAATAGCTATTCCAGCAGAGTCATATCCTCGATACTCTAATCTTGATAAACCACCTAATAAAATTGGTAAAGGTTCTTTAGGGCCTGAGTAGCCTACAATTCCACACATTATATTCTCCATTCCAACGAGCAAGTTGAAATAAGACTACATTAAATTGCATCTGTTCAACAATTTCTTGCTGTTTTTAAACAATTTATTACGACCGTAGAGCCGAGTATGCATCCGCCGAATTTTTCGATAACATACTTCCTCGTCACCTTTAAAAGGCCTGGCGCTAATTTGCTCGTTAAAAGTATTATAAATTGAATTTAACGTAAAAAGTCTTATTATTTATTTAAATAAATTTAAGAAATCTTCAACTCGTTTTTGATAACAGTTAGCAACTTATCCATAAAATTATCCAACTCTTCTTCACTCTTTGCTTCTACTAAAACTCTTAATAAAGGTTCTGTTCCAGATTTTCTTATTAAGTACCTACCATCAAGTTGAGTTTCTATAAATAATTCTTCCGCTAAAGCATTTAATGAATCGATTACATCATCTGATGGAATTTCCTTTAAATGAAGGTTTTCTAAAACTTGAGGATACTCGTAGATATTATCCGCTTTAAATTGTGCAAGAGTTGTATTAAAAAAAGACAATGCTTTTAAACACATCAACATGGTCAACAAACCATCACCAACAGGTAAAATATCCGGAAATATAATATGTCCGGACTGCTCTCCGCCTAATGAACCATTGTTTTCCAATAAAGCTTCAGCAACATATTTATCTCCTACTTTTGTTTCTATGTTGGAAAAATTATTTTTTTCTACTGCTGCTTTAAATCCAAAGTTAGACATAACTGTTGATACAACAACATTATTTTTTAAACTTCCTTTAGAAGATAAATACTTGGAAACTAGAAGCATGATTACATCGCCGTTAGAAACTTTCCCCTCTTCATCAACCAATATTGATCTATCAGCATCTCCATCAAATGATATTCCAATTTCTCCTTTTTTAATATTTTGGACCATATTTTCCATATAGGTTGCTCCGCATTCAAGATTTATGTTCTCACCATCAGGTGTATGGTTAATAACTCTTATGTTTTTACTACTCTTAAATAATTCTTCAATCACCTGGTATGCAGATCCATTTGCGCAGTCAATTACTAGATTAAAATTATCAATATTAAAGTCTATCTGATCTAACAAAAACTGCTCGTAAGCTTTTTTTCCTTCCTCGGTTTCTTTAACTACTGAACTAGAGTTAGGTAAGTCAGATTTCTCTATTTCACTTTCAATAGCAATTTCAAGTTCATCTGATAATTTTGATCCATTTTTATTAATTAATTTAACGCCGTTGTACTCACTAGGATTATGCGAAGCTGAAATAATAATTCCCAAATCATGATTGAATTCACTTATTAAAATTGGCATTGAGCCTGAAGGTAAAACTCCGTAATTAAAAACATTTACTTCTTCTGAAAACCCATTTGAAATCCAATCAAGAATCTCTTTAGACGAACTTCTTGTATCTTGTATTACAGCGACTGAACTTATTCCCAATACTTGTTCAACTGCACTGGCCATGCCAGAGATTAAATCTTGTGTTAAATCTTCGTTTGGAATACCTCGGATTCCATCAGTACCGAAATATTTTTTCAATGTGAAGAATTATCTCTTAGTGAATTGCTCTGCTCTACGAGCTTTCTTGAGACCGTATTTTTTTCTTTCAACTTTTCGAGCATCTCTTGTTAGTAAACCAGCTTTTTTTAACTTTGGACGAAGCTCAGGATCCATTTTTATTAAAGCTCTTGATATACCTAAAGAAACTGCATCAGCTTGAGCAGATAAGCCACTACCTTGTACATTGACAACTACATCAAATTTGGCTTCAAGATTGACAACTTTAAAAGGTTTTTCAACAGTCATTCTCATAAGCGGGCTTGGGAAATATTGATTAATTTCTTTTCCATTAAAAGTAAAGTTTCCGGTTCCATCCTGTATTGTTACTCTTGCTACAGATGTCTTACGTCTACCAGTACCGTAATAATTTTCAGCCATTATTTTTCTACTTTCTTTATGTTAAAAACTAATTCTTGTGGATTTTGACTTTCATGAGGATGATTTGCGTCAGCATAAATGTGTAGTTTTTTTAGTGTTGATCTACCAAGTCTATTTTTTGGCAACATTCCCCATACAGCTCTTTCAATTATTTTTTCTGGTTTTCTTTTCTTTAGAGCATTAAAGCTTTCAGATTTTATTCCACCAGGGAATCCTGAATGTGAGTGATACATTTTTTGTTCAGGCTTGTTTGAAGTGATTGCAATTTCTCCTGCGTTTATTACAACTACATGATCTCCAACATCAAGATGAGGTGCAAATTCAGGTTTGTGCTTACCTCTCAAGACTTGAGCAATCTCACTAGCTAATCTACCAATAGGTAGGCCACTAGCATCAACTAAATGCCAGTTTCTTTCTGTTGATTCTATTCCATTAAAAGTTGTTTTAGTACTCATTGTCTCAATCTTATGAATTGTAACGAAATCTAATTATAAAGTGCATTTTAATTTATGAAAACTAGTATTTAACATTCCAAAGTACAAGACCTTTTGCAGGTGCCAAATAGTTAAGTCTCTTACTATTTTCGTTTTTAATCGCATCTTTAACTATTTTTATATCAACTTTGCCACTTACAACAGCCAATTGGACTCCAACTAAGTTTCGAACCATGTTTCTCAAAAAAGCATTTCCAACAATAGTATATTCGAAGTAATCTCTATTCTTTGTCCATTGACTTTTATATATAGTTCTAATAGGATTTTTAGCTGCTTCAATTTTGGCGAAAGATGAAAAATTGTGAGTACCAACAAATATATTTGAAATTTTATTTAATTCATCCACATCAACTTCAAACAAAATAGAGTGTGTAAAGTCATTCAGAAATGGAAGTTTTTTGGTACTGTCCGACAAAAAATACTTATATGTTCTTTTTTTTGCATCAAACCTTGCATGAAAATCTTTTTTAGTTTTAATAAGACTATTGATGGATATATCTTGACCCAAAAGTTTATCTATTGAATTTTGCATTTTTTTATCAATTTCTATATCAGTTTTTAAACTTATTATTTGAGACTTTGCATGTACCCCCGCATCGGTTCTACCAGAATATGACATTTCATAAGTTTTAGTAAAGATATTTATTGCAGATTCAAATTCTTTTTGAATAGTAATCTTGTCTTTTTGCTTTTGAAAACCAAAATAGTTTGTACCTTTATAAGATAAATCTATTTTATATGTTTGCATTTAGACAAATAGTCTGATTGGATCCGAAAAAAATATTAAAACGACTAAATTTGTAGCAGATGCAATATTAGCTGATCTTTTTTCTATTAATAATGAGGCAGTTAATGACTTAGAGAGTAAAAAATACATCCAAACAAGAATAGACAATGTACCAATCTGCAAAACCAAAGGTGAGATATCTAAATATATATTAACAAGAACTAGTAACCCAAATCCTCCTAAGACTCCATGGGTATAGCCTGTTAACACAAGAATGTTTGAGACTTCTACTATTGTATTAAATGCTCTGGATAGCAAAAACCAAGTTGCTAGTGTCGAAAACAACCATGCAAATGTTCCATCAACCATTCCATAGAACACAACGTCACCTAAATTAGCTGTTGACACATTCAGAATAAATGGAACATAAATTGCTAAAAGACTTACTACGACAACGATTAGAGCATTAGCAGATTCATATCTGTCATTGACTATTTTTACGTATATAGATTGATTAAATCTTGTGAATTGAATAAATTGATTCCAAATATTTTTTAGAGAGTTCAAATTAGACTAATTCTAATAACGCTAGTTCTGTTCCGTCGCCTTGTCTGTATGTAGTTCTTGTAATTCTTGTATAGCCACCATTTCTATCTTCATACTTTGGTCCTATTTCTTCAAACAACTTTGCGACTACAGCCTTGTTTTGAATCATTTTAAGAACTTGTCTTCTATCATGTAATGTGCCACTTTTGGCCTTAGTGATAACTTTTTCAGCGTAAGGCTTTACAACTTTAGCTTTTGTAATCGTTGTTTCAATTTTTTCATGTTCAATCAAAGAACTGATTAAATTGCTGATGATTTGATCTTCATGAGAAGCTGAACCACCTAGTCTTTTACCTTTAGTAGGTCTAGGCATCAGTCATATCTCCTGAATCTAGATCGGAACTTGTTGGTAAGCTTAATCCTAACTCATCTAATTTAGCTACCAATTCATCTAAGCTCTTTTGTCCAAAGTTGGTTAAATTAAGAAGGTCATCTTCTGTGTATTCTAAAATTTGACCAACGGTAGTAATGTTTTCTCTACCAAGGCAATTTCTTGGTCTTTCAGACAGATCTAAAGCATCAACTGAGAGTGATAGGTCTGGGGAGCTTCCCTCTGATATTGTAAGTTCACCTAATTCGAGTCCAACACCTTCGTCAATGTCAGCAAAAAGTTTCCATAGCTCTCCAAGTGTTTTACCTACTGAAGAAATAGCCTCACTAGGGTCTACAGAGCCATCAGTTTCAACATCCATTGTTAATTTGTCATAATCAGTTACTTGACCAACTTGAGTTGGTGAAACGTCATAACTTACTTTGACAATCGGTGAGAAAATTGAATCAATAGGTATGAAATTTGAATCACTTGTTTTGTTTTTATCAGCTAACCTATACCCTACACCATGTGCAATTAATACCTCCATATCCAATGTCGCACCATCAGACAGGGTACATACTTTAAGATCAGTATTGACTACCTCTACACCAGCGGGGCATTGGATTTGTGCTGCTAATACTTCTCCAGGTCCTTTTGCTTTTACTGTCAAAGTATGATTTTCTTGATCATCAACTTTTAAAACTAATCTTTTAAGATTTAATAAGAGATCTAATACATCCTCGACAACTCCAGGAATAGATGTAAATTCATGATTGACTCCATCTATTTTTATTCCAGTTACTGCAACTCCTGGGACTCTTGAAAGAAGGGCTCTTCTCATAGTGTTACCTAAAGTTAGGCCAAAACCAGGCTCTAAAGGCTCAATTACAAATTTAGATCTATTATTTCCAAGATCTTCCTGTGTTATTTCAGGTCTTTGTAGCATCAACATTTATTAATTTCTCCTCTCAGATATTTACTTTGAATAAAGCTCTACTATTAACTGTTCTTCAATTTGTGAGCTTGCGTCACTTCTTGAAGGCAGTGAATTTACCTTCACTGCTTTTTTCTTAACATCTACATCTAACCAAGATGGTATTTCTCTATCTTGTCCAGTATCTATAGTGTGTTGAATAATGATTAAATCTTTACTTCCATCTTTAATTTCAATTTGGTCTCCAACCTTTATTTGATGAGAAGGCACATCTACAAATCTTCCATTTACTTTAAAATGTCTGTGTGAGACAAGCTGTCTAGCCTGTGGTCTTGTTGAAGCAAAGCCAGCTCGATAAATGACATTGTCTAATCTTGACTCTAGAAGGACTAAAAGGTTCTCACCTGTAATTCCCTGCATTCTTGAAGCTTCTTTGTAATAGTTTCTGAACTGTTTTTCTAGTACTCCGTACATATATCTAACTTTTTGCTTTTCTTTTAATTGAGTACCGTAATCAGTTTCTCTTGCTCTTTTCCTACCATTTTCTCCTGGTGGGTAAGGTCTATCTTGTAACGCCTTATCACCTTTTCTATTTTCAAAAACATTAAAGCCAATACGTCTTGAAACTCTTACTCTAGGACCTGTATATCTAGCCATTATCCTCTTCTTCTTTTCTTTGGTCTACAACCGTTGTGTGGAGTTGGAGTAATATCTTTAATAGTCCCTACATCCATACCCATATTTTGCAAAGTTCTTACAGCTGTCTCTCTACCTGCACCTGTACCGCTGATAATGATATCTAATTTGTGAACACCAAACTCTGTAGCCCTTCTTACAGCTTCTTCAGCTGCAACTTGTGCTGCATAAGGTGTAGATTTTCTTGAACCTTTGAATCCAACTGAACCACCAGATGTCCAGACAATTGTCTGACCTCCGTTGTCGGAGATATTAATGATTGTATTGTTAAAACTTGCTTTTATATGAGCTACACCTGAAGGTATATTTTTTTTAACTTTTTTCTTTGTTTTTTGATCAGCCATTATTTAGTAGCTTTCTTCTTTCCTGCAATAGCAAACCTTGGTCCTTTACGTGTTCTTGCATTTGTATGTGTCCTCTGCCCTCTTACAGGAAGACCCATTCTATGCCTTAAACCTTGATATGTACCAATTTCTGTTTTTCTTCTAATATTTTGTGAAACGTCTCTTCTAAGGTCACCTTCAACTCTGTAATTTGCTTCGATATATTTTCTAATCTGAGCAACTTCATCATTTGTTAAATTATTTACTCTTGTACTTGGATCTATGTTAAGGTCAGTGCAAATATCTTGAGCTCTTTTAGCCCCTACGCCATGGATATATTGTAAAGATGCTAAAACTCTTTTTTCCCTTGGGATGTCAATACCTGATATACGAGCCATTAATTAACCTTGCCTCTGTTTATGACGAGGGTTTTTCTTATTGATAACATATAATTTACCTTTTCTCCTGACGATTTGATCGTTAGGCCCTCTTTTTTTAACACTTGCTTTAACTTTCATTTATGTCTCCATATAATCCTACCCCTTGTTGGATCGTATGGGGAAACTTCCATTTCCACAACGTCGCCAGGCAAGATTCTTATATATCTCATACGCATCTTTCCAGATACATGAGCTAAAATCTCAGCACCACTTTCAAGTTGCACCTTAAAGGATGCATTTGGTAAAGTTTCCATAACCGTCCCTTGGACTTTAATTATGTTTTTATCTTTTTCTACCAAAATAAGCCTTGAATATGTGACCGATAAACCAGATTAGTGCGATTTGAAACTATTACAAACATAAAATTAAAATAAGTTTTTAGTAAAAACCTCTGTTCCTTCCTCAGTTAAACCAACAGTATGCTCAAAATGAGCTGAATTTTTTCCATCTGCAGTTCTGACCGTCCATCCATCTGAATCAACAAATGTTTCAAAAGTTCCAAGATTAAACATAGGTTCTATACAAATCGCCATACCGGTTTTTAATTCAAAACCAGTTCTTTTTTTACCATAATGTGGAACTTGTGGTTCTTCATGCATTTCAAGACCAATTCCATGTCCAACATAATCTCTTACGTTACCGAAATTGTTTTTTGTAGCTATTTTGTCTATCTTATTTCCAATTGTTCCTAGCTTTTGGCCATCCTCAACTAAACTAATAGCTTGATTTAAAGCATGTTTTGTAACGTCTAATAGCTTTCTATTTTCATCTGTAATTTCTCCTACACCAAATGTAAATGCTGCATCAGCATGATATCCCTGAAATGATACTCCTACATCAATAGATATTAAATCACCTTCATTTATCACAGTATCATCAGGTATTCCATGTACAATTGCATCATTGGGAGAGGCACAGATATATGCAGGATATGGAGCCATTCCAGGAGGTGCATATCCAAGAAAACTTGATTCTACATTAGACTTTTCGACTACTTCTTTAGCAATGCCATCAAGATTTTTCAATGTCATTCCTTCTTTAGTTTTGTTAAAAATCTCATAATGGATTTTAGAAACGACTTCACCAGCTTTTTTCATTTTTTGAAAGTCTTCAGTAGTTTTATATGTAAGCATACTTAGGAAAAATTAGCCTCAATAGTTTTGTAAATCTCTTCAATATCTCCCAATGCATTGATTGTTACTACCTCGTTAAATTCTTTATAAAAATCAATTAAAGGCTCTGTGTCTTCTTTGTAAACTTCTAGTCTAACTTTGATTGATTCAGCGGTGTCGTCAGATCGACCACTTGTTTCACCTCTTAAAATTATTCTCTGGACTAACTCTTCTTCATTTACATCAAATACTAATACTTTCTTAACTGGAAACTCATTTGATATTTCTTCTAAACTTTTTGCTTGAGGTAAAGTTCTTGGAAAGCCATCTAGGATTGCACCATTTTTACAATCTTCTTCATTTAATCTCTCAATCAACATTTTTATTACTAAGTCATCTGGTACAAGCTTTCCTCCATCAAGCAAAGATTTAGCTTGAATTCCTAGTTGAGTACCGTTGCTTACATGTGCTCTGAGCATGTCCCCTGTTGATATATGTGCTAAATCAAAAGTTGATGCTATTTTTTGAGCTTGAGTTCCTTTTCCGGCACCTGGTGGGCCCAGAAAAACAAATAGATTACTCAATCAATAAATCCTTCGTAGTTTCTCATACTAAGCTGACTTTCAATCTGCTTCATAGTTTCAAGAGCTACACCAACTGTAATCAGAATAGAGATTCCACTAAAACCTAAAGGTATATCCCAGATAGCAGATGCAATTGAGGGCAGTACTGCAACTGAAGCTAGGAAGATTGAACCAGGAAGAGTTATTCGATTCACAATATGTGATAAATAATTTGTTGTAGAAATTCCAGGTCTTACTCCAGGAATAAACCCTCCTTGGCGTCTAATCATGTCAGATTGCCTGACTGGATCGAATTGAATAGTTGTATAAAAATATGTGAAGAAAATTATTAACATTCCTAAAAAGAAAATATAGAACCAAGTAGTACCTTGGGAATTAGCAAGGTTGATATCAATCCAATTTCTAATTGCTGCAGTAATATTATTGTCCTGTGGTAAAGATGTAGCTACTAAAGCGGGAAAGAACAAAATACTTGTTGCAAAAATAACAGGTATAACACCAGCACTATTTACCTTAAGAGGAATATATGTGCTTTGACCACCCATGACTTTTCTACCTCTAACTCTTTTAGCAAATTGAATAGGTATTCTTCTCTGACCCTGTTCAACATAAATGATTCCTATGATCATTAAAACAAACATAACCATAAGGAAGGTAAATTGTCCTACTCTACCTTGTCCAGCAGTAACTTGATATGCGCTTCCAAATTGAGCCGGTAGCTGGCTTACGATACTTGCAAAAATAATTAGAGACATTCCATTTCCTACTCCTCTTTGAGAAATAAGTTCAGCAATCCACATAATGAATGCTGTACCTGCAGTCATTGTAAGAACTATTAAACCAACCCTTGAAGGTGTATAGTTGGGAATTAATGAGATACCACCAGTTAGGCTTCCTCTAGAAAATAAATAAGTGAAAGCTGTTGATTGTAGTAACGCTAATACAATTGTTATATACCTTGTCCACTGGGTGATAACTTTTCTACCTGATTCTCCTTCTTCTTGTAGTTTTTGGAGCCTAGGTATGACAACAGTCAATAATTGTAGAATAATGCTAGCTGTTATGTATGGCATAATTCCAAGAGCGAATACAGAAAATGTTTCAAGTGCACCACCAGAAAATAAGTTTAACAATCCATAAATTCCAGCTTGTGATCCAGATTCAGTAAGCCTTTGCACAGCTAACAAATCTACACCTGGAACAGGAACTGCAGCACCAAGTCGATAAACTGCAAACATAAAAAGAGTAAATAATATTCTTTTTCTTAAGTCTGGAATTTTGAAAATATATCTAAAAATAGATAACTGCATATTATTCGTTAATTAGCTCTACAGATCCACCAGCAGATTCAATTTTTGTTCTGGCAGTCTCACTTATAGCATGAATTTTTAAATCTATCTTTTTTGACAAATCACCATCGCCTAGAACTTTAACAAGACCTTTTTTTCTTGTTAATCCTAATTCTCTTAAAGTATCAGGAGTTACTTCGCCTTCGACGCCTCTTTCTTCTAATTCATTTAAATTAACAACAACATAAGCCATCTTAGGTCCATTATTTAATCCTCTTAATTTAGGGATTCTCCTGTATAAAGGAATTTGGCCTCCCTCAAAGTAAGCCGGAACGGTTTTCCTAGCACCAGTTCCTTTGGTGCCTCTACCTGCTGTCTTTCCTCTTTTGCCAGCTTCACCACGTCCTTTTCTTAACTTTTGTTTTGTAGAACCAGGTGTTGGTTTTAAATGATGAAATTTAAGTTTTTTCATTATTTAACCTCTTCGATTTCAACTAAATGCTGTATTGTATTTATCATACCCTCAATCATTGGATTTAATTCTTTTTCAGATGTTGAGTTAATTTTCTTCAATCCTAAACTTTTTACAGTTTCTCTAACATTAGTTTTTTGGCCTATCAAACTTCTTTTTAAAGTAATTTTAACTTTCATCAGAAGCCCTTACTTTTCTCTCAGCTTTTGTTTTTTCGTAAGCTTCTACTAAACCTGGAGGTGCGACTTCTGAAGATTTTTTACCTCTTAATTTTGCAACACTGTCTGGAGTTCTTTGATTTAATAGTCCGTTAATTGTCGCTTTAGCAACATTTAAATGTGTTGGTGACCCAAGTGACTTAGCAAGAATGTCTTTCACACCAGCAACTTCTAAAACTTGACGTGCTGCCCCACCTGCAATAACTCCTGTACCTGGAGCTGCAGGTTTAAGTAAAACTTCAGATGAACCATGCTTTCCAATTATTGTGTGCACAATTGTTGAGCCTGCCATAGGAATTTCATTGATATTTTTCTTTGCATCTTCAATTGCTTTTTGAATAGCTAATGGAACTTCAGATCCTTTTCCATAACCAATTCCAGCTTTACCTTTTCCATCACCAACAGCAACTAATGCTGTAAACGCAAAATTACGTCCACCTTTAACGACTTTTGCAACTCGATTTATATGAATAACACTTTCTTGAAGTTCTAATTCTGACATTAAAATTGTATTCCTTTTTCCCTTATTCCTTCAGCTAGAGATTTGACTCTTCCATGATAAATATATCCTCCTCTGTCAAAGACACAAGACTTTATATCTAATTTGTTAAGCTTATCTCCAATAAGCTCTCCTACTTCTTTAGCTATATCTACGGAAAGACTTTTTCCTTTTATTTCTTTAGATAATGTACTTGCAGAAGCAATGGTTACTTGATTTAAATCATCGATTGCTTGCGCATAAATATTAGAGTTGCTTTTGAAAACTGCAATTCGAGGTGTTGTAGATGTTCCAGAAACTTTTTTTCTAATTCTAATTTTTCTATGTTGTCTTTTGTCTTTAACTTTCACTTTATGCTCCCGCAGCTATGGCAGCTTTACCTGCTTTTCTTCTTACGTATTCATCTTGATATCGAATACCTTTACCCTTGTAAGGTTCTGGCGGCTTAATTGCTCTGATATTTGCAGCAACTTGTCCAACTAAAGCTTTGTCTATACCTGAAACATGTATTGTGTTTTGATCTGGAACTTCAAATTTAACTCCATCAACAGCAGGAAAAATTACTGGATGTGAGAATCCACATAAAATCTCAATATCATTCCCTTTTAATGTTGCTCTATGTCCTACACCTTGAAGAAGTAATGTTTTTTGATAACCCTCAAGAACACCTTGAATATTATTTGCAACTAAAGATCGATAGAGTCCGTGAAGACTTCTAACTTCAGGGTTCTCACTGGTTCTTGAAAAAACTAGCTCCCCTTCTGATAATTCAAACTTAATTCGTTCATCAACAATTTCTGTTGTCAATTCACCTTTGGGACCTTTTACAGTTATTGAGCTTTCTCCTAAAGAAATCTCAATCTTATCATTGATTTCAACTGGTTTGTTACCAATTCTACTCATGACCAGACCTCGCAAATTAGCTCCCCACCAAGTTTTCTTTTTCTAGCTTCAGAATCAGGTAGAAGACCTCTTGATGTTGAAACTACAACAGTTCCCAACCCTCCGTTATTTCGGGGTAAGGAATCTGAACCAACATAAAGTCTTCTTCCAGGCTTGCTCAATCTATTCAAACCTGCCATAACTGGTGACCCATTTTCATCATATTTCAAATCTATAACAATTTTTTTAGTTGAATTTTCGCCCTCAACTTTTACATCTGAAATATAGCCTTCAGACTTTAAAAGCTTTGAGAGTTCTAGTTTGAATTTAGAATGAGGAACTTCAACAGTAGGTTTATTTACCATTGAGGCATTTCTCAAACGAGTTAAAAAATCGGAAATTGGATCAGAATTCATATTTACCAAGAAGCTTTCTTAATACCAGGAAGTTCACCTTTTAGGGCTAAGTCTCTAAAAGTATTTCTGGACATACCGAATTTCCTGAGAGTTCCTCTAGGTCTTCCGGTAACTTCACATCTGTTTCTATGTCTTGTTGCAGAAGCATCTCTAGGCATACGTGCAATCTTTTTTTGCGCTTCTCTTTTTTCCTCATATGAAGTATTGGGATCTTTAACTATTTTGAGGAGATCCTGCCTTTTTTCGGCATACACTTCTATTGTTCTTTTTCTTTTATTATTTTTAACTATTTTGCTTGTTTTTGCCATATTAATTCTCCCTAAACGGAAATCCTAGCGATTGTAATAATACATATCCTTGGTTGTTATCGGTAGCAGAAGTACAAATTGTAATATTCATACCTCTAATATCTCTAACTTTGTCGTACTCAACTTCTGGAAAAACTAATTGCTCGGTTAGTCCAAGAGTATAGTTTCCATTTCCATCAAATGACTTCTTGTTAAACCCTCTAAAGTCACGAATTCTAGGAACTACCACTTGAACAAACCTGTCGTAAAATTCCCACATTCTATCCCCTCGTAAAGTAACAGAAACACCTATTGGCATTCCTTCACGAATTTTAAAACCAGCGATTGACTTTTTAGCTCTTCTAATAACAGGCTTCTGACCAGAAATTGCAGTTAACTCATCTGTCATTGACTCCAATGCTCTACCATCTGTGGCTGCTTTACCATCTCCAATATTGATGACAATTTTTTCTAACGTTGGAATTTGACTTACATTTTGTAAGTTAAGATCACTCATAACTTTAGTTTTGAGTTCTGAATTAAATTTTTCTTTTAACCTAGGAATCATACTTCATCTCCTGTTTGAGCTAAAACTCGAAACTTTTTACCATTTTTATCAAATTTATAAGCAACCCTTCCTGCTTTTTTCTTAACTACAAGAGCTACATTCGATACATTTATTGGCATGCTCTTGTCAATTACACCACCTTGCATTGTTTGACCTTGTGGTTTTTGATGTTTTTTAGAAACATTTACACCTTCAACAAGAACTGTATTTTTCTTAGGAAATGCTTGTAAGACTTTTCCTTCTTTACCAGCATCTTTCCCTGAAATTACTTTGACCATATCACCTTTTTGAATCTTCATTACAATACCTCTGGAGCTAAAGAAACAATTCTCATGAATCTTTTTTCTCTTAATTCTCTACCTACAGGACCAAAAATTCTAGTTCCTCTTGGCTGCTCTTGTTCGTTAATTATTACGCATGCGTTTTCATCAAATCTTATGTATGTGCCGTCTTTTCTTCTTGTCTCTTTTTTTGTTCTCACTACTACAGCTTGAACTATGTCACCTTTCTTAATTTGGCCACCAGGAATAGCATCTTTTACTGTTGCGACAAATGTGTCACCTAAACCTGCATATCTAATACGAGAACTTCCTTTTACTTTTATACACAAAACTTCTTTTGCACCAGAATTGTCAGCAACTTTAAGTCTTGATTCTTTTTGAATCATCTTGCACGCTCCACTACTTCTGTAACTCTCCACCTTTTAGTTTTAGATTGTGGCTTAGTTTCCATAATTTTGACAGTGTCTCCAACCTTTGCTTCAAATGACTCATCGTGTGCATGAAGCTTTCTGGTTTTTTTAACAATTTTTTTATATTTTGGATGAGGAAACTGAAGCTCTATTGCAACTGTGACAGTTTTTTCTCTTGCATCCGAAACTACAATTCCAGTTCTTACTTTTCTGGATGTTCTATTTTCTTCACTCATTACGATTCCTCATTCTTTAAAGTATTATTTTTTTCTGTTAAAACTGTATTAGCTTGTGCTATTTCTTTTTTTATTTTTCTAAATACAGATGTATCTTCAAGTTGACTTGTAGCTAAAGAAAATCTTGAATCCATTAATTCTTTCTTCAAATCAATGATTTTATTTTCTAATTCCTGAACTGATAGCTCTCTTAAATCTTTTACGCTCATACGCTGTCCCTCGCAACAAATTTTGTTTTCATAGGAAGTTTGTGACCAGCTTTTCTCATTGCTTCTCTAGCAATATCTTCCGAAACTCCAGATACTTCAAAGAGTATTCTTCCTGGTTTTACGACTGCTACATAATATTCAACATTGCCTTTACCAGATCCCATTCTTACTTCTGCTGGCTTTTTTGTTATAGGCTTATGTGGGAAAATGTTAATCCAAACTTTACCACCACGTTTCATAGTTCTAGTGATTGTTATTCTGGCAGCTTCGATTTGTCGAGCAGTTACATATGAAGTTTCAACAGCTTGAATACCAAAATCACCAAAATTAACAGTGTTACCACCTTTTGAATTACCTTTTCTTCTACCACGAAAGGCTTTTCTAAATTTTGTTTTTTTAGGCATCAACATATTTATTCTTCTTCCAAAATTGATTTTTCTTCTTCGAACTCGGCTTGAGCAACTTCTTTAGTTATTTTTTTGCCTCCACCAGCTTCGACTATTCCTGGGGAGGATGGCTCTTCATTAGATTTTTTTCCTCCACCAGCTTCGAGAATTTTAGGTTCTTTTTTCTCACCAACAGCAGCTTCAGCTCTAGATTTAACAGATTTAACTCTTCCTGCTGCAGGGCCTCCACTAGCTAAATTAGCTTCTGCAGAAATTTTGTCCTGCCTCAACTTGTTTGAACCAACAACATCACCCTTATAAACCCATACTTTCACACCAATCGCGCCAACAGTTGTATGAGCAGCTGCTCTACCAAAATCAATATCTGCTCTTAAAGTATGAAGAGGAACTCTGCCTTCTCTATACCATTCTCTTCGGCCCATTTCTGCTCCACCCAATCTTCCAGAGCATTCGACTCGAACTCCTTCTGCACCTGCTTTAAGTGCAGCTGTTACTGCTCTTTTCATTGCTCTTCTGAAAGCAACTCTGTTCTCTAATTGATCAGCAATTCCTCTTGCAAGAAGTTGTGCATCAAGTTCAGCTTCTCGTATCTCGATAATATTTAGCTTTACTGGTTGTTTAGAGAGTTTTTCAATTCCTTTTCTGAGCCTATCAGCCTCTACACCTTTTCTACCAATAACAACACCTGGGCGAGCTGTATGGATATCTACAGTTAATGTTCCGCCTTTATCTCTTCTTTCAATATCAATTCTTGAAACTGCTGCTTTTGGAAGTTGTTTTCCAAGAAAATTTCTTATTTGATAATCTTGGTTTACTAAATCTTTGTAATCTTTTCCATTAAACCATCGTGACTTCCAGTCATTGACGATTCCGATTCTAAATGCGTATGGATGTGTTTTCTGACCCATTATTCTTCAATTCTTTCTAATTCAATTAACAAATGAGAAGTTCTTTTGTTAATTCTTCCAGCTCTTCCTCTTGCTCTTGGTCTAAACCTTTTTAAGGTTGGACCCTCATCTGCAATTGCTTTAGAGACAAAGAGTTCTGAAGCATTTAAATTATAGTTAGCTTCTGCATTTGCGATAGCGCTTTCTAAAACTTGCTTAATTTCAACAGAGGCTTTTCTCTTAGTAAAAGTTAAAACATTAAGAGCATCTTGTACCTGGAGTCCTCTAATCAAATTCAAAACAAGCCTCATCTTATATGGAGATTGCCTTATGTATTTTCCTTGAGCTTTTACAGTTGTGTTTTCCATTAGTTTTGTCCTGGATGTCCTTTAAATGTTCTTGTTGGAGAAAACTCTCCTAATTTATGCCCCACCATTGCCTCTGTGACGAAAACCGGTAAATGCTGTCTACCATTGTGTACTGCAATTGTTAAACCAACCATCTCAGGGACAATTGTAGATCTCCTACTCCAAGTCTTAATGACACCTTTATTTCCTGTATTCTGTGCTTCTTCAACTTTTTTGAGCAAGTGCTCGTCTACAAATGGTCCTTTTCTTAAACTTCTAGCCATACTAATTTCTACCTTTTTGAGATCTTCTTCTAACAATTGCTTTATTGCTATACTTCTTTTTCTTTCGAGTTTTCTTTTCTGGTTGTCCCCAAGGACTTACAGGCACTCTACCACCAGAAGATTTGCCTTCACCACCTCCGAGTGGATGGTCTACTGGGTTCATGGCGACACCTCTAGTTTGTGGTCGTACACCCTTCCAACGTTTTCTTCCAGCTTTACCAAGCTTTGTTAATTCTGCTTCAGCATTTCCTACACTGCCTATTGTTGCTCTACAATCCATCGGAACAGTTCTCATTTCACCTGACGGCAACCTCAACAAAGCTGCATCTCCTTCTTTGCTCATAAGCTGAACAGATGAACCAGCTGATCTAGCCATTTTGGCTCCACCACCAGGTCTTAATTCCACAGCATGAACAAATGTACCTGCAGGAATGTTTCTTAGTGGTAAACAATTTCCATCTTTGATATCTGCTTTTGTTCCAGACTCTACCATTGCATCAACTCCCAATCCATCAGGGGCAATAATGTAAGCTTTTTCTCCATCTACATAGTGAAGTAATGCAATGCGTGCATTTCTGTTTGGATCGTATTCGATGCCTGCAACTCTAGCTGGAATCCCATCTTTAATTCTTTTGAAATCTATAATTCTATATTTTTGCTTGTGCCCTCCACCTCTATGGCGGGAAGTTATTCTTCCTTTATTGTTTCTTCCACCTGAAGATTTTTTTGATTGTAACAATGATTTTTCTGGTTTCTTTTTAGTTATATCTTTAAAATCAGTTGCTACCTGGCCTCTCATTCCTGGTGTTACTGGTCTAATTTTTTTTGAACCCATACTAAACCCCAAATGCCTCGATAGTCTGACCCTCAGGAAGAGTCACAATTGCAATCTTTTTATCACTTTGTTGGCCGTAGACATATCCAAATCTTTTCTTTTTACCTTTTCTGTACATTGTGTTAACTCTTAATACAGATACATCAAACATTTGCTCTACAGCTTTTTTAATTTCTAATTTATTAGTTTTTGGATGTACAAAAAATGTATAGGAGTTAGATTCTGAAATTCTATCGTATGATTTTTCAGAAATTACTGGAGCTAATAAAACATCTTCTAAAAACTTCATTCTTTATCCCCAGCAAATTGTTCTGCAGATGCGATTGAAAAAACAGTAAAGTCTGTTGAAATAACATCAATAGCTGCCAACTTGTTAGCAGATACAATTCTTCCTTTTTCAATATTTCTTAATGATTTGATTAAATTTTCATCACCAGCTGCGTAAACAAAAGTAAAAGTATTGCTAATACCTAATTGATTTAACGAATTCAAAGCTTCTTTAGTAGAAGGTGTCTCCATATTTGTGCCATCAATAACAAACACGGATTCTTCAGAAACTCTTTGTGAAATAGCCATGTCTAAAGCTTTTTTCTTCATTTTTTTTGGGGTTCTGTCTTTATATACTCTTCCTCCTGGACCATGGGCAATACCACCACCAATAAACTGAGGAGATCTTAAAGAACCTTGTCTTGCCCTACCTGTGCCCTTTTGAGCAAATGGTTTTGCACCTGTACCAGATACTTGTGCTCTTGTTTTGACAGATGCAGTATTGTTTCTGAAATTTGTCCTGCTTCCTTTAACAACTTGATGAAGAAGTCCTATATTTATTTCATCAAATGTAGGAAAATTGTATTCTTTTTTAGATACTTTGTTTTCATTAATTTTTATAGTGCCAAGAGATACAGTCATTGTTTCACCTTCACAGCTTTTTGAACTTTAACAACATTACCCTTATTACCAGGTACTGAACCATTAACCAAAATGTAATTTTTTTCTTCGTTAAGACCAACAATTGTGACTGATTGGATGGTTGTTTTTTGATTTCCCATTCTTCCAGCCATTTTTTGTCCTTTAAATACATGTCCTGGAAATGAAGCATTCCCAATAGAACCACCAGCTCTGTGTACTTTATGTACACCATGGCTAGCTTTCTGACCTGCAAAATTATGCCTTTTCATCACACCAGCAAAACCTTTACCTTTAGAGATTCCAGAAATGTCAACTTTTTGACCTACTTCAAAAATGTCATTTACATTAATTTTTTCTCCAGGTTTTAGTTCAGTGTCTTCATGAACTTCAACTTCAAAAATAATCTCACCTGGTTCTGTATTGTGTTTCTCGAAATGATTCTTTAAAGGATTGTTGGGCTTCTTTGTTGTACCAATGGTAAGTTGTACTGCGTTGTAGCCATCAACTTTTTTATTCTTAACTTGAACAACTCTGCAATCAGATACATCTAGTACAGTTACACCCATAGCTTTGGCATTTTCATCAAAAATTTGAGTCATCCCTACTTTTTTAGCAATCAAAGTGTTCATAACTTAATTTCCACTTCTACTCCTGCTGGAAGATCTAGCCTCATCAATGAATCAACAGTTTTTGGAGTGGGTTCAACAATATCAATTAAACGCTTGTGAATTCTCATTTCAAAGTGCTCTCGAGATTTTTTATCAACATGAGGTGATCTAATAACACAATATCTATGAATTTGTGTTGGCAAAGGAACTGGTCCTTTTACTTTTGCTTGAGTTTTAATAACAGTTTCAGCAATTTTACGCGCAGACTCATCAACAACATAGTTGTCGTAAGCTTTTAACTTTATTCTTATTTGCTGTTTTGCCATTTTTTCCTCAAAAAAAACCGGGAGTATAAATTCTACTCCCGGTTAATTTTTATTACTCAATAACTTTTGTTACTTGTCCTGCTCCTACAGTCCTTCCACCTTCACGGATAGCGAATTTAACGCCTTCTTCCATAGCAATTGGTGAAATCAATTCGACTGTAATTGAGACATTATCACCAGGCATAACCATTTCAGTTCCTGCTGGTAACTCAACTTCTCCAGTTACATCTGTAGTTCTAAAGTAAAATTGTGGTCTATATCCTTTAAAGAACGGATTATGTCTACCACCTTCTTCTTTAGTCAAGACATATACTTCAGCCTCAAATTTTGTATGAGGTGTAATTGATCCAGGTTTTGATATAACTTGACCTCTTTCGACGTCCTCTTTATCAACACCACGTAATAAAAGACCAACATTATCACCTGCTCTACCTTCATCAAGAAGTTTCCTAAACATCTCAACGCCAGTACAGACTGATTTTGAAGTTTCTCTAATACCAACAATTTCAACTTCATCATTGACATTAACAATACCTTGTTCGATTCTACCTGTTACAACAGTACCTCTACCAGTGATAGAAAATACGTCCTCAACAGGCATTAAGAATGGTTTATCAACTACACGTGTTGGTTCTTCAATATATGAATCAACTTGATTCATTAACTCAAGAACAGCATTGACACCATCTTCTTTACCTTCAAGAGCTGCAAGAGCTGATCCTCTAACTACAGGTACATCATCACCTGGGAAGTCATACTCATTAAGAAGCTCTCTTACTTCCATTTCTACTAATTCAAGTAGCTCTTCGTCATCAACTTGATCTACTTTGTTTAGAAATACTGCAATCGCAGGTACACCAACCTGCCTTGCTAACAGAACGTGCTCTCTAGTTTGAGGCATTGGTCCATCAGCTGCAGAAACTACTAAGATTGCTCCGTCAACTTGTGCTGCACCTGTAATCATATTTTTTACATAGTCAGCGTGACCAGGCATATCTACGTGTGCATAGTGTCTGTTCTCTGTTTCATACTCAACGTGAGCGATCTGAATTGTGATTCCTCTTTCACGTTCTTCTGGTGCTTTATCAATATCTTCAAAAGCAGTAGCGTCACCACCACCAGCTTCTGCTAAGACTTTTGTAATAGCGGCCGTCAATGTGGTTTTACCATGGTCAATGTGTCCCATTGTACCAATGTTCACATGAGGCTTACTACGGTCAAATTTCTCTTTTGACATTATGTTCTCCTTTTTTGTAAAATCTAAATCCTAAGATTTAAACTTCAACCTCTACTCCACGAATACTTGCTGTTATCTCTTTAGTTATGGAGTCTGGTACGTCTTCATAACTATCAAACTGCATCGTAAATGTTGCACGGCCTTGTGTTCTTGAACGCAAATCAGTTGCGTAACCGAACATCTCTGATAACGGTACTTTTGCATTAACGACCTTTGCAGATCCTCTTTGCTCCATTTCAGCTATCTTGCCTCTTCTTGAGGAAAGATCTCCGACAACATCTCCCATGAAATCTTCAGGTGTGACAACTTCCACACTCATTACTGGTTCAAGAAGCTTAACTCCAGCTTTTTTAGCACCATCTTTTAGGGCCATTGATCCTGCTATTTTGAAAGCCATTTCAGATGAATCAACATCGTGATAAGTTCCATCCTTTAATGTCGCTTTGACGTTTACCAGTGGATAACCTGCAAGAACTCCTGTTTCCATTGCAGCTTCAACACCAGCGTTTACTGAAGGAATATATTCTTTTGGAATTCTTCCACTTTTAATTAGGTCAACGAATTCATAGCCATCTTCTATTGGTTCAAATTCCATGATTACATGACCATACTGACCTCTACCACCACTCTGTCTAATGTATTTTGCTTCAACATCAGCTTTAGTTTTGAGTGCTTCCCTGTAAGCAACTTGCGGTTTACCAATATTTGCTTCAACTTTAAACTCTCTTTTAAGCCTATCTACCAAAATATCAAGATGTAATTCTCCCATACCAGAAATGATTGTTTGACCTGTTTCTTCATCAGATTGAACTCTGAATGTAGGATCTTCTTCAGCTAATTTTTGAAGACCTTCAGAAAGCTTTTCTTCATCAGCTTTTGACTTAGGTTCAATTGCTACAGAAATAACAGGTTCTGGAAAAGTCATTGACTCTAATTGAATTAAGTCTGATGAAGCTGAAAGAGTATCTCCAGTCTTTGCATTTTTAAGACCTACACCAGCAACGATATCTCCTGCACAAATAAAATCTATATCTTCACGAGAATTTGAATGCATTCTTAGAATTCGTCCTAATCGTTCTTCCTTACCAGTTGTTGTGTTGGTAACTTTGTCACCCTTATTCAATGTTCCTGAATAAACTCTAAAATAAGTTAACTTACCAACATGTGGATCACTGACAACTTTAAATGCTAGTGCTGAAAATGGATCATCATCACTATGATCTCTAGTTATTTCATTTTCCTCATCACCTGGCTTAAATCCTTTAACAGAGTCGATATCCAAAGGTGAAGGTAGGTAATCGACAACAGCATCAAGTAAGAGCTGCACACCTTTGTTTTTAAAAGCACTCCCTGCTAACACTGGTACAAAAAGTCCTTCTAATGTACCTTTTCTAATTGCTTTCTTTATATCTTCTTCAGAGAGTTCTTCATCTGCAAAATATTTCTCTAGAACATCATCATCTGCTTCAGCTACAATATCTAAAAGCTCGGAACGTTTTTGTTCAGCTTCTTCCTTTAATTCGGCAGGTATTTCTCCTACATCCCACTCAGAACCATCGTCTTTTGACCAAACGTGGGCTTTCATTGTTACAAGATCT
>Ga0213858_10000117_pt1 | contig 34576 bp, 22 predicted proteins | sample PICome_FD_160122 | JGI IMG/M metagenome (GOLD analysis project Ga0213858, IMG submission 160122) | Coastal seawater microbial communities near Pivers Island, North Carolina, United States - PICO245 | ecosystem: Environmental > Aquatic > Marine > Coastal | place: USA: North Carolina | collected... | reverse complement strand
ATATACAAGAACTACGCTTCAACAAATATTGCGAACGTTTGCAATCCATGGTTGAAGAAGACTTCAACAAAGAGTTCAAACTATTCTTACAAAGCAAAGGCGCAAACATAGACTTTAGTATGTTTGACTTGAGGTTAACACCTCCACAAAACTTTGCAGCATACAGACAAGCAGAACTTGATAACAATCGTATTAGCACATTTACAAGTATGGCAGCAGTGCCTTACATTTCAAATAGATTTGCACTACAACGTTTCTTAGGACTAAGCGAAGAAGAGATTGCAGAGAACGAACGTTTATGGCAAGAAGAAAATGATGAAAACTTAACCGACTTAATTTCAGATGACATGGCAGGTGAAATGCGTGGCGCTGGATTAAGTGGTGCTGACTTAGCAGGAGATCTCGGAGGGCTTGAGGACGAGTTAGGTGGCGATGCTGGTGGCGTAGATGGCGGCACTGGAGATGCACCTGAAACAAATACTGAAGCTGAACTTGGTGGAGCAGAAGCTGATACGGCACAAACTATATAAATAATAATATGATACTACGAGAACTATATTACTTTGACCAAGATACAATGGAACCAGTTGAGGATCAAACATATGATCCTGAAAACGATAAAAGTGTGGTCGATATAGATGATAGTCGTAAAAGTAAACTTTCATTAAAGGATATTAATCGCGCCCGCAAAGCCAGTGATGCTCATAGAGAGCAAAAAGCTAAAGACTTAAACTACATTAGACAAATGTATGGATTAGCAGCACAGGCAGCCGCCGGTGGGATGTAATGAGCAGAAAAAAAGCGTTTGTATTAGGCAACGGTACTAGTCGCCAAAAGATAAATCATCATAAACTAAAAGAACACGGAACTGTATACGGTTGCAACGGACTATACAGAGAGTTTGTTCCTGATCATTTAGTAGCAGTAGACACTAAAATGATTATTGAAATAGCTGAAACCGGATATCATGCTAAACACAGTGTTTGGTCAAACAGAAACAAACTAACAGAAAAACATCATGATGTAAAAATTATGGAACCTAACAAAGGCTGGAGTAGCGGACCTACTGCATTATTGTTAGCTTCTCAGCATGAACATAAACAAATATTCATTTTAGGTTTTGATTATGTAGGTATAGGTAAAGATAAAGAACGTGTAAACAATGTATATGCTGGTACTAGAAACTATAAAAAACTAGAAGATAGAGCAACATATTATGGTAACTGGCAAAGACAAACTATGATGTGTATAAATCAGTATCCTAGGACTAAATACTATCGAGTGCTTGAAACAGCAGAGGATTACATACCAGATCATTTAAAAGATTTATCTAACCTATCGCATATAACTATAGATGATTTTAACAAGATTTATGGGTAAAACCATAAAACGGGCTGTTTTGACCCCATTTTCAGCGTATATTTTAAATAATGTGTAAATATAATAGACAGCCTTGTAACATATAAAGGAGATTAACATGACTGATCGCAACAAGTTTGAAGAAATGCTTGAGCGTCTTGTCAACGAAGACAAAGAAGGTGCAGAAGCATTATTCCACGAAATCGTGGTAGAAAAATCAAGAGATATTTACGAATCACTACTTGAAGATGAAGAAGTAGAAGAAACAACTGATGAAGAAGTTGATGAAGCTACAGATGAAGAAGTAGATGAATCAGAAGAAGATTTAGACGAAGCAACTGATGAAGAAGTTGATGAAGCTACAGATGAAGAAGTAGAAGAAACAACTGATCAAGAAGTAGACGAGTTTATCGAGCCAGCTTTAGAAGGTGACCCAGTAGATGACATGATGGGTGACGTAGAAGACCCAGATATGGGCGGAGACATGGACATGGGCGGCGACGACATGGGCATGGGCGACGAAGAAGAAGATCTAGCTGACGAAGTTGCAGACCTAAAAGACGAACTAGAAGCATTAAAAGCTGAGTTTGAAGCAATGATGGGCGACGAAGAGCCAGGAGACGAAGAGCCAGCTGACGACATGCCAATGGACATGGATTCAGAAGAAGGCGAAGACGAAATGGAAGCCTTTGAAGCAACAGACGAAGAAGTTGAAGAAGCAACAGACGAAGAAGTTGAAGAAGCAACAGACGAAGAAGTTGAAGAATCAAAAACTGCAAAGTCACAAACAGAAATCATGCGTGAATACACAGATAAAGTCACAGCATCAATGGGCGACAATGGCGCAAATGCAACATCACCAGTAGCAGGCAAAAACGATATGGGCGGAACAGCATCAAATATCGTAGCAGGCGGCGAAGCTGATACAAAAGGCACAGGCGCAAGCTCACCTAAAGAAGATAACGCAGGGAACAGAAACGTTCCAGGCGGTACAAGTGCTAAATCAGGCACTAAAAACGAACCTGGCCACGGCGCTGAGAAAAAGGGCAAGCCAGAGCAAGCAGCTAATACTAAACCAGTAATTGGCGGCTAAACTGAAGGACTGACGCATGAAACTACTTAACGAACATCTGAGTTTCGACCAGGCTAAAATTGTTGTTGAGTCTGCCAACGAAGGCAAAGATCTTTACATGAAAGGTATTTGCATTCAAGGCGGAGTACGCAACGCAAATCAGCGTGTTTATCCCGTTAACGAGATTGGCAGGGCTGTCACCACACTCAACGAACAAATTAGTGGTGGCTACTCAGTGTTAGGAGAAGTAGATCATCCAGATGGACTTAACATTAACTTAGATCGTGTAAGCCATATGATCACAGAAATGTGGATGGATGGACCAAACGGTTATGGCAAGTTAAAAGTTTTACCTACCCCGATGGGACAACTAGTTAAAACAATGCTAGAAAGCAGCGTTAAACTAGGTGTTTCATCGAGAGGTAGCGGTAATGTAAGCGAAAGCGGTAACGGTGAAGTATCAGATTTTGAGATTATCACTGTAGACGTTGTGGCGCAGCCAAGTGCGCCAGGCGCATACCCAACACCGATATACGAACATCTTATGAATAGCCGAGGCGGTTATAGGGCGTTCCAAACATCAAGGGAAGTTCAAGGCGACAAACAGGCACAAAAGTATTTAAAAGAGAGTCTATTACATATAATAGACAAACTCCGCTAACTAGGAGAGGATAGAAAATGTTAGATGCACTAAAATCACTCTTCGAAAACTCAGCACTATCGGAAGAAGTGCGTACTGAACTAGAAGAAGCATGGAACGCAAAGGTGAAAGAAAATCGCCTGCAAGTAACAGCTGAACTACGTGAAGAATTTGCTAAAAAGTATGAGCATGATAAATCATCAATGGTTGAAGCCATTGATGCTATGATGACAGAAAAACTTAGTGAAGAAATCGCAGAGTTTGCTGAAGACCGTAAACAATTAGCAGAAGCTAAAGCAAAGTTTGCAGTTGCACAACGTTCAAATGCTAATCTAATGAAGAACTTTGTTTCTGAGCAACTTGCAAAAGAAATCAAAGAACTACACGCTGATCAAAAAGCAACAAAAGATAAGTTTGTTGCTCTAGAAGAGTTTGTAGTAGAAGCACTTGCAAAAGAACTTGCAGAGTTTTACGAAGATAAAAAAGATCTTGCCGAAACAAAAGTACGTCTTGTACGTGAAGGCAAAGCTCATGTTGATAAAGTTAAACAAACTTTTATCAAGAAAAGTGCAGCATTAGTATCTGAAACAGTGTCAAAAACTCTTACAAAAGAGATTTCAGCATTAAAAGAAGATATTGACGCAGCACGTGAAAATGATTTTGGTCGTAAGTTATTCGAAGCATTCGCTAATGAATATCAACACTCATATCTTAACGAGAAGAGTGAAACTTCAAAACTTCTAAAAGTTGTAGATACTAAAAATCAACAGCTATCAGAAGCTAAAGAAGCAGCGGCTAAAGCAATCAAACTTGCAGAAGCACAAGCAAATCAAAATAAAATGATCACTGAAAGTGTGAAACGCAAAGAAATGATCGACGATATGGTTTCGCCATTAAGCAAAGACCAACGTGATATTATGATGGACTTACTGGAATCAGTTCAAACACCAAAGCTACGCTCGGCGTTTGACAAGTATCTACCGGCAGTAATCGACGGTAACACTCCAGCAAAGAAGAAGGCAGTACTAGCAGAGGCAAAAGAAGTAACAGGCAACAGAGAAAACAAAAATGACATCAAAGCAGACGTAGACCACAATGTGGTTGACCTAAAACGTCTTGCTGGATTATAAAGAGGAGAAACCAATGTCAGAACTATTAGAAAGTCGCTGGCAAGATACAAAAACAGCACTTCTTGAAGGCCTTTCAGGCAACCAAAAAGCTGTAATGGCATCAACTCTAGAAAATACTCGCAAGTATCTTTCAGAGACAGCAACAGCTGGTGCTACATCTGCCGGTAACATCGCAACTTTAAACCGTGTGATCCTTCCAGTGATCAGACGTGTTATGCCAACAGTCATCGCAAACGAGATTGTTGGTGTTCAACCAATGACTGGTCCAGTTGGTCAGATCCACACTCTACGTGTACGTTACAGTGATTCATTCACTGGTGCATCAGGTGGTTCAACAACAGCTGGTGAAGAAGCACTTTCACCTTTCAAAATTGCAGAAGGTTATTCAGGTAACACTAACGGTGTTGCTGATTCAACTGCAACACTTGAAGGTAGTGCAGGTAACAGACTAAGCATTCAGATCTTGAAACAGACTGTAGAAGCGAAAACACGTAAGTTAAGCGCACGTTGGACCTTCGAAGCTGCTCAAGACGCTCAGTCACAGCACGGCATCGACGTAGAAGCAGAAATCATGGCTGCATTAGCACAAGAGATTACTGCTGAAATCGACCAAGAGATTCTTTCATCTCTAAAAACATTAGCAGGTACAGGTACTGACACATATAACCAAACAACAGTATCAGGTACAGCAACATTCGTAGGTGACGAACATGCAGCATTAGCAGTTCTAATCAACCGCGCAGCAAACAGAATCGCACAGCGTACAAGACGTGGTGCTGGTAACTGGGCAGTTGTGTCTCCAGCAATGTTGACTGTTCTACAGTCTGCAACAACTTCTGCATTTGCACGTACAACAGAAGGCACATTTGAAGCACCAACAAACACAAAAATGGTTGGTACATTAAATGGCGCAATGAAAGTATACGTAAACACATATGCAGCAGATGATGACGTATTAGTCGGATACAAAGGTACATCAGAATCAGACGCAGCAGCGTTCTACTGCCCATACATCCCATTGATGTCAAGCGGTGTTGTACTAGATCCAACATCATTCGAACCAACAGTGTCATTTATGACTCGTTACGGATATGTTGAGCTATCAAACAACGCATCGTCACTAGGTAACGCAGCTGACTACTTGGAAACAGTAGAGCAAGCAGGCGCATTGTCTTTCAGCTAAGTTTTTACCAAACAAGTTTTAAAATAGGCCCTACGGGGCCTATTTTTATGATAACTACTATATGGACATAAGTGTAGAAAAAACCCCAAAACAAAAACTAAGTCAGTATGCAGTTGACACAGCAAGTAGTGTAAGTATTACACATTTGCCTAAAACTGATTTATCTCGTGTAAAAGATGCAGCAATAGAGTTAAACCAACAAGCAGGTAGTGCAAAAGCAGTTGCACACATTGCTGCACGTAATATTCAAAGCCAAAGTGAACTACATGAAAACTGTATTGCTATGCGCAAAGCAGGTGTAGATAAGGTTTTGCTTATAGGTGGTAGCACATACGAAGGCAAAGTATATCAAACTTTTTATGAAGTACGTAACGAGATCGAAGATTATGGATTTAAAATGTATTGTGGTGTGTATCCACAAAGCGAAACATATTCAAATATGCAATGGACAAAATACATGCATTTTGAAGGCGGCATTAGTCAACTTTGTTTTAATCCAAGACTACTTAACACTTGGGAAAAGAAAACAAGATTTGGCGTTGCCACAAATTGCACACTGAACGGGCTTTGGAAGTATGCTAAGTTATGCGGACTTACTGATAGTGTTGCATACGCTGTAGGTAACTTGAGAGGACTTACTTATGTTAGTGCCAAAGGATTTAACACAGTAAAATTTGTAAAAGATTTAAGAAATAATCCTATTCATTTATATAACTTTGGCAAGTTAGATCAAACACTTTTACAACTGGAGATGATGTAATGTTAGAAAAAGGACAAGTATACAAGTTCACAGGAATATGGGGACATATTAAACCAGACACATGGGGACAGAATCGTGTTGATGTGTTATTCAAAAGAAACGAACATAAACTAGTTTTAGGTGACCATGTGCAGTATGATCTTACTGAAAGAAAAGAAAGAAAATATGCAGAAAATCTTAAAAAAATAGGTTGACCTTTAGAGATTCTTTTGTTATATTATAAACATAACAAAGACGACGGTCCTAGTTAGATAGTGCAAGGAAACGCTGCTAACCCAGGCAGTAACTTGATTCACACGCTGTGGTGGCGCTGTAAGACTTAGGTGACTAAGAGTTGCAGAAAAAGTAGAACTAACCATTCTATTGTGAAGTTCCGTGCTGTTTTGAGCCTGATGGGGCATAGTGCGGTTGTTGGTAATCAGTAGTCCAACCTATCATATATTATAAAAAGGTCTATTTTGATAGGCCTTTTTTTATGAACATTATAACCCATTTTTTCCTTTTTGATAAATACTTATGTCATGATAAGAGCCTCATGATGAGGACTTATGCGGAACCAACCGCGTAGACCTAGAACGTCATAAAGGAGAAACAAATGGGACGTCCTATTAATAAAAGATTCTTCGGTGCAACCGGAGACAACTCACAACCAACAATACCAGTAAGATATCACAATGGTTCATCAAGTGTAGAAGGATACATTGTAAATCAAAAAGGTACAAACAAATTTACAGTAACAACTAACGGTACAGATACATTTATTTGCAGACTAGTTAACGAAATGGCACCAAACGCAGCAGGCGAAATGTCATTAGTAGGTTTAACAGGTAGTGCTGTTATCCTCAAAAAAATGTTTAACAGAACAGCAGTTGACTGGAACGGAAATCGTTATTCATGGACTGTAGAAGATGACTCAACAGAATCATTGATTAGACTTACAGCACTTTAAGGAGTCTTAAATGGCTGAACGTATTAATCGTATAGGTGCAGACAAGTATACCATCAAAGTTAATGCTGATGGTGATATTGTACTTGATGTCGGCGACGGCGGCAAGGTTACAGTTAGTGGTAACCTAGACGTTCTTGGCGAAACAACCAGTATTGGTTCAAGTACACTTGTTGTTGATGATAAAACTATTGTTATTAACAATAATGATCCTGGCGGAGACGCTGGTATCACTGACCTATTAGACGGATACAACAGAGGCGCAGGTATTATTATCGAAAGAGGTCCTGACGCTTTTGAAGCCAGACTGTTCTATGATGAAGATTTAGATTCAATAAGAGCTGGCGCAACACCTGTTAACGAAGGTGCGTTTGTATTTAAACTAGGAAATGGAAATCTATCAGGTATCCATACAACTAGTATTTTTACAGACACTAACGAAGACTTGTACTTACTAGGTACAGGAACTGGTGTTGTAACTGTTGTAGGCACAACTGACTACGAAAAGCAAGTTTGGCCTTATACAGGAAGTGCAATCACTGTAAATCCATCTGCAGACGATGGACTACAACCACCTATTGACGACGATGCACTTGTTAACGCAAAAGGTTTAAAAGACTATATAAGAGATTATAATCTTTATAATTTCCAAACTAAAATTTTAGATGGCGAGTTATCAGTAACAAGTGTTGAAGCACTTGATCAAGAATCGGGTGCAGGAACTAGTAGAGTTGAAGTAACTGTAGACGGTGCTGTAATAGGTACATTTTATGAAACTAGATTTGAAGTAGACAACTTACGTTTCAGCGGACAAACAATCACAAACAATGGTATAAACCAGGATATAATCCTTACCGGCTCAGGCACAGGTAGAGTACAAGTAGACGGTTGGCAAAACTTCACAATTGAAGCTGATCCAGCAGCAGCACCTTCTGAAGGTGTTACTATATATTCAAAGACACTTGCAGATGGCGGTACAGGATTGTTTTTTTACAATGAAGACGGCACTAATGACGAATTTGTAAGCAGAAACAAAGCATTACTTTATAGTATTATTTTTTAAGGAAGAACAATGGCAGTAGTAAATAGCGCAATAGCAACAACAGATACAACCTTAATAACTGTGCCAGCAGAGAAAAAATATGCTTTGACAACACTTCTTGTATGTAACACAGGCGCAGACGATGGAGCAGGAACAAATGACACTAGTGTAGATGTACACGTTGTACCAAACGGAGACACTAAATCTACAACTAACCTGATTTTGAATGACTTGGAAATCGCCGCAGCAGATACATTTACTTTTTCTGCAGAACGTTTAATATTGGAAGCTGGAGACAGACTTATTCTAGTAGGACAAAGTCCTACTAATCTTGTCGCTACATTAAGTTATTTGGAAGTATAAATGAGTTTTATTAAAAGACAGTCATTACATCAAAGGAAAGTAGGAGATAAAACATTTATCTTGACTGCCGACGGTAATGTTGAAATGAACCTCGATGAGGGTAAAACATTTACAGTTGCCGGTGACATGCAAATTACAGGTACTCGAGCAGGACCTACAACAACAAACATCTATTACGTGTCAGAAGAAGGTAGTGATGATAATGACGGAAGAAGTTTTGATGCTAATGGTGCTTTTGCAAGTGTTAAAAAAGCAGCAGAAGTAGCACCATCAGGATCAACTATTATTGTTGCACCTGGTGATTATTATGAAAACAATCCAATCACTTTAAGAGACTTTGTAACTGTTAAAGGTGATGGCGAGTTACGTAACACAAGAATATTTCCTAAAAACAACACAGATGACTTGTTCTTTATGGGTAACGGTTGCTACCTATTCCAAATGACATTTAGAGGATTACGTTATCCAGGATGGTGTGCAAGAATACGTCCAGGCGCTCTAGTAACAACATCACCTTATGTACAAAACTGTACTAACATGAACGGTCCTTGGTTAAACGACGGAACAGAATTTATTCCGTTTGAAACAGTGCAAATCGAAGGCATCGAACCAGGTGCAAGACCGTTACAAGTATCAGATTATCCAGACTTACCGACTGAAAAACAAGTTAACGACACAGGCGGCGGTGGAGGTATATTAGTTGACGGTGACGAATATGATCCAGCATCACTTGTGTTCTCATTCGTTGCTGACGCATTTACACAGATTTCACAAGGTGGTATTGGCTTCCACATTACAAACTTTGGTTATACACAGATTGTTAGTTGCTTCTCAGTTTTCTGTTCTGTTGGTTTCTTAACTACCAAAGGCGGCTACCTATCAATTTCAAACTCAGTTAGTGACTTTGGACTAGAAGGTGTAAAAGCAGATGGATTTTATCCTATTGCATACACAGGTGCTGTGCCTGCTGCAAACTATTATTCAAGTGTTGCAAGTATTACACTTGATTTTGCAGGTCAAGGATATACAAGCACACCTACAGTGACATTTGATGCGCCAACAGGAGTCGGAGGAGTAACTGCTACAGGTACAGCGACAGTTGATTTAACAACAGGCGAAATTGCAGCAGTTAGTATTACTAATCCAGGTAGCGGTTATAAAACAATACCAAATGTAACATTTAGCGGAGGTGGAGCAGCCATTGATGCTACTGCTGATGTAAACCTTAGAACAAATGGAAGTATTGAGATTTCAAGTTTGCGTGATAAACCTGCAACAGGTAGTATTATTAAGTTTGAAGGAGATGATACATATTACTATATTACAGGTAGTGAAGTATCTGTTAATCCATTTACATATAATGAAGAGACATGTAAACGTGACGTAAGACGCATTATTGATGCAGTAACTGGCGATATTGTAATGGGTACATATTATCAGAGTACAGCAGCAGCAACAAGTTACCTAAGAAGCACATCAAGAAAAGTTATACTTGATCAGCTTGCTCCTACAATATTTGCTATAAACTCTGTAAGAGATGAAATGAAAGCTCTTACATCGAACTTAGCTATGAAAGAAGAAATAGATCAGCGTATTGCTATTATTACAAGCACATTGGCAGCAGATGATAGTAGTGTGACTGAGTTTATAGGTAGCGATTATTTAGATAGCTTAAATGATTTATCAAGTATCGACGACGAGATTATTCAAGCTAAAGATAATATTTTACAAAACAGAGATTTTATTTTAGATGAAATCTCAGCATACATTAATGACCAGTTTACTGAACTAAGTTATAACACTGCACACTACGAAGAAGACTTAACAGAATTTTTGAATGCCTTAGCTGAGTATATGGCACACGGCGGCGATCACTTGGTTATTAGAGCAGCACAAGAATTTAGATTCAGAACAAGATTTGAAGATTTACTTTTATCAAGTTTTGATTATTTGAGACAACAAGTTTTAGGCTACTCAAATGTATCTGCGGATGCGACAGCAGTTGAAAGAACAAACGAAGCATTTAATGTTTTGAAAAATGTTGTCGACGATGGCGATAGTGCTGGATTAGTAGCAACTTTTAATGAAAGTGCAGGAGCTACAGCAAATGGTATTGATACTAAAGATCAGTTACAAGCAAACAAAGAGTTTATTAAAGCAGAGTTTGTTGCATACCTAGATACACTAGATTCAACAATAACTTACACAGAAAGTGAATGGTTAGGTTATGTTGAAAATCTTGTAGATGCATTAACTTATGATATGTTATATGGTGGTAATAGTGCGACTGTACAAGAAACAAAATATATTTTTAATGCAGTAACATGGAGCGACTTTACAACATCGAATATACAAGCAATAGAAGATGCATTTGCTAGAGTAAGATTTATTGTACAACGTATTGTTAGAAACTTAACAGTAACAAAAACAGCAGCTAATGCTGAAAACCAAGATTTTTCAAGTGGTAGTGCCACACAAGTTGAAGCAACAGCTCTTGATGCATTAATACAAAATTTAGAGTTAGTCATTGACGAACAAGCCTTAACTAATCTTGCTACTAAAATATATCCTGTAACAGAAGATGAACCTGCAGGACAACAAAATGCTAAACTTACATTGCAACCACAAGTTGCAAACTTGATTAGCCTTGCAGCAGATTATAACCTTACAAACAATCCTGATTTAACTTATAATATAGAAAAATGTAAAAGAGATGTTGGCTATATTTTTGATGCTATATATAGAGATGCTCAGTTAGGTACAAATCATAACAGTATTACAGCAGGACTTGCTTATACGAGAGCAAATGTTGCTTACTTGAATACACAACAAAAACCAGCAACTATTATTGCACTTAGAGAAGCAAAAAGATTACAAGTTGCAGCAGCTAACGGCGAAGCAGCTTTCCAAGAAAAAGTTGGAGATTTATGGGATAATGTACTAGATATTATCGAGTTTGAGCAACAGCCTAGCGAAGGACTTGAATATCCAGAACCAGGACCTGCAAGTACAAATCTTATCAACGCACATGCACAACTAGTAGCCAACAGGGACTTTATCAAAGCTGATGTTGTTGCGTACATTAATGCAAACAACTTTACATATAATGAAGAAAAGTGTCGTAGAGACACAGGACTTATTATAGACGCAGCAGGTTACGATGCATTACTTGGCACAAACTATAATGCAGTAACAGCAGGACTTGCATACCAAAGAGCTAACAGTGCAAAAGTTTTAAGTGATCAGTTGACTGAAACTGTTGCAGGTATTACTTTTGCTAAAAATGCAGCGAGTACAGCAACAGCAAGTGATGCAACAGCACAAAGTGATGTTGAAGCAGCATTTGACGAAGTGCTAGATATTTTACAGAACGGCGTATCAAATGCCGATGCACTTACATGGACAAATCCAACTGCTGCAACAACAGGACAAATTAATGCTAGACTACAACTGCAAAATAACAGAAACTTTTTAGCAGCAGAAGCAGTCAGTTACATACAAAACAACTATGAAAACTTCACATACAATCAAGCCAAGTGCGAAAGAGACATTGGGCTTATAATGGATGCAGTTGCACTTGATGTTGCACTAGGTACAAACTACAACGCAGTGACAGCGGGTCTTTCATATCAACGTGCAAGTAGTGCCGATTTACAAGATGATCAAAAAATACAAACACTAGATGCATTACGTGAACTTAAAAAAGAGATTGTATTATTAGGGTTAAGTGACGATGCTGAACCATTAGCTGAAGCAGCAATGGATGAGATTATTGATATTTTAGATAACGGTGTATTAAGCACAGATACAGCAGCAGATGCGCTAGTATTTCCTACTCCTAGCTCATTACCAACTACAAATGCCGTTGAAGCAAAAGATCAACTAATAGCAAACAAGACCTTTATTGTTGCTGAAATCACTGCATGGATAGCAGTCAACTTTCCAAGTTTAACTTACGACAGCACAAAATGTGAACGTGATGTTGGTTATATTGTTGACGCAGTTTGCCATGATATTTTATACGGTGGCAACAGTGCAACTATCACAGCAGCAAGAAGTTATTTTGTTGACGGTACAGGACAGTTAGGATCACCTAGTGAAGAAGCTGCAACAGCAGATGCTTATAACAGACTAGCTGACATTATGGGCGATATTGTAATGGAACTACCTGTAACAAAGTCTACAGGCAACTCAGAAACACAAGATACAGCAGGAACTCCAGCAAGCTCAACAGAAGCAGATGATGTTGAAGGTTTGGTAACAATCATCGAAGATGTTATTAGAGCAGACGACTTAGATGATATTCCAGCAACAGTATTGCCAAGTGTAACTTGGGCAGCAAATGATTTACAACAAGCATACAACACAATAAAATCTAACAAAGAAGACGTAACAGAAACAGTTATTATACACATTGCAAACACATTCCAGTCATTCACATATGACGAAACAAAGTGTCGTAGAGATGTAGGAATAATGATTGAAGCAGTTGCATATGATGCATTGTTCAATACAAACTACAATCAAGTTACTGCTGGTCTTGCATATCAAAGAGCTAATAGTGCATATGTTTTAAGTGATCAAAACTTGCAAACTGTGAAAGCGATTGAATACTTAAGAGACGAAATAGATAACAGTGGTTTTGGATTGACCAGCTTGTATAAAACAAGAGTAAAAGCTGGCTTCAATGAGATACTTGATATTATTAACAATGGTACTGTAAGCACAGATACCGCTGCTGATACAATAAATTTTCCAGATAGTGGACTAGATGCAGAATATCCAAAAGCAGTTACGCAGATACAAGCAAACAGAGATTTCTTAGCTGTTGAAACAACTGCATATGTAACAAACAACTATCCTCTTCTTACATTTGACAGCGACAAGTGTGCAAGAGATGTAAAGTACATTGTTGATGCAATATGCTATGATATCATGTATCGTGGTAACTTAGCGTCAAAACAAGCGGCAGAAAGTTATTTTGTTGGAACCAGTAGTCAACTAGGTGCAGGACAACAGGCAGCAACAGTAGCAGCGTATCAAGAACTTGCAAACGTTCTAAGTGATGTTGTGCAACAAATCTCACATGGCACACTAGAACAAGTAGGAACTGCACAAGATACTAGCAATCCTGGCGCTACACTTGCTATTGCTAACGAAGCAGAAGCATTGCTACAACTTGTTGAAGATGTTATTGCAGCAGGCAATATCAGCACACTACCAGCAGACGATTTGCCAAACACAACATGGCCAACAGCAAGTTTACAAGCAGACTTTGGATTGCTATTCACAACATCAAGGGTAGAGTTTTACCAAGATGAAGTGATTGATTACATTAATAGAACGTTTACACGTAGTTTTACATTTGATGCAACTAAGTGTAACAGAGATACAAAATATATTATTGATGCACTCACATATGATATCTTATATGGCGGCAATAGTGCTACACACCAAGCAGCACAAGCATACTTTGTTGGTGCTACAAGCCAAGTTGCAGGACAGCAAACTGAAACAGCTGATGCATTAGGATGGGTTGATACCCTATTAGGTAGTGTGTTACTTGATACAGTGTATGGAGATCCAGAACAGACAGCTGAAACACAAGATACCACCGCAGGTGCAGCTACTTCAACCGAAGTTGATAGAGTAGGAGAGCTAATAGGCATATTCCAAAATGTTATCAAAGACGGTATTGATCAGCTTCCAACAGAGACATATCCTGATACAACATGGGCAACTAGTGGTGCTCAAACTGCAATCGCAGCATTGAATACTGCGAAGGATACTATTGTTGCAGATACTATTACAGAACTAGAAGACAACTATAATGCTCTATCATATGATAGTGACAAGTGTGCAGAAGATACCGGACAGGTATTAGATGGAGTTGCGTTTGATTTGTTATATACAGGAAACATTGCTACACTTATTGCAACTAGAGCGTATTTCTTAGGTACTACACAATATTTGCCACAAGAACAAAGACAACCAACTGTCGATGCATATGCTCACTTCCAAAGTATTGCAAGTAGCTGTATTCAAGGTATAGCGGTTACACCACAAGCCGGAAACACTGAATCTCAAATATTGTCAGGAAACTACGGTACAAGTTTAGAAGCAAGTGATTGTACGTCTCTTATAGGTATTGTAAAAGATGCAGTAGACAACGGAACACTTGTTGGCACACCAAGCGAAATAGAGCCAGACTTTAGTTGGTTACCAGCAACTACAAGAAGTGCAGCAGCAAGTATGTTAGCACAAAAAGTAACAATACAAAATAGTGTTATCGACTTTATTAACAGTGATATTATTGGATTTACTTATAATATTGAGAAATGTAAAAGAGACACAGGTTATATTGTTGATGCAGTAGTATATGACCTAATGTATGGTGGTAACAAGCAATCACGTAGGGCAGGATTAGCATATTACAGTGGTGCAATACTTGGAGCAGCTAAGGTAGGAAACACCGATCAAGTTGATATTACAGCGTATTCATACTATTACTTAGGCGATATTATGAATAAAATAGCACAAAACGAAACTGTGACACCAAGTTACAATAACAATACAAGCCAAATACAAACCACACCTGATGCAGACACAAGCGTTGGTGCTAGTGTAGAGTTGCTTGTAGATAGACTTGCATTGAGTGTTCTACAAGGATACACCACAGGATGGAGTGAAGTTAACCATAACTACGAACTTGGTAGTAGTGTATACAATACAGAACGCACAACTATCGTAAATGCTACTGAAGATATTGTTGACACAAGTATTGCTGCATTGAATGCAGAATACGGTGGAACAGCACTTATTAATGTATTCCCAGGTATTGTTTCAGTAGAAACTACACAATCTGCAGGACTGTATAATGTGTCAACAATCAGTACTTCAGGACATGCTTTTGAGTATGTAGGTGCAGGTGTAACTTATAATGCACTTCCGTTCTTCGGCGGCACAGCTATACCTGAAAAAGAGATTATTGAGTCAAACCAGGGTAAGGTTTTTGCTGGTGGTACAGTTGACCAAATAGGTAACTTTAGAGTTGGTAACTTCTTTGGTGTTAATGCTCTAACAGGTGCTATTACCCTAAACGCTAACGAAATTGACTTGTCAGGACTTACAAGTGTAGGACCATTTATCAGAGACGGCATTCCAGTTGGTGTTGAACTAAAAGAGGTTAGTGATAACGCAAACTTAGTGGCAAGCGTTGGTACACAAGACTTTAACACTGTTCCAACACAGAAAGCAGTTTCAACTTACGTTGAGAACAGATACCTAAACAAACTTACAGGTGGTACTGTTGAAGGCAACACTACATTTGAAATAGATGTAAACATAGAAGGCAACTTGGTCTTAGTAAATAATGACCTTGAGGTGCAGTACGGTGGTACTGGTGTAAGCACATTTACTGAAGATGGTATATTATACGGTGACACTGCTAACCCTGTAAAAGTTACAGCCGCAGCAGGCACAAGTGATGCAAGCAACAGTTTCCAAATACTAACAGTCACAAGTGGTGCTGATAGCACTCCGGTATGGACAGATACTATCGATGGTGGTAGCTTCTAATAAAGCTGCCACTTTTACTCCTATGATAAATAACATTACAGCGATTTCTATCGTGTAGTTTTGGGCGTCTATATAGACCTGACCCGTACCTAAATAGGAGGCAGCCGGATGGCAACAACAATCAAACACAAGCGATCTGCGATCGCAGGTAAAAAACCTATAGTTTCGCAACTTGAATCTGGTGAACTAGCAATCAACACAGCAGACGGTAAAGTATTTTTACTACGTGACGATAGCACAGTTCAAGATATCACAAAACGTATTTTTGTTAATGATACTGAGATTACTATTGATGATTTTGGAGATAGTGCTTCAGCTGAAATCAACATGCGTGTTAATGATAATGATGCATTAAATGTAACAGATGCAGGTTTTAACTTTTTTAAAGACGTTGATGTTGAAAATGCCAACACACTTACATTCAAAGAACTTACTGCTTCAGGTGACGACGGTGTTTCATTAAAGGCACCAAACACACTAGACTCTGGTTACACCTTGACATTGCCTCCGACTCAAGGTTCAATCGGTCAGTTATTAAAAGTAGATGCCACAGGTAACCTTAGTTTTACAGATCCAGACGTGTTTGGCGGTAACGTTATCTATGTGTCTCAAGAACAAGGTGATGATGCTAATGACGGACAGAGCGCTCCTGTTAGAACAGTTAAGAGAGCATGTAAACTTGCTTCAGCATTGGTTTACAATGCAGACGGTACAATCAACTTCAAACGTGTCAACATCAAAGTTGCGGTTGGAGACTACACAGAAGACAATCCAATCATTGTTCCAGATAACACAGTTATTAAAGGTGACGGTTTGCGTGGTTGTATTATCCGTCCTGCTAATGCTAACCAAGACATGCTTCGTGTACGTAATGCATGTTACTTTGGTGAATTTACTTTCCGTGATGGTGTAGATAACAACTTTGTTCCTACATTGACAGCAGACTATGCTGTGGCATTTGATGATCCGTTTGATACAACTATTACAGACAGAGCAGATTACACAAACTTGCCTAGCACAAGACCAACTATTACTACGTCACCGTATATCCAAAACTGTTCGATTCTTTCGTTCTTAGGTATGAACGGTGCTAAGATCGACGGTGCAAAAGTTGAATCGCCCAACGTTCCGGCATTTGGTATCGAGGCTGAAAATCCAGTCGTCGGTGCTATACCTGAACAAGGTAAGTCAATGGTTGCTAACGCATTTACTATTTTATCGTTTGGTGGTACAGCGTGGAGATTACTGAACGATGCCTATGCACAGATCGTGTCTTGTTTTGAAATCTTCCTACTCAACGGTGTTTACTGTCAGTCAGGCGGATATTGTTCTATTACCAACTCTGCTACAAACTTTGGTTTGTATGCTCTACGTTCATCAGGTTATTCACCAAAAGCATTTAGTTTTGATAGAAGTCACGTAACTGCAACTGGTCAAGCAGATGGTAAACAAACTGTAAGTATTGTAGGTATCAATCGTGATAGTCCTGTTGAAGAATTTATTTTAAGATTCCGTGAACCAGAATATAAAACTGCTCACGACTTGTTGATATTAAACAAAGATTTGATAGCAGATGATGTTGTGACTTGGATTAATGCACAGATATCTGGTGCGTCACCAAGTATTTGGGCTGGTTTTACTTATAGCGAAGATAAGTGTCGTAGAGACACACAACTATTACTAGACGCTATCAGATATGACATTATTTTTAACTCAAACTATAGAACTGTTAGTGCAGCCTTAAGATATTTTAGTGGTAGTTTTCCTACATTTACTGATCAAAAAGATCAGCATATTGCAGCATTTGGACAAGCAAAAACATTAACTGCAAACTATCTAAGTGACGCAACTGCAACAAGTAGATCTAATGCATTGTGGGACGAAATCATTGATATCTTACAAAACGGTAGTAGTGATCTTACACAAGCAGGCAATGATCCAGCTGATGCATATACATTTCCAACACCAACAGGTGGTACAGATAACGCTAGTGATAGCGGCTATGCAAATGCTGTACAGCAACTTCTTGCTAACAAAGAGTTTATCGTATCTGAAATTACTGCATATATAAATGTTCAAATAGCAGCTGGTAATGCACCGTTTAGTACTGGTTTTGTATACAACGAAGAAAAATGTGAACGTGATACTAGACTTATTATAGATGCACTAGTTTATGACTTAACTTATGGCGGTAACCTACAAACTAAGATAGCAGCTGAAGCATACTTTGTTGACGGCACTGCACAATACGGTACAGGACAACAAGAAGAAACTATCGCTGCATATGAGCGTTTAAAAACTGTTGTTGAACAGGTTATCCTAGAAACCACAGTTTCTGTAAGTGCAGGCAACGCATTAACACAAGACACATCAAATGCTGCCGGTTCGAGCGATGCTAGTACTACAGCAGGAACTCGTGTGCAAACTATTTTAGATTTCATTGACAACGCTGGTGCAGTTGCGGTAACACAGATCGATCCTGACGTAAGTTGGGTATCAGGTAATGCTGAATATTCAGCATACGACGAACTAGATTTAGAAGGCCGTATCAATGTTGCACAAAATGTTACACAATATATAAATGAGCAGATACAAGCAAACATATGGTATAACTTTACATACAACGAAACTAAGTGTAACAGAGACACACAACTTATTGTTGAAGCAGCAGCAAAAGACACATGGGATACTGGTAACAGATATTCACGTAGTGCTGGTTTGGCATACTATACTAGAAACCTTCAAGACAGTTCTCAAATTAGTATTAGTGGTCAAGAATTACAAACTATAGCAGCTATTGATCGAGCAAAAACTGAGGCACTTACATACCTAACAGCATTAACATCAGACTTACAAGACTTTGTAGGATCACGTTTTGATATAGTAACAACAATCATTAATGATCCTTTAGACTTACCAGATCCTACAGAAGTTAGTGCAGAAGGTGATATTACAAATGATTATAAAACTACACCAAGTGAAACAACTTTTAATGCTGCTACTGCTGTAAATGCTATAACTAATACATTTACTATTGTTGGACATGGACTAACTAACGGATTAAAAGTTATCTACGACACAGACGGAAACGCACCAGTAGTTGGTCTTGACCAAGAACAAACTTACTATGTTGACTTAATAGACGAAGACAACTTTAAACTAGCATTCGATGATAGTTTAGAGTTTCCTGTGAATATTATTTCTGCAAGTACAGGAACACACAAGTTCCTATCTGGAGTTATTGAATTTTTTGTAGAAGAAATATTAAGCTCGCACCAAACATATCAAACTTTGATATTAGAATCAGGTGCAGAAAGTTATAACTTTGTTGCAGGTCGTGTTATTACAGGTACAACTGGTGCAAGTAATAACAGTGCTATTGTACACAGTTGGGAACCACGTGAGCGTAGACTTGTTGTAAGTATTGAAGAAGTAGCTGTTGGGGCTAGTTTGCTGAGAATCCAGTTTGACGAAACAAGTGTTATTGCAGAAGACCATACAAGTGGTACACCTAACACAAGTATTGGTGTTAACGAAGCAGCAGCACGTACTGGTTTAGGCACAGCAACATTCAGTATCACAGCAACAGATGGTAGTTCAAGTCTTAGTAACCTAGTTAATCTATTAGAAAAACAGTGTTGGTTCCACAGACCTTCTGTTGTTAACTCATCTGCACATACTTGGGAATATGCAGGTTCAGGTACAGACTATAATGCACTACCACAAAACGGTGGTAACACTAAATCAGAATACGAACAGTTTGAAGAACTACCAGGGCGTGTGTACTCATCAGGTACAAACGAACTTGGTGACTTTAAAGTTGGTGACTTTATTACAGCGTTCAACAGAACAGGTAACATTACATTTAGAAACAAAGTGCAGGTGGACGAACTTGATGCTTTGAGACTGAGCTTGTCAGATGTTGCTATTGAAGAAATCTCAACAAGTGTCAACTTAGGTGATGATGAGATTGGTGGACCAAGCGATGGCAGATTATCTACACAGTTAGCAGTTAGAAGTTTTATTAGTAATAGACTAGGTGGCTTTGTTGACAAAACAGTGAGTACTGCTGCTGTTCCAGGTGCTATTGTTCAGTTGAACACAAACGGTCAGTTAAACGGCGACTTGATTCCTGCTACTAGACAGTTTACAAACACAAACACAAATGGTTATCAATCACGCCTAGAGCAAGTTGATGACATTCCTGCTATCGACTTGAAAGCTGGTGACATTGCTACTGAGAACTATGAACAAGTAGAACTTACACTGAGTGGTAACATTAATGCAGCAGATGGTGCTGAGATTACACAGCCTGGTATCGCTGGAGCGGTTGCATATGCTAAAGGTAGTTATACTGCAAGTGGTAACATACTTGTTGTTACACAAGACGGAGCATGGAACGATGAAGACGACTCAGTTGGTGATCCTTGGGATGTAAGCGGCACAGCACCTAACTTGTTTGTTAACGGTGTTGACTCAGGTGTGCGCCCAACTTCAAAAGGTCCAAGCACAGAGATAGTTGACAACTGGTTTTTACGTAGTTCGAATACAAGTCAGTATTTAGAGTTAGACCCAGGCGAAGACTATACATTTACAAGCGCAACACTTACAACTATTGAACGTAACAGTAATGTAGCTACAGCAACAACTAGCACAGCACACAACCTACAAGTAGGAAACAATGTTCAAGTTTTATGTGTAGAAGATACTACATTTGATGAAAACACACTTGTTATTAGTACTCCAACAAGTACAACATTCACTTATGCTAACACCGATAGTGCTGATCCAACAAAAGCAAGTGCAAGTGTTACAGGTACAGTACGATCTATAGTAACAAGTGCTGATGGCGGTGCTCAAGGTGCGGTAACCGAAGTAAGATTTGGTATTGCGTCAAACTTGGATAATGCAAACATCACAGGAGGTAGCGGATACACTCCTACACTAGGAAACAAAGTATATGAAAATGTTGATCTACAAGCAAAGACTGGTTCTGGTACTGGTGCAAGGGCTGACATCACAGTTACGGCAGGACAGGTTACTGATGTAGATATTGACAGAGGCGGTACTGGATACGAAGTCGGTGATTTGCTTGAAGTAAATGCAAGCGATGTAGGCGGCACAGGTAGTGGATTTGAAATTGAAATCACTGGTATTGAAAAACGTGCATATGTTAATATCTTAGGTGGTGAACTATTTGTTGCAAGTAGTTCTAGTATTGACTTTGTTGAAGACAATACTGCGGTTGCCACAGGAAAAGATATAAACTTAGATGACATTCTATCGCACAACTTTTTAGCAGGTGTATCAGGATCTGGCGGTGCTGTAAACTATACAGACAGTCGTATCATCATTACTAATCACGGCTTTGGAAACGGTGATCCAGTATCTTATGATTCACTAGCAAATACTCCTATTGGAGGTTTGTTAAATGGTAGTGTGTATTACGTAAAAGTTATAGACGCAAATACCATTGAACTATATAACGGTTTTGCTCTTCTTTCAAAAGTAACATTTACAAGCACACCAGCAAACAACAACCATAACATCACACGTAAGACAATAAACATTACTGATAACAGTGTTGTTGTTATAGGACACGGTTATACAACAGGTGACGCTATACGTATTGAAACATTAAGCGATGGATCAACTTCTAATGAGTTGCCCACTATTGATGGCGGTGATCCTATAGACAGCGGTTCAAGATTCTTTGTAGGATCTCTTACAACAAACTCATTTACACTACACACACTCCGTTCAGATGCTATTAGCAGTATCAATGACTTGGTTACAAATGCAGAAGATATTACTGCAATTGGTACAGGTAGTGCGCAGGTTATCCAAAACAATGTTCAAGTAAATGCTGTTATCAACACATCAAGTAGATTACTTGCAAACTGGAACACACTTGCTGTTACAAATATTGACGCAGAAAATATTATTTCTGGTACAATATCTCCAAGCAGACTTGGCTCTGGCATACCAAACAGTGACTCGGTGCTATTTGGTGATAGTGCATATAAAACTGTTGTTCAGAGTTTGAAAAAAGCAACTACAACTGACAACCCAATCACTCTTACTGGTTCTAGTTTAAGTGGAGAGTTCTACGGTGATCCAGTTAACATTGGTATTGCTAACGCAGACTATGATCCACTTGGTACATTCTCAACACTTGGTGTAAGTAGATTCTTGCAAACACAGTTTGATGTTGATTCAGCAGGCACAGGTCAAGTGTTTATTAAAGACGGTGTAGTTGATGCAGGTACACTTGACGGTTTAGATAGTGCTTACTTTCTTAACCCTGCTAACTTAACAAGCAACGTTCCAGTTACAAAAGGTGGTACAGGATTAAGCACTTACGCTGTTGGTGATATCTTATATGCAGAAACATCAGGTTCACTTAACACTGTAAACATTGGTAGAGCTAACAACTTCTTAAAGTCAAATGGTACAAATCCTGAATGGGGTACAGCACTTGATCTTGCAGAAGGCTTAGACGTTGGTTCTGCTGCACTTACTTCAACAAGCACAGGTGCTGGTAGACTTTATAATGATAATGTTACAAGTTTAGAAATCGGTGGAGACGCTACAAATATTATAATGGGTAATGGCTCAGGACCAAGAAACTTGTTTACATTTGTAGCCAGTTATGAAGCAGATACAAGTAGAGATGTTGCAGTAAACTTAGAAAATGTGGTTCAATCGACTGCTGAGGTTACCGATAATGGTATTAACGAAGTCATTATGTCAGACACAACAGGTATCTTATCAGGAATGATTGTTACAGGTAGTGCAAGTATTCCTTCTAACACAACTGTTAGTGGTGTTACAGAGGATGCTATCTATCTAAGCGCAAATACAACAGGTTCAATCTTAAGTGGTGTGTCATTATCATTTACATACACTCCATATACATTAGGTATAAATGTAGGTGATACTGTAAATATTAGCGGCAGTGGAGTTTCTAACTTAGATGGTACACATCCGGTAAGTGGTGCAACAGATACAGCAACTTCTTTTACTATTAGAACTGAAAACTTAGTAGTAGCACTAGCAACTGACATTCCAGCAGGTGCTATAACTATTAACAATAACTTAGTGTTACGTAATAACAATGTAATCATTGGTAATGCTGAAACTAGCACAGCACCTGTTGATGGTGCTATTAGAGGCGCGGATGGACTAGGAGCTGACGTAGGCGGTGGTTCATTAACAATAGAAGCTGGATTAGGTACTGGTAATGCAACCGGAGGCGATATTATTATCAAAACTGGTGAAGTAGGAAGCACAGGTGATTTGGCACAAACAAGCACAACAAGACTTACTATTGACACAAGTGGTAACACGACTATCACAGGTTACACGAACTTCTCAGATGATACAGCAATCAAAGTGCCCGTTGGTACAACAGCACAACGTCCAACAGCGGCAACAGGTCAGATTAGATTTAACTCAACTGATAGCACATACGAAGGTTACGATGGTACTGCTTGGTCATCACTTGGTGGAGTTATCGACCAAGACCAAGACACAAAAATTATTGCGCAAACAGCAGCTGGTGACGACAACGATGACTTGGATTTCTTTACAGCTGGCACACAGCGTATGCAGATTGACGAAAATGGTGATCTCAAGTTTGGTGATAGCTTAGACAAGTTCACAGTTGCATATTCGTCAGGTAATATGACAGTAGCTGGTAACTTAACATTGACAGGTGATTTGCAAGTTGATGGTACAACCTCAACAATCAACTCAACTACATTACAAGTTGATGATAAAAATATAGAACTAGGTACTGTAGATACTCCAACTGATACAACTGCTAATGGTGGTGGTATCACATTGAAAGGTACTACTGATAAAACTATTACTTGGGATGTTTTACAAACAAGTTGGGATTTTAGCGAGCATGTCAATCTTGCAAACACCAAAGAATTTAGAATCAATGATGTAGCAGTGCTAAGTTCAACTACATTAGGTTCAGCAGTTGTAAGCAGTAGCTTAACAGGAACAGGCATACTTAACTCAGGTAGTATTAACACAGGCTTTGGTAATATCAATATTGGAACAAGCACATTTACTGGTAACGGTAGTGGACTTACTACATTAAATGGTTCAAACATTTCAAGCGGTACTGTCGACGGCGCTAGACTAGGCGGCAACCAAACAATGGCTGGTGTGAAAACATTTAGCGATACAAGTGCTGCAACTAACACAACCACTGGTGCGATTAGAGTTGGCGGCGGTATGGGTGTAGCAGGCGCAATATATGCAGGCAGCTTAAACACCACACAAGGTGGCGGTATCCAAAACTTGAGTGCAAATAACTTAGGAACTGGTACTGTACCAAATGCCCGTATATCAGGCACATACAGTAACTTAACAGGTACTGGTGCATTAGATGCTGGTGAGATTACAAGTGGCTTTGGTAATATCAATATTGGTACTAGCACCTTTACTGGTAATGGTAGTGGATTAACAAACGTAGATGCAGAAACATTAGATGGTATTGACAGCGCAAGTTTCTTACGCAGTGACGCAGCAGACACTATGGCTGCACTACTTACTATAGAACACGCCGGCAATGAAATGTTACGCTTAACAGATACTAGTGCAAGTGGTTCTCCAGCAATGACTTTTTATCAGTCAACTACAGAAAGAGCTACTATCGAATATCTAGATAGTGGAGATGTGTTCCGTTTTACTAATGAAACTAGTGATGAATACTTACAAATTGGATCTGGTCATACCGGTCTACAATACAACGTGAGTGGTGTAACTGGTGGACTTTACACAGTTTGGCACAGCGGTAACGACGGTGCAGGAAGCGGGCTTGATGCTGATAACTTAGATGGATTAGCATCTACAAGTTTTATACGTAGTGACACTAACGATGCATTCTCAGGAACACTAAGTGGTACAGGTAGCATTAGTATTACTGGTAACATTGGAGCAACTGCATTTACAGGTGACGGTAGTGGACTTACAGGTATCAGTGCTGACGATGCGCAAACGCTTGACGGTATTGACAGTACAGGATTCTTACGTAGTAATGTATCTGATATAAAAACAAATGGTAATCTAAGATTTGACGATAGTGTATTCTTAAACTTTGGTACTGGAACTGATGCAGAGATGTATTTTAATGGTACTGATTTCTTTATTGATATGAACAGCGATGCAGATATTCGCTTTAGAGATGGTAACAGCAGTAATAACACTAGATTCTTCTTTGATATTAGTGCAGGCGATTTTACTGCTGACGGTGAAATAACAGCTTATTCCGATGTTACACTTAAAGACAATATCGAGGTGATTGCAGATCCTCTTACTAAAATACTAAGTGTAAGAGGTGTTACATTTACACGTAAAGATAAAAATGATGGTCAAGTTCATATGGGTGTGATTGCACAAGAGATTGAAGAATACTTCCCAGAAGTTGTTAACACAAATGACGAAGGTATTAAGTCAGTCAACTACGGTGCAATGGCAGGTGCATTTATTGAAGCGTTTAAAGAGCAACAGTCTCAAATCGATGAACTGAAAGAAATGGTGCAAAAATTACTAGATAAATAATAAAAAGATAGTCGCTTTGGCGTCTATCTATATTGACTTGTATTAAATAATGTGCTAGTATAAGAACACTAAAGGAAAGTAAATGGCATTACCTGAAACCGGCTTAACTATTACAATGTCAGAGATTCGTAACTATTTTGGTAGTAGTACGACTCCTGTATCGTTAAGCGCCGACTTAGCACCGTTTCTTAGCATAGCCGTATCGACAACTATTACAATGAGTAGTACATTTGGCGGATATTACTTTCCAGCTACATAAGGAGTTGAAATGAAAACATTATTTGAAGTCATTAATCTTGACTTAGCACAAGAATATACAAAGGCACGTAAACGTGCTGTACTTGCAACAATCGAAATGGATGCACAAACACAGATTGAAGCAAACAAAGCCATTGACGAAATGGATATTCCAGAAGACGATGAGAATCATCACTGGGTGCAAAAGATTGGTAAAGCAGCAGGTGCAGACTTGCTAACACTAGGAAAAGTACAACCTGAAAACATGCTGGCAATGGCAAGTTTAGGTAACGAAGGCTTTAGTGCCTGTGTGAAGGTTGCTACAAGTTCAGCCCGTGAATGGAACAACTTAACAATCGCAGCTGAAAAAGAACTTAATCAAGAATCTATTCCTAGCACAATGTTGTAATGCAACTTAGTATTTGTGTACCGGCAGGTGATACATTACATACTGTATTTGCAAATAGTTTAGTTAATCTTACAAATAGATTGACAAAGCTAACAATACCTTGGAATCTACACATTGTTACAGGAAGTGTTATCTGTCAATCAAGAACAAAACTTGCAAATGAAGCACTTGATAGCGGCGCTACACATTTGCTATGGCTAGATAGTGACATGTATTTTCCTGCGAATGTTTTACTTGATTTGGTAAATCACAAAAAAGATATTGTCGCTGCACAATATAGCACAAGATATTCTCCTTATCAAACTGTTGCTTTTACAAATCCTGATAACATTAACGAAAGACTAAATGCAAGTTTTGGCTTACACAAAGTTTGGGCAGTAGGAATGGGATGTATGCTAGTAACAAGAAAAGTATTTGAAGATTTACCCAAGCCTTGGTTTGCACACGAATACAATAAAACTTTAGACTCGCACAGCGGCGAAGATATATATTTTTGCAACCAAGCTATGCATCATGGTTACGATACATACATAGATGCTAGTATAAAAGTTGCACACATAGGAACAAAGGCACATACATTATGAGAGCTATTGATAGATTTGAAAGATTTTCACAACCTACACATAATGCCCAGGACTGGCTAAAGAATCATATTTTTGACCGTTATCCTGTTATTCATACAGAAGAAGAAATAGGAGACTGGCAAAATAGCACTGATTATGTTTGGCTTGTAGATCCTGATATTCAAATCTATGATAGTTTTCCTTGGTACTACAAACCTAGAGAAAATGACGAAGTTGCTATACATGCATTTCCTTATGTATTCAAAGAAAGTAGGAAAGTCAAGTCTTGGGAAAAGGTAAGACTTGTTCCAACAACACCTGGATCATATAAGACTTTAGAACATGCACATATTTGTGGCCATTATGATCCTTATAAGGGCAAAGAAAAGTTTGACATCTTTTTTATAGGAAATGACAAAACAGTTCATGATAATCTTATAGACAGAGGCTTTGGTGTTCAAGTTGTTGACAGTATTCAACAAGCACAAGATCAAAGTTTTAGTGATATGTTTTGGGTTGTATATGATGACACAATCATAAGAAATACATTCAAGTTTAGTTACAAACCAGATGAATGGAGTTACGATATTCCACATGTATTTTGTAACGGTGATATGGATAGATTAGATGGTATTGTTCTTATGCCACGTGATTATTATATTTCACAAAAAGAAGCTGAACACAGATTCTTTACAAACAAAAAAGAAATACGTATCATGGCAAGCGATCCAAGACCATACGATCAGTTTGTTATTAATACCTATTCAGATTATAAACATGCAATGAATGTTACTACTACAGACATGTTTTGGGGATATAGTGACAAGATTATTGTTAACGAAGAGTTCAAGTTTGATTATTATATAAGTCATCATAGCACAGACAAGAAAAGTAATCATGCATGGTTAAATGGCAACAAATACGATGGTGTGTTTTTGTTTAGTAAAAAAAGTCCGGTAAGTGAAGAAGAAATTACATTTCGACAACTAAATGAAAAAATAGATCATGAACAAGTTGCAAGTGTGCCAAAAAACTTTGAACGTTTTACTGTAGAAACCTACGAACAATACTTAGAGGCAGTAAAGTCGTGTGGTACAGACATGATGTGGTTAATACCAGACGATGTTGAACCTTGTGAAGATTTTATTTGGGATAGATATTTTCATGAACAAGAAACTATAGATTTATCTACTAATCATGTGTTTTTGAACGGGGAAAATTTTGACGGTATTGCATTACTTACTACTGCAATGGAAATAACTGAAAAAGAGTTTGAACATAGATTTTATGTTAATAAAAAAGAACACAACATTGTTGCAAGTACTCCTAAAAAATATCCTGTGTTTACAATAAACAACTATGAAGATTATACAGAAGCATTGTACAACACACATACAGAAATGTTTTGGGGTGTTCCAAGTGACGTAGAAATAAAAGACGACTTTGATTTCAATATTACTTTCAGTCATCAAAATAGATATGACAGAAATATAAATCATGTATTTTTAAATAATGAAAACTATGACGGAGTTGTTCTTTATAGTAAGCACGTATTGGTAAGTGAAAAAGAAATAGAGCACAGATTCCTTGTAAAGAAAAAAGAATGGGACGTTGTTGCAAGTATGCCTAAACAATATCCTATATACACAGTTAATAACTATCAAGATTATTTAGAGGCAAAACAAGATTGTAACACAGATATGTTTTGGATTGTAAATGATCATATTTTACCTAGTGCTGATTTTGATTGGAACTTTTATATAAGTCATCATAATCAATATGAACGTAAAATAAACCATGTTTGGAAAAACGGAGACTATTACGACGGTGTTGCACTAATAAGTAAAAAACTAAACATTAGTCAGCGTGAAATAGATTATAGATTTTTTGTAACAAAAAAAGAATATAACGAACAAGCAAGTTTGCCAAAGCCTTATGACATTGTGTTTATTAGTAACGGCGAACCTAATGCAGATGAAAACTATGCAATGCTGTGTGATAAGTTTCCACGAGCAAAAAGAGTCATGGATATTAAAGGTATTCATGCAGCACATAAACGTGCAGCAGAGCTAGTTGAAACAGAAATGTTTTGGGTTGTAGACGGCGATGCAGAAATCATTGACGGTTTTGAGTTTGATCATTATGTACCTGCATACGATATTGATGGTAAAGATACTGTGCATGTGTGGCGTAGTTTTAATCCAGTTAATGGACTTGTTTATGGATATGGTGGCGTCAAACTATTGCCTACTGTTCTTACAAGAAACATGGACGAATCTACTACAGACATGACAACTAGTATCAGTGACAAGTTTAAAGGTGTTGACGAAATGAGCAACACAACAGCATTCAACACTGATGCATTTAGTGCATGGCGCAGCGGATTTAGAGAGTGTTGTAAACTTAGCAGTAGAGTTATTGATAGACAAAAAGATGATGAAACTGAGTTTAGATTAGATGCATGGTGCTCACGTGGTGATGATAAACCTTTTGGCAAAGCAGCAATCAACGGTGCGATCAATGGAAGAAAGTACGGCGAAGAAAATAAAAACAATCCAGAAGCACTTAGTAAAATTAATGATTTTGATTGGTTGCAAGAACAGTTTACGCTATTATATCAACAAGTTTGATAACAGTTTCTAACTTTTGCTGATTAGTTTTGCTACGTAATGTATTTGCTAAACCGTTGTGTAATGGTTTTGGCCAACTACCAAAGTTTACCCATGCATACCCGTTGTGTTCTTCATTAAGTTTTGGAATAAACTCTTTATCTATTACACACAAATAAGTATGAAAGTGAAAATGTTCGTCACTGCTTATAAAAGTTTCTAATGGTACAGTTTTTTTAATATCAGGAAGTAGCCCAAGTTCTTCTTCTATTTCACGTTGCAAGCCTTGCCATGGTGTTTCTTTATCTTCATTAGTGCCTCCAACTAATCCCCAAAGATTTTTTGTTTTACTTTTACATCTGTGTAAAAATAAAAAGCGTTTTGTATCTAATGTATAAAATAAAGCACCGCTGCAAATGATTTTGTTCATATAGTATATTATCTTATAATACTATAGTCCATGTTCCTCTTGGATACAATCCATCTACTGCACTTTGCCAATAGTAGTTGTTCCAATAAAACTGTTGTCCAGTTGTAACATTAGTAATATATGTGGTAGTATTGTTTGCACTTGCATCCCAAATAATGTTCCATTTAGTACCGTCCCATTCACATATATCATTTGCATCAGCAGTAAAATCTGTATTATCAGCATTTTTCCATGCTGCTGCACCGTCTTCGTTAAGAGAAAGTATGTATTGAACTTTATCGCCAATATCGTAAGATGCATCAAGGATAATAACAAACTTGTCATTTACATTTGAACCTGTTGCAGATACTTCTGTACCATTTACCAATACTCTAAAACTAGTAACAGTTTCGTCTCCAACACGACTGCCTAGTGACGCACTTATACTTTGGTCATCGATTAGAAAATCTAAATCAGTATCGATGCGATTAGTTTTTGTTGTAGCAGTAAACGCTCTATCTACTTTGTAACCTAAAGGTCCAAGTGTTAACACACGTACACCTGGAGTTTTTATATTCTCGGGATTGAACTTAATAGGATCTACAATATAATCTACAGTGCCAGATGTTGTTACAGGACCTGTGATTATAGTATTACTCGGTAATGTATCTTGATCCCAAGTAATGTCCATTATAAAACTATCGTTTTCTCTTATTTCAAATGTACCAATAATCTCTGTATTAAGTTCTGCTCTACGCAATCTTATCTGACTAATGTTTGGTTGATATTTACTTGGAAGTTCTGCTTCTAATACATTTAACCAAGTAATCTCACCTAAACGTAGTTTTCTGTTAATAGCAAGTTTTGCAGTTTCGTCTTCAACAATAATATCAAAGTTTCTATAACTAGTAACTTGTGGATTGCTTAAATCTAATTGTCCGCTTGTAATGCCAACAATAGAACTGTTATTACTATCTTGTCCAACAATAGTTCCATCTGGCAATACAGTGGTTCCGCTTGCTGCACCTTGATCGCCTGATGTAGGTGGATTAAATCCTTCTAGACTAATAGTACCTGCTGTTTGATCATACACACTTGTAATAATATCTGTAATAATACCTAACTTTTTAACTTTTGTTGGAGGTGAAACATATATAGGTGCAGTAAAACCTAAAGTAGCAACATCTATTTCATCTTGTGTTCCTACAGGGATTGTCCTACTACTAAAGTTAATATCTTCTAGATATAAAAATGTTAAACTTGTCCAATCAATATAGTTGTCATTTGTTTGAAACTCCATGTCTGGATTGAACAACATAAAAATTTGTTCTAGTATTTGTAACTTTTGATCTGTGCTTGTGCTCCAAACATCAACATTTACTGACAAAGTATATGGAGTAGGATGTAATCTTTCAACAGTATATCCTTTTGCTTGAGCTGCAACGTAACTGTTTGTTTCTTGGTCAAACTCTTTTTCACGCAGATTTATTTTACTGATGAAACTGCTGTCACTAAGTCTTGCTCTATCCATTTGTAGACTTGTGATGTAGACACCCATACGTGGCGCACTAGGTATTTTATTTTCACTATTTTCTCTAATAATACTTGCAACTTGTCTTGATATATCACCATACATAACTGGCACACGTCTAAGATCTCCGTCGCCGTCTTTGTAGCTAAAGTTGCTAAATGCCCTAACTATCTGCGTAATATATCTACGTATTTGTCCATCATAAAAAAACTGCATTAGTTAGTTGCCTTTGCTCTTAATGCTTTACTTAGTGCTTGTCTTTCAACTACTTCTTCACCAGATATGGTATTTACATTTGTATTGTTAATAAATGTGCCTTTTAGAGTATCTCTATTGCTATCTGGTGTTAGTGATGTTCTTACATCGTCTTCTACCTTACGCCAGTTATTACCGTCGTATCTAAATAATCTGTTTGGCAATAAATCAGTCCTTAAAAAGTATTGTCCAAGGTCTGCACTTGATGGAAAACTTACACCGCTTCCAAAAGGTGCTCCGTTAGGAGGAATACCGTCACCTACAAGATATCCTTGATATCCGTTACCATCAGGAGTTAAAAACACTGTGTCAGCTGTTATTGTTTCGTCTGATAATAATGTATCATAATCAGCACTTACAATAGCAACTTCACCTAAATCATTGATAGTCAGAGTATAAAACTGTATTGTACTATATCCACTTTGATTAGCATATGATTCTGCTTGAGCAATAACAGCATCATTGATTTGCATTTCTTTTTCGTATGTGCTGAGTATATCTCTTAATGTATTATTAGCATCATCCTCTGCAGGTAAATCTAAAATATCTTTGTATTCTTGTGAATCTAGTATTTGTTTTGCACGTATTCTGTACAAATGAGGATACCAAGTTTGACTAAATCCTTCTGCTGCTCTTGTTACTTCGTCAACGACATAAAAACGTTTGAGAGCAACAGAATAATCATTTGCTGCAAACTCGTCTTTCAAATGCGGTAGTTCAAATACATCTCCTGGCATAATCTTTCTACCAAGTGTTTTTACACTGCTATTAATGTGTATTGTCATAAACAATGTGTCGTTTTGTAAAAATAAACCAAACTGGCTTAAATCAAAATCTTGGTCCTGAACATTATAATGTCCACGTATTGTATAGATATCTTCATCGTATTTTCTATCTCTATTTTCTAAAAACAACAAGTCTTGGATATTTGTTTCACTAACAATATTGTTAGCAGGTTGCTCATCAGTAACATTTTCTGTTGCTGTTGCTTTTGGTCCTAAGTATTTGTGTATCAAAAAATCAGTACCGCCAACTGTAAACTGCTCTAAGATTACTCGGTCTAAGAACTGGAAATCATGTGTTTTTGTTGGTCTATATAAACTTAAACGTGGCATAGTTATATTTATCGCCGATAAATACTATTGGAGAACAATCAATGGATAGCAATCTAGCAACACAAAAACAACACATATTTGATTACGTAAATGCTTTCTTAGGCGGAGGCATGATTGATGTAGAACTTGATCCAATGCACTATGAGACTGCCTTAATGAAATCATTAAGCAAATACAGACAACGTAGTGAAAATAGTGTTGAAGAAAGTTATGTAACAATGAAAATCAATGAGAATCTCAATGAATATACATTGCCTCATGAAATCATTGAAGTACGTAAAATCTATAGACGCAGCATAGGCAGTAGACTAGGCGGTAGTGCAGATGGTGGTAGTTTGTTTGAACCGTTTAACTTAGCATATACAAATACCTATTTGTTAGCAGGTAGCGGTATTGGTGGTCTTGCAACGTATGATTTCTTTTCACAACAACAAGAACTTGTAGGACGTATGTTTGGTAGCTTTATCGAATTCACGTGGAACACAAGCACAAAGAAACTAACTATATTACAGCGTCCGAGAGCAGAAGAAGAAGTGTTGCTTTGGTGCTACAACTATAGACCAGATTTTGAAGTGTTTAATGATTACAAGGCAGTGCAGTGGATCAAAGATTATACTCTAGCAAACTGTAAATACATGCTCGGCGAAGCACGTAGTAAGTTTGCAACCATAGCTGGTCCAGGTGGTGGTACAACACTCAATGGAGATGCTCTAAAGTCTGAAGCTCAAATGGAGATGGAAAAACTTGAAAAAGATCTTGATTTAGCAGCAGCGGGCGGAGTAGGCTATGGGTTCTTGATTGGATAATGTAAAAAAACTTATTGTAGGAGGATGTAGTTTTACAGCTGGAGATGAACTAGCTGACTACAACGATGACTTGCCAACACAAGGCATTATACGTCCAAGGAGCAACAGCACTTGGGCTAACTGTTTGCAACGTGAACTTTTTCCAAACGCAACAGTTGATAATACTGCAATATCAGGTTGTGACTTTGGCGCAATAGTAAGACGAGTTATATATCAAACTAGAAGAGCAATGCACGTTTGGCCTGCAGAAGATATCCGTGTTGCAGTCATGTGGACAAGTATAATACGTAGAGAATATCCTAGCATATATCCAGATGGTCATAAAATAAACGACGACGAAGATAGATTTCTATATTCTTTGCCTTCGGACGGAGACGGTGTAACATTAGGTCCTAATGGTAGCTGGATGGTAGCACGTAGAAGAAAATGGGCAGCAGAGAAACTTGTTAGAACACATGTTGAGTTTTATTCAAGACGAGCAACAGCAGATAATCATATCTATTATCCATTACAACAACTAGAATACTTGACCAGTTGGCTAAAAGCAAACAATATAAAGTTTTATTATACAGCAGCATTTGATGATTTGTTACGAGTAAAGCCGCATCCTGATAATATATTCTATAATGATATGTTTGCAAGATTAAATATTCCAAAACTTGTATATTTAAAAGACGGAACAGGATTCTGGGAATATTCTAAAGACAACGGTTATCCATGTGGCGATTTTGCTGACCATCCGTTAGAACAAGCTCATATAGATTGGGCAAAAGATTTTGCAAAATGGATCTTGACAAAGCAGTAAAAAAATGTTATTTTAAATAATGAATAAAAAGAAGCTGTTGGTAATCGGACATGGCAGGCACGGTAAAGATACTGTCTGCGAAATACTTAGAGACAAGTACGGATATAGTTTTGAAAGCAGCAGTGCTTTCTGTTCAAAACTTTTCATTTATGATTTGTTAAAAAAGAAGTACAACTATGATACTG
>Ga0213858_10000115_pt1 | contig 34629 bp, 12 predicted proteins | sample PICome_FD_160122 | JGI IMG/M metagenome (GOLD analysis project Ga0213858, IMG submission 160122) | Coastal seawater microbial communities near Pivers Island, North Carolina, United States - PICO245 | ecosystem: Environmental > Aquatic > Marine > Coastal | place: USA: North Carolina | collected... | reverse complement strand
TTTAAATAAGACTTCGCGAACTCTCTCGCCTCAGTTAGAGTCATCTTATCAATCTCTCTAGCCTGACGTTCATATTCAAGTGCTTTTGACAAATTTGAAAGTTCGATGTCGTCTTGCATAATCAACTCCTTGTAGAAACAATAATTGGTTTACCTGGATCGGTGGCGCTGGGGAAGTAGTAACTCACCATTCCACCTGGATAAATCTTTTCTACTTCGTTCTTGACTTCATCACGGGAAGGTCTTGCCGTACCCTGGAAGAAAAGTTGCAAGCGATGAGACTTACCTCTCCATAATACTATTATAGTGTAAACGTTACCATATTCCTGTATCCTTTGATAGTCTTCAGTATTCATATACTGGACTTCCTCTTTTTTAGTCTTGTTACCCCAGTTCTTAGCGCCGACCTTACGACACTTGACTAATGCTCCAGATGCATATGCAGAAGGCCATACGGAATAACGAGACTTGACTTTGTGGTAACAAGCGTCTTTTTCCCCTTCCTGGATATTCTCCTCGTTAGTCATATAATCTGCAACTGTATCGATGTCATCTGCAGATCTAGTGAGTTTTGACTGAACCCATGCTTTGAGTTCACCCTCTCCAGTTTCACCCATCTTTTTCTCAAGACGAGAAACTGCATTTTTAATCGTTGCTAGTTGACGACGTGCCATTTCATACTCATGATCACCATCACCTTCAAAGATTTCAGTTCTCCAGTCAGATTTTAAATTACCTTCCAAACATTGACATGGATCATTACCACATACTGGACATGTTTCCAACTCTTCTTTTTTAACACAGTTTGGATATCTCTTACCAAACATGGTCTTCATACCTTTCTTCTCATATCCCTTCCAACACTTTTCACCAAGCATCTTACTTCCGAGACCCTCAGTTGGTTTCAATGGTTCTGTTTCAATAATGTCAACTGTTTCAAATTCAAGTGCTTTGAACTCGTCTCTCCAGTTTGAAAAATCGTATGAATCGGTTACCATTTTTGCCTTTCCTTTTCTATCGGGATTTGGATCTTCTTTGCGTTTTTTAGCAGCTCTTCTATTTCTTTCGTCTTTACTCATTGAAGCGCGATCATCCGCATCACGACAGAATGGTTTGGTCTTTTGACCTGGTTGTCTCGCACAGGGTTTACCGTCATACTTACCACCCGTTTGTTTCCAACCACCACCTTTGAACCAATCACGAAGGGAATACCCCTTATCTTTCGCAGACTTACCATCACGTTTTTCTAATATAGTATTTTCGCTCACCCCGCCACCATTTCCTCCGCCGCCGTTGCCGCCGCCATTGGAACCACCGTTTCCGTTACCGTTTCCATTTTTCTTGCCTTCTTCACCATCTTCATTTTCTTTAGACAAATAACCACCACGTCCCACATAATAACCCATGGGTACTTTCTTACATTTTTTATCAGTATAGCACCAGTACTTCCCAGGGGGACACGATTTAGCTTTGGTCATATTAGGTAAGTATGTCCTTTATCTATTTAGAATCTCCATTATTTTTGAGAAATTTCTGGAGATCCGCTGTAGACCCAAAGAAAACCGCATTGTTTGTAACGTTTGTCGCTTTAGGTGATTTCCCATCGTCTTTTTCGATGTCTTTTACTTTTTTCTGAAGATCGACTAATTTATCGGCAACATCACCGACATGTTTGATAAGTTGTCCTGCAACCTCAAATGCTCTAGGAGAATCTGATTCTTGTGCAAGTTCTAAAATTCCATCAACTGCTTCTTGACCTTTTTCAATCAAGGAGTAAAGATTACCCCGAGTATATTCATAATCTTTTTTGAGTTGTTCTTGAGTGGAAGTAACGACTTCAGTTACCTCTGGTTCTTTTTTGACAATTTTTTCAGACTTAACCTCTGTGGGGGTAATATCCAAAGCATCATCTATTTCATCGTACTTCATGCGTCCACGTCAGTTTGTTTGGTTGTACTGTAGATCTTTCCATCATTAAAATTGAATGTAGATTCATTGAATCCAAAATCATCGTCAAGATCAATCAGTTCATCGTCTGCTGCATTGATTGCGTTAACATAATCCAATGCTTCATGAGTGGTAGCAATAGTACCGTTCTCACCTCTATTTACCTTGATAACATTACCAGCAATTTCTCTGATAAACATTACTTCTTCACCAATCTGTATGTAAGTCTTAGAAATCAACTGAGTTCCAAATTCAACACTAAACTCGGTGACGTTTGCTGCAATATCTTCAGAAAGTTGGGTTGCACCGTCAGAATTGTAATCTTTAAGGGCTTTAGGAGTTGCAACATAACGAAGTTCCCTGGATGCATTTTTTCTTTCGGTATTCGTATAATAATCGACTTGAACTTTTTTGATTATACTATCGTTACCAGTATCCACTGGACCAAATAGATATGTTTTTGCAGTAAAGTCTAATGTGTATACTAGGGATCTTCTTGTAGTAAAATCTCCCTCATAATCATCATCCATTTGAATACTATTCAAGACCATTGGGATATCTCTAGTCTCACCTATTTGTTCGACTAGATTGACTGTTAGATTAAAGTGGGGTTGAAAATATGGTAATATTTGTTCCACTATCTGTAGTGCATCTTCATTCAGTTTTGTCATAATTGACAATCTGATATTTACGTTGTATGGAACAGGCATAAAAGCCTTAGTAATCTTGTTATTATTCTGATCTACAACCTTAAAAGTTTGCATGGTTGAAGATTTTCTGGTTGGATCATATGAAATACCCACCATCTCAAATGCCATTCTAGGCAGAGTTATTGCAACTTCTTTTCTAAGATTTGGAGATTGTTCTATTCTCGCTAAGAACTTTTGCATAGGTCCATATGCAATAGGGACCTTTAATTGACTAAACCCGTTTCCAGATGTATCTTTGTGTTTAATTTCAATATTATTGAATAATGTGCCGAAAGCTATAATAGTCTTTCTTAAAATTTCGTGATAAAAATAAGTTCCAAACATTAGAATTCTCCAAAGGGATTGGCTTGACTAAAGTCAATAATTTCGTCAGCTTCTGATTCAATATCTATATTATCTGCAAATGCATCTAAGAATTCATTTGAATCAACAGTAGATACTTTATAACTTCCTGCAGCTCCTACAACAGATTCTCCTCTTTGGAATGTTCCATTGACAGTAGCTAACTTGAGAATGCGATCATCAGCATCCCATTCTCTTACATATCCAGTAGCTCCAGAACGTTGACCAGTAACTACTTCATTATATTCATAATAACCATAAGTATCCGACGTTGGAGAAGTAAAGGTAATACTTGGAGTAAATGTATAACCTGCCCCAGCGTTGGAATAAAGAATCTGAGATACTTCTCCATTTGTATTGCGAACTACTTCCGCCTTTGCATTATTGATTTCAGAACTTACCCCAACAGATTGTGCAACAAATATTGGTTCAATGAATACTTGTGGATCGGTAGTATAACCTACACCACCACTACTAATTGCAACAACTGGTAGAACTCCTGTATTCATAACTGCAGTAGCAATACCACCAGACCCGTTTGAACTAATAAATTCAATAGTTGGTGATTCGGTATAACCGTAACCAGGATTTGTTATAAGTACTCGGTCAATACCCCTCTTGTTATTTACAGTTCTAGAAGTCATAATTGCAACTGCAGTTGCAGTAGTTCCATTAACTGGACTGGAGAAAGTTATTGTTGGTGCTATTGTATATCCAATACCAGTTCTATCGTTCTGACCGAAAGTAATACTAGAAATACCACCAGCAGATACAGTTACAGTCGCAGTAGCCTGTTCGCCTTTCTCAAAACTATCTAAGTAAATTCTAGAACCCTCAGTTGCTCCAACTCCATTATAAACTGATGCTGTATCATATATTTCAAAATGATCAAAGTATTGGATACCACCAGTAGTTGATCCAAGCGATACTACATTGTCATCAACAAACTTTTGATTTTCATAATTTGTTCCAGAAAGATTTTCATAAAATTGTCTAACTCTAGTGCTTCCCAGAGGATCATTCCACATAGAGAAGGTAGTACCATCCCAACTAAACTCAAGTTTATTCCACCCACTAGTGAGTGATATTGGTTCATTTAATATTGCTGTACCAAACTGTGCATTATCTGTTCTTCTTATTTCAACACTGACGGTACTATTTGCAGTCCACTTAACATTCACGAAGTTTGATCTATACAGATATCCACTAGTCGGAGTGGATCCCGTATAGTAATAATAGAATTTTACAGTTCCTACAGATTTTTGTCCTGTTATTCCGCGAGTCGTATCTAATTTCCACTCTCTATCATCGATCTTGAGAGAATAATCACTATTAATTGCATTGATGGGATAGTCGAGTACATATTCATTTGGAATTGGTGGTGTTGTAGAAATTGCAACTGTTGCAACACCGATATATTGTGTTCCTGGATTGGTAATATTAAAAGTTTCAATAGTACCATCAACATTAAGAACTGCAGTAGCCGTAGCAGTTACACCGATACCAAAGAAAGGTTTTTGTATCTTAACTGTAGGTGCAGTTACATATGCACCATCATGGATTAGATCTACGTATTGTAGAGACTCGTAAGTCGTGTCGGTAACAATTCCCGAAACAGACGCTACCGCAGTTGTAGCAGAAGTACCAACAAGATTTAGTGTTAAAACATTACCAAACTGAGATACAGTCTCATTGACATTGGATCCTTCTGCGTCCACTTGAGAAACATCGATAATCTCATCTTCAAATTCAAATCTCTCACATAAGAGTTCATAAACATATAGATTTCTGAGTTGATAGAAAGGTTTCTTACCCTCTACAAATTTAATTTCAAAAAGTGCTCCCTCTAAAGGGAAAAAGATCAGGTCTCCCTCATTAGGTCTTTTAGCCTTCTTTCTTTCTCCAACTGGGAACTGATCAATAATTGGTTGAACAAAATCATCATATCTTTCCTTTGATATAACAAGAGTTAATTCATCCGTATTTCTAACACCAAACTTTGTGAGGAGTTCTGCGCTTGCACCCTGGAACCCCTCATAGTTCATCAGATATGCTTCGATTCTGAAACTATCGTCAAACTTTGCAGCAGTGTTTTCTCGTATAACAGTATTTTCTCCAATGATCTTTCTTGGTAAGTACAGTACGTCCTCACCATACATTTTTAACTGTTCATTGACTAAATCCTGAATGAGTCTCTGCTCACCAGGAGATCCTTGGAGAAAATAAGAATTTAGTGGAGACATATCAGCCTATTAGATCGATTGGTGGTAACTCGTACTCATTCTTAAGTTGTTCTTCCAGTTTTTCTATTTCTGCAAGACCATCTTCATAAATTTGTCTTCCGTTGAGCACAATCCCGCCAGGAAGTTGAACGCCATTGAACTTGATCATATTCATACCCCACTGTTTTTTAATCAGTGCAGTAAGATACCTCTTCAACCAGAAGTCATTATAAACTTTGGTCGCTTCTGAAGGATTAATGATTCTGTAACAATCAATAATTAGATATTCATTCTGACCAACTTCAGTCCAATCAATATCCAGATATAACTTGTGATTAGTTTTATTAAATCTAATCATTGCTTGAGGATTTAGTACATGATCCAAGTCCTCAAGATATCTCTTGACCATCGAATAATTTAATAGATCAAGAGCACCATAATAATAAACATCATTCAAGAATAACTGATACTTAATGTTAAAGAGTCCGTCAGAAACGGTGCTAGAGTTTAACTTAAGTACAGAGTTTACTCCAATGATTGAATCTGGTAGTGGTAGATAATTTACACCCTCGACATAACTAATAGATGTCAAACCCGCACCAACAACAGTTGCAGACTGGGTTGTAGATATTCCAGTCTGTTTGATTGTTTCTTTCTCTGTTGGTGTTAATTTATGTTTTAGGTAAACACGTTCAATACCATCATAGTGACGCTCATGAAAGTATTGGATCGCATCATCAATTAGATTGTCAATTTGATCGTCATCTACGTTTATTTCTAAGACTGGCTTACCTAGTTGTTTGAGGCAGTATTCTTTCAACTCCGCTCTACTAGATGGTTGCGCCATAAAAAATACCCCTAGTTTCCTAGAGGTATTTATAAACCATGAGAGAGTTCTTACTCTCCCTTCAGTTCGCGGATCTCTTCGCGGAGGGTATCAACCTCTGCTTTGAGTTCCTTGATCGCCTCAAACGCGACGGCAACGAGGTTTCCGTAGGATACTGCCTTGATTCCCTTCTCCTCACTTACGAGTTCTGGGAACTCTTTCTCAACTTCCTGCGCGACAACACCGATTTGTTCTTTGTTGTTAAGATCGATACGTTCGTAACGATATCCAGTAATGCGCGAGATCTTATCTAGGCAATTTTCAAGAGGTCTGAGGTTAGTCTTCAGTTTGATATCAGAGTTTGCCTGAACCGTTACAGGAGCTCTAAATTCACCGTCCGTTCTAAAGACAAACGCTTGTTTATTTCCAATTCCACCTTGGAGATTCGTCCAAATCTCAACTTTAAAGTCGGAAAGGAGGAAAGTATCTTCTGTTAATGGGTTGATGTCGGAAGAAGTAAAGGTTCTACCAACATCACCGTTCGCAATAATCAATCCATCATCATTAGATGCAATCATCATTGCACCTGCATCACTCACCTGTGAAATAGATCCATTAGCACCGAATCTGATATAATCTACTTGTGTATTTGGATTATTGGTAACACCCGAATAATCTGGGAAGTCAATTCTTCCAGATTGACCAACAGTTAGAACTGCGTCTAGAGTGTCTGCAGCATCAGATCTGAGGAGTGATGCACCTTGAATTCCATCAACGGTATCCGCGTCAAGACCAGATCCAGGACCGTCGTTTCCAGTGTGGAATACCTGGTTACCACCGATCTCTAGGTTAGCGAAGTTGCCTTCGCACCAACGGATGTTTTGTGAGGAAAGAACTGCACCCCATCCATCTTCGTTCTTGATTACAAGACCACCACCGTTCGTGGTGAAGGTTTGCGCGGGCGCGGTGGCCTCTGAACCATATCCACTATCACCATGGAAGTTTTCGTCAAATGCAAGTACTCCAACTGCCTCCGTATAATAAGAAGAACTCATTTCAGAGTTGTTGAACTTGATAGAAGTCGTTGTGATTGGAGTGGTAATTGATGTGAAACTCAGATTATTTGCAACCGTATCATTTGCATCAGCTCTTACGAAAGATGATGCCTGAATACCATCAAGTAGATCTGCGTTCAGGTTATTAACCAGTGTGGTAGAAGAAACACTGAATGGTGCGGTTCCAGTTGCCTGGGTGAAGGTTCCTCTACGGAACTGCATGTCACCAATAGAGGTTAGATCTCCACTGCTGTTGATGTTTGCAACATCGGTACTACCAGTAGACTCTCTGAAGATAAGCGAAGTATTGTACTGGAGGTAGAGTGAATTATTATAAAGTTGAATTCTACCAGATGCATCACCAGTGAATGAAGTAGAGTTAGTGAAGGTAATATCCTTACCACCGAGGACTGTGAATCCTGCGGACATTGTTCCAGAAAGTGTTGGACTTCCAGTCAATGTGTAAGTAGAACCATTACCAATCAACATACTACCGTTACCAGGTAACGCGCCTAGGCCCGTACCACCTCTTGCGATAGAAAGTTGTCCAGTACTGTTGTTAATATCTAAGTAATATGCACCGTTTTGTCCACCTAAGGTCGCAGCGTCAACATCACCAGAGTCAACGGAAGATTTGATAGTTATTTCACCATCAGTTCCAATTGCAAATGTACTTAACTTGAACTTAGAAATACCAACTGTTGAGTAATCATCTGGAGTGGAAACAACTCTGTTAAGAGTCATTTGAATATCACCATAGTAAGTATTGATTCCTACGCCATTAGGTGCGAGGTCTGCAGAGGTGTAGGTTACACCAATTGGTTGAGTTGTTCCAATACCAACGGACTTAATAACTTTCTTGAAGGAAGAATCACCGTAAAGAACAACGTCTGCGTTTGCAGTTCCAGAACCCAATCTTGCGGGATCAAATGTACCAGAAATGATGTTCTGAGCATCAAGTGAACTGGAGGAAAGTAGTGAGAAGTTAGTAACGTCTGAAGAAGAAGTGTTTACAGACTTGGTGTAAACAACGTTCTGTTCCTGGAAGGTTACGACACCAACGTTTGCTCCGTATGCAGCGTCCAGATCAATCGTGTTAAGGATAAGACCGTTAACAGAATCGATAGCTTGTTGACGTGTTGTGTGGAGAGTAAAGGAGTTGGTTGTCTTAGAACCGATGTAGTAGAAGTTTCCAGTTGTAACACCAATTGGAGCTGCACTTCCCGCTTGAATTCTAACTGCATCACCCTGAGTGAATGGGTGATTTTTGAATATGATCTGATCAGTTTGGGTTGTAACACCAACTCTACTTAGAGAGTGCGTTCCAGTACCAGAACTGAGTAGTGACTTGACGGTCGTAAGTGCGTAAGTGGTATACAGTTGAACTGATGTGACACCAACAGTCTTAATGTAATAAATTTCTTCATCGAGTAGATCACTAATTACAACACCACCATTTGTCTTGTAGAGAACTGGATCTCCATCAACGAATGGATGTCCAGAACCAAGAACGATGCGATCATTTGCAAAGTCAACGCTACCAGAGACGAGATAATCAGTTGGAGTAAATGTCTCAGTTAGTGCGATACCGATATTCGTAGAATATCCAACTGCACTTTCATCAGCGATGTAATCTGGAAGAACAGTACTACCAGGGAACTTCTGAGTACCTGCGCTGCCTTCTTGCAGTGCGAGATAAAGTCTCGTCTCAACTTCACCAACATCAATTGTGAAGTTGGATCCACCAACTCTACCACCAATTACACTTGCATCATTCAGGGTTAGAGTATCACCAACGGCATATCTAAATCCACCAGTTTGGATAGCAACATTTGTTACATTACCAGAAGGTCCAATGGTAATCTTGGCACTCGTTCCAGTACCAATACCAGAAGATTGGTCGAGTCTTACACCAGTATAAATGCCTGGGTTGGAATATCCAGAACCACCCTGTAGATTAGTAACTGAAAGTGGTACACCCTTAACTAAACCAGTTGTACCATAACCAACTGCAGGATCTACAGTTGTTACTCCAGTTCCAACACCAACTCCTGGAGGTGCGGTAACAAGACCAATTGCACCACCACCAGTAACCGCAGATACAACTTCAAATCCGTTAGAGAAACTGAAGTCTGTAAGTGCAATACCAGCGTCATTGGTAGAATCAAGAATCAGGTATTGTCCGATTAAGTCGGAGATTAGAACGAAGGAGTCGGTTGGTTCAACAACGGTGTCACCCTGATTGAGATTAGTTGCAGGAATCAGGTTAACGAGTTGAATTCTACCACCATCAAAATCAGATCTGAAGTAATTTACAGATCTTGGTGGAACTAGGTCAGCGTTGATCTGACCAATTGCATTCAACTGAACAATTGCGTTTGGAATTGCGTTAGTTGATACGGTCTTATCAAGAACAGAACCAAGTCTGTTGTTGAGGAACGATCTGATTGCTAACTGAGTTGAAATTCTGGTGTTCTTAGCACCACCAGTTTCATTGTCTCCAAGACCAACATCAGTGGAGAACTCTTCAATAACCGCACCACCAGATAGGGACAGTCGGATAGAATCCAGTGTACCGATGGTAACGGTGTTGTTAAAGATGATATTACCTGTTCTGTTGAATGCGGTAATTGCATCACCAACCTTAAAGTCACCCAGTTCGTTAGTACCTGAGGAGTAAACTCGTCCACCAAGTTCGGAAACCTGCTCAGTGTCTGGATCAGTTTTACCTCCGTTTTCTGGTAGAGCGTTGTAGTCAATACCAGAACCAGAGTATTCCCAAGTATGTGAAGAAGAGTTAACGATAGAAGGTCTATGGAAGTGTAGTCTATAATCTTCGGGTAGATCTGCGATATTGAGAATCTGGTTACCAGTTGTGGTAGAGTCAACCTTGAACTCAACAGTCCAATAAGTTGTAATACCTGCGACAACGGTAATGCCGATCGCGATTGGATTTGGTGAAGTATGGTCAGTAACTGTCAGATTACTACCACCATCAGAGACTGCGAATGGTCTTCTGATACCACCAGATAGTTCTAGACCAACCAGTAGTTTTCTAGTATCGTTGTAATAAGTTACAGCGTAACCAATTGCAGTACCACTAGCAACACTTTGTTGAACAAGTCTACCAGATTGGAAGTTGGCAGTAGAACCAACACCCGCTAAGGTCAACATCTGATAAGAGTTGTGTGCGTCAGTAACCTGAGTTGCGAAGAAGTCTTGTGATGCCTTCGTCAAGGTGTGGATACCGCCACCACCAGTATCTTGCAGATCAACTAGAAGTGCAAGAGAATCATCTTCATAGAGTTGAACGGTATTTGCATCAATGTAACCAACATAGTACTGGTTATCATTAACAAGACCGCCAATGATTCTTTGTGGTTGTGCATCTTCATCACCGTTATAAACAACAGGATCACCATTTGTGAATCCGTGGTTAGTAATTGTGAGAGTTTCTGCAACCGTATTAACTGCAGTTGCTGCGTTAAAGTCTTTTTGAGTTGTAGTGGGCTTGAATAGGTTAGTTCTGTCTACTAAACCATCATCGAAGAATCTAAGGACATAGTTATCAATGTCAGAACGTCCGTAACCGACGGCCTTAAGGGTCTGTAGACCACCTGAAGTACCAGTTGCAGCAACTCTACCCCTATCGAAGACGAAAGAGTTTCTAGAGAATCCTGTCGCCCTTAGAGAGTAGAATCCGAAGTTGGTTGCAGAGTTGGTGATGGATAGGTAACCACCAGACTGTGCAAGTGAACCATATCTACAGAAGATTTGGAAACAGGAAACAACCTGAGAATAACCATCATTAATAACACGCCAACCAATACCACCGAAGGAAACCATGGTAAACGCCGCAGCAACCATGGACTTACCCTGTTCAGGTTGTACGCTGTCTGCGTTAAGTTCGACTTCTTCTTTAATAATTGGAGTGTTTGGTGACTGTACCTTAGCACCGTCAACCAGAATACCGTTACCTCCAAGGAAAGAAAGAATCGAACAGTTCTGAATATAAGGAGATCTACTGATAATTGGTTTATCCAGTTTGGTTGCATAACCAGTTCTGGAAACCGATGTATCTGCTGGATCGTCAAATGCAACTGCGAATCTCCAAGTAGACTGAGGAATACCTGCAGCGTCAATCGCATCCTTCATCGCGAAACCAGTCAGATACATACCGTTTCTTACACGGAAGAGGTCCTTACCTTGGTTCTTAGGTCTAATGATGGTGTTTCTTAGGTTATCACCAACAACTGCGATATCATCATAAAGGATGATTGGGTTATCTTCTTCGTAGTTACCAGCCTCAACGAAGATACAAACTGGTTGTGACTGTGTTTGTGGATTGTTAAGTGCTGGGATAGAACCGATTCCACTAACTGCAGTTGTAACAATACCGACGTAGTTGAAGATTGACTCTCTTACATCAGCACAATCTGCAACACCGAAGTTAATTGAGGTTGGAATGCCTGCTAGTGATCCACTAAGAACTGCAGTAGTAAGAATACCAACTAAGTTATCAATTGATGCTTGGGTGTTTGCACAAACCAGATCACCCTTATTAGTTCCAATACCAGCATCAAATGGTCTGGTAAAGTCTTGGAAGTTTAACTGGTTAGTAATTGCCTTCTTAGCATAATAGGCAAGACTTGTAAATGCATAACCAGAAATCGCTTCTTCCGCAACCAATCCATCAGTCTTAGGATTACCAGCACCATCAAAGTAGAACTTAGTTGCACGTTGAATATGTTGGTTACTACCAAACGATATATCCATTGTGACTGCATCAATGATATATCCAAGGTCTCTTGCACACTTTCTACCACCTGTGACCATGGTAGTTGCAATACCTACGTTTCCGCGAACGTTGGTTTCATAATCAACAACAAAGTAACCATAGTTTGGAGTAGTAGAAATTCCAGAAGTAGAACCTGCTGCGACGGTTGTAGTAACAATACCAGTCAGTGTGGTGATTGTAGATCTTACGTTAGCACAGTTAGATGCACCATTATTATTTCCTGTAAGAGGATCATTTGGTGCAGTTAGATCTGTTACTGCAAGTAGGTTACAAACTGCAGAGGACATACCAACTGCGGCTTCTGTAAATGCAAATACCGATTCGGTTTCTTCTCCAAGTAAACCATTTCCTGTTGGGTTTCCATTCGCATCGAAGTAGAATCCCATGAATCTTCTTGCGTATTCGTTACTACCGCAGAAGATATCAGTCGAAATTGCATCAACAAAATATCCAAGGTCTCTCTTACACTTAGTTTCTGTAGAAGAAATGCCAGGATATGTTGCAACAGTTGCTGCCCATGCATAATCAATAATTTCCTGTCTATTCTTCTGGATTAGACGATATGCAGTGTAGAATCTGGATCTATCAGTTACAGGACCGTCATCACCTGGGAAGTAGAACGAGGGAACATCGGTAACGCCAATTGCGACGGATGCAAGTGACTTATCAATAATTTCTTGTCTGTTTCCACTTAGAAGAATTCTTGCACTCTTATTTCTATTGAAATAGTTTGCATTATTATTTTCTGGATCTTGGGTGATCGTTAAGTCAAAAGTCTGTTGAGTTACAGAAGGATCACTGTAGAATGTTGGTGGAGTTTGGTTGTTGACAACATACTGGGTGATATATCTAAGATATTCAAAAGCATATAGTGCAGGTTCAGTAGTGGTTGAGAAAGTAGTAGTACCAAAACCTACAGCACGTGCTCTGATTTGGTTATTTCCACCAAATCTGATATTATAGATTAGATCATCTAATGTATCACCAACATATGTCTTCCAAATAGATTGATCATAATCTGGGAAGATAGTTGCAACACCAATATTTTCATAATTAAATTCAACTTTACCAACAACTTCATCGACGATGAAGTCTTTATTGTTCTCCATCAAATCACCAGCATCCAGATATCTCTGACCTGGAATTACGAATGAATCGAAGGATGCTAACTGTGCAGCCTTTCTGATTGACTTAGTTGGAAGAGTCTTACCATCGTTGCTATCATCACCGTTAACTGCAGATACATAATATCTGTTTTCATACAGACCTTGACCACCAGTGTTAAATCCAATGGTGTTATCTTCTTGTAGAGAAAGAACCTGACCAACCTTACCAAGTCTTGCAGGTAACGTTAGAGTATAATCTGTAGCGATACCAGAAGAAGAAGTCTTCAGGGTTACATTTCTGGAAAGACCTGTATTTGTATTAATACCAGATAATGTCAAGGATGACATAATACCAGCATTTGCTACAAAGGTGCTGACACCAACTATATCAGTAGAATCTCCATCAATAGTAATACCAGTAGTTCCGATACCAATCTTGACTTCTCCACTGACTCTCATATCACCAGTCATGTGGAATGTAGTTTGACCTACACCATTGATAGTCGCGGTTCCGAAGGTAGAAACACCAGTATTCTTTTGATCAACACCGAAGAGATCCTGAGTTACGGTTAGAATACCAATAACTGCACGGTCAAAGTTTGCAGAATCTGCAATGTTACTTCCTTGAATTTGAACTGAGGTAAAGATACCAGTGTTTGCATATACACTATGAATACCCAAACCAGATGCAAATCCAGTAGTAAGTCCTATGTATGTACCAATACCGTTATTGAAGTATAGATTATCAAATCTAGCAGTACTTACTCCAATATCAGTAAAGATACCAGTATTTACGAAAGCATTATCAATAACTACACTACCAATACCAACGGAAGAACCAAGAGAAACAGTATCGGTTGCAGTAAGTCTAGTTGCGTTTAGATCTTCACTAACCGTGAAGTTAGTAGCAAAACCAGTGTTGAATCTCAGTTCATTAGTATTTTGAGTAGTTACGTTGACATCAGTAAAGATACCAGAATTGATGTATGCAAGAGGAGTTGTGATCTCTTCTATAGCCGCAGCAGTAATGATGCCAGTATTAATTTCCGCTCTATCGATGTATGCACTACTAATTCCTGCAGAAGTAATGATACCAGCAGCAATATTTGCAGTTCCTACTTGCAGTAATGGAGTATCAAGAGCAGTTGCAACACCAACGTTTGCATAAACATTGGTTGCATAGACATCAGTTACGTGAAGTACAGTACCAATACCAACATCGAAGTTTGTGAGGTCAGTAAAGGAGGTTGTTATTCCAACTTCACCAATAACAGAGTTAGTAATATTAAGGTCGGTTATAATACCACTATTAATATAAGCAGTACCACCATAAGAAACATCATAATTTAGATTTGTGGCTACTAATGAAGTGATAACACCACTTCCTGCCGTAATATCACCAGCAGTTACATTAATAGTTCCTACTCTTTCAACTTCTAAGTGAGTGCCTTCAAATCTTCCATAATTTGTATTTGTTACCAAGAAGTCTGATGTAATACCAGTTGTTGGACCCCAATAAACGTCTCTCTTAAGTGAGATTTGGAAATCTCCATTGGATACTGCAGCGTCTGCACCATATGAAACTATAATACTACCAATTCCAATAGAACCTACAATTGGAGGAGTTCCTGTAAATGCGGTTGGGTTTTCAACTGTATCACCAATTTCAACATTAGATGTATTAACACCAGTAATTACAGTAAGACCAAGACCAATGGATCCACCAGTAACTGTAAATAATTCATCTCTAGTGTTTGTTGCGGGTGCAGATAAAGTAATAGCACTAACACCAATAGCAGCAATAGTAGTTCCTTCTGCTGTTGCTCCGAAAGTGATACCGTATCCTACGACAGCACCTGCCGTGTTAATACCACTGATGGTAGAAATACCTGGACCTCCATCCAAATAACCGAAACTGGTTGTAATAGATCCAGTTCTTTCAATCGGTTGACTTACAAATACTGTACTAATACCAATATCAGTAACTAAAGCAGGGTTTTTAATCGTATACAAAGATACTGTGCCTGCTGCAGATACTCTGTCTCCACGGAAAATATTAGAAGTGTCGATACCAGTAATCTGGAATGGTAGATAATCGACTGTACTACCAGTTTTTGCAATATCTCCAGTATTATTTGCTACAATATACTTTGCGGTTAAAATACCAGGTCCTGGATCAGTCCCTCCACCAATGTTTACGTTTGGTGCTATGGATAAACCATGTCCTTTATATGAAGAAACCGTTCCAAATCCAATGCTGGATACGGTCAGACTTCCATCACGAATCTCTACATCATTAATAACAGTAGCAGCTGCAGATACCCAGATACCCTGAGTAAACGTTGCACCACCACCAACTGTTGTAAATCCAGTTACATTGAGGTCGCCACCTATCTCAGCTTGTCCTCCAATGTCAAGATCACCTGCACCAAAGATAAATCCACTATTAACATTTAAGTTACCATTATTAAGGATAACGTTATCACCAAACGTACCTGTTTGTTCAACTGCTATATTAACTGCAGTTAGTGACGTTACAATACCAGTGGTAACTGTGAGACTCTGAGCATTAAAAGAAGTAGCAATACCAGAGTTCATGCGAACAACACCGTTATCACTGATGTTGAAGTAACATCTATCAGAAACAACGTAGTTCTGCATGGTGAGACCGACACCAGTTATGTCGTTCTCTGAAATAAGTCTATTTGCAGTCCACTGTCCAGCAACTTGACCAGTAGATTGACCTTCAATTGCTCCAACACTGAATATTCTTCCTGATAAAACAGAAAGACCTGCACCAATGGTTGCAATACCAGAAACTTCTAGATCTTCACCAATTTTAGCAAACTTAGTTAGTTGAAGATTACCCGCACCAATACTACCGATACCAGCACTATCAAAATATGCAGTGAAAGAAATAGAAGAGAATTCGCCAAACTTAAAAGTTTGACGATCGGTCATCTTAATGTCAGTTGATGTAGTCAGAACAACATTATTGCTTATTCTGATATCAGTACCATTAATAATTTCAGTAATTGTTGTATTTGCAGGAATATTACTAGTTCCATTAATGTCGTCAGTAACGAGCATTCCTGTAGAAATACCTTCATTAGTATCATCAATACTAATGACGTTAGATCCTGCAGTTGTGTCACCTGCTTGAATTGCTACACCAGCAGTAGTATTAAGAGCTAATTTATCAATTTGAATTTGACCAACACCAACACTGAAAACTCTAGTATCATCTGGAATACCAGGTCCAGTTATTCTCCAAGAAGCAACAATACCAGCGGTATTAATGCCAACAATTATGTCTGGACCAGTGGTGGGGTCTGCACCATCATAAAATCCATCTAACTCACCACTTTGAGCAACAAAATATCCAGTATCAAAGGTGTCGGAGAGAGTAATAGTTGATTGTCCAACACCAGTGACAGTTGAAGTAGTCGCACCAGCACCAATAGTTACACCACTACCAACGTGAACTTGGGGTCCAAGAGCAAATCTATTTCCAACATCAACACCAGCAGTAGCAATACCAGTGATGGTATTCTGATTATCGAAATAAGAAATAATACCAGTATAAGTTAATGTAGGATCAGGGAGCATGAAGAGATCGCCCCTGATTTCAGACTTCCCTTTTACATATAAACCTTCGTTGAGGGATCCCGTCCCAATACCAATTGCGGTTTTATTTAATATTTTTTGTTCGGCTAAGGTTCCAACTAGGGGAAGACCTCCTTGAGTTACACCATCATGTACAACTGCCACATCATTAGTGGTATCAATTGTTAATTCTCCGACCGCACCCGTGAAAACAGCATGTTCGGCTGCTGTACCCCTTCTTAGTTGTACCTGTTTGGTCATAGTACGACGTGCTCTTCAACTACTACTTTCTCTGATATATTTAGTATCTTAAATTATGGACACAAATGTTCTTGGTGGTTCAAAGTTGCGTTTTTCCGTTCCGCCACCTGACAGTCCACCACCCGCAAGACCACCTAGTCCACCAGCACCCTGAGCTGCCTCGCCATTAGGATCGTACTTACCGATATAAATCGTACCAACACCGATGTAAGGTGTACGTGCATAAGATTCAAGTCCAGATGCAAGACCAAATAGTCCTCCTGTTCCTTTGTGAGTTCTGGCAACAGATTCATCCCCAGATCCAAGTATGGTGATTGTTCCGCCACCTCTATAGTGGGGAATATATTGAATGTTTGGATGATTAAGTTCACCAGAAACTTGGAATAGGACGGTGTTAGAAACTCTAAGTTCTCTTTCAATTCTAGTTTCTGCAGAACCAGAGAACGTTGCAAATCCGAGTCCGACTGCTGTATATTCTTTTTCAATTCTTGTAGTAGAAGATCCACCAATGTCATAAAGAATAGTTCCACCAACTGGGTTGAATCTGAATTTCTCTGCAGCTCCATTGAGAGTAGAGAATGTTCCAGAACCAGAGAAGTTTGCTCTCGAATAAGATTCTTCTGCAATCCCTGTAATGGATAACGTACCAGAAGTTTCTGGAGTAAATACAAACCTTTCTGTAGCAGAACTGGAGAATGTGAGATTTCCAGTGGTTGTATAATCCTGGAATAGATCAACTTCTCTAGTTCCAGCAGAACCAGAAACTGCGAGAGATGCAGTCTCATTCTCATCAGTAAGATCTTTAGTGAGTGAGTGTAGAGCATCACTAAAGTAATCGCATTCGAGTATATCATTATCACAAGTAATATCAAGATTCGTTCCAACTTTGAACAGTACACTGCCAAAGATTGAAGGAATGTATCTAACTCGAGCAATAGCACGATCACTAAATTCAATAACACCAGATCCGACTTCATCGACAGTAGTCTTGATATCGGAAGCAGCACCACTTATGGTCAGAGTTCCCGATCCAATAACAGGAGCTCTGTTGTAAGATTCTAGAGCGTTTCCAGAGAAAGTATAAAGTACTGTTTCATCTGCAGGATCTGCAGTTGTTGCCTCTGCGGATCCTCCCTGAACGAAGAGAGTTCCAGATGCCTCGTATGCAGTTACTAATCTGACATCAGAAGCAGCACCAGAGAAGTTAGCACTTCCAGATCCAACATAATCATATGCAACTTTCTCTACTGTTTCAGTAGTTTGGGTAGATATGGTGATAATTCCAGAAGTGCCTGGATCACGATCATCACCATAGTAACCATATACCTGAACAGGACGCTCTATAGCGTCTCCACTTATATTGAATAGGATTACATTTACATCATCATCGACTTGATTGCCAAATGCCTCAGAAGCAATACCTGTGACATTAATAGTACCTCTACCAAAGTATGGTAGTAGAGCTCTCGTGACAGTAAGTTCTCTATTATCATTAAGTCTAAAGGTGCCAATACCAGGACTACCAGGTCCTTCAACTCCACCTGCATTACCTGGGTAAATTGGTGAGTAGTATCTTCCACCAATTGGATTTCCGAGAATATCAAATCCACCTGGACCAATAGAGAACAGGATACCAGTTGTACCAACACCAATATTCTGGTCAATACCATAATGTGGCGTGTAATCAATATTTGGATGGTTAAGTTCACCGAGGATGGTAATACCGCCACCGTCAGTGGATGTGCCACCTTGACCAAATACACCAATAGGTTGAGTAACTGCATCACCAACAAAGGTCGCAATTCCAACACCAGCATAATCATCAGTCTGACGTTCGACAGCGGTTCCTGTGAGAGTAATAATTCCAGGAACACCAACTTCACTGAACGTGAGAAGAGGTTCTTCAATTTCTCCAGATATTTTGAAGAGAACGACATCTTCTGGAGTTTGAGCAATAAATGTCTCAGCTGCAGTACCAGAAGCGGTGTAAAGTACAACGCCTTCTGGGGGATCTCCAGTAAAGCTTTCTTTGGCTGCAATACCTTGAGTAGAATCCCAATAGTGTTGATCACTATCAAATGTTGGAGTTGATCCATCAAGAGTGAGATTACTACCCTCGAATACGGATCGTAAGAACCTGATATTACCAGAACCCTCATGTGCAAAGGTTCTGATTGGATTTTCGATCTCACCACTAATTTGGATGCCAGTGGTCCCGATACCAATGTTCTGGTCAATACCATAATGAGGCGTATAATCGACCTCTGGATGGACGAGAGGTCTGCCTGAGATGGTGATACCACCAGAAGTACCAGCACCAGTAACTTGATAGAGATATAATAGTCTTGTATCGCCTTCTACAGTCTGATCGAAGAGGATTGAACCGAAAGGCAACTCGGTGAAATCCGTTTCGGTAATAAGTCCCCAGTTCTGATCACTTCCACCAACGGGATCGGTAATAAATCCCCAATTAATTGGAGCTGCCTGTTCGTAAACATAACCCCAATCTTCTGTGCCAAATCCGATAGAAGATTTGTTATAACTCCAAGTTACACTTTCGTCTTTCTCGCCAAGACTGAATAGTGATCCATTACCGTCCAGTTCGACGATGAATGAAACACCAGTAGGTACAGAACCTGCACCAAGTGTAACAATACCTGATGTGCCAGGATCGTTATCGTCTCCGTAATATCCGTAATTCCACTCTTGTTTGGTTAGGCCAACGCCACCAGCAGAGAACAGTATGGTGTCTTCTGGAGTATTAGCTACAAACTTCTCAACAGAAGATCCCGAAATGCTGTATAGTTGGTTGTTCTCTGGTGGGTTAAAGGAGACTTTCTCCGTAGCACCCACGGTGCTTTCGTCGAATCGGAGAGTTCCCGAAGCTTCGCCAGTTTGTCTTATTAATCTTATACCACCGTCTTCTCTTATCTCGAAGAGTTGACCAGTACCAACCCAGACCTTAACAAGTTTCTTGAGTACTTCTCCAGCAAGAATGATGTAAAGGTCAAGTGGGGGTGTGTAATCTTTAGTAGTCTTAGCCTCTCCAATAAGTCCACTTGTAGTGAGTCCGCCGCCAGGATATTGATCCTGAGTTTCGTAAATAAATCCGAAATTTAAATAAGGTAACCCTGGCGGAGTGGAGGGAGTTGGAGTTGGGGGATAATAAAGGTCTGTACTATAGTCTGGTTCATTCTGAACAGGCAGACCACTTCCATAATCAACAGTAGATGATACGGAACCCGAAAGAGTTCCATAATCTTCCTGTTCATAAGGAAAATCCGCTTGTTCCAGATTAAACTTATAGACGCTTGGCATCAGTACGACCTAACATATAGTTTAGAGATCACAAAGGAGGGGATCGCTTCATAATAAGCAACCCCCTCACAATTCAAAACTATTAAATTAAGAAAAAAGATATAATATCAGTCAAGTGCGACATTCAGTGTGATCTTAATTTGGTCACCGTTGTTTTGGATCGTGTATGGTCCGTTGGTGAATCTCTCAGCATACATGATGCTAGAGTAGAGAGTACAGGTTCCAGCACCACCAACAGCATTTTGAGTTGGGTTAAGTGCAGGAGTTGTTGTAAACTCGTTGTTGTTTGGTACATCAAATACGGTATAAGTTGCGGATGCGGTAGTGGTGTTTGCAGTACCTGCAGCAACATAAATGATGTCACCAGCAACTAATCCGTGGTTAGTCGCGGAAATCTTGGAGAAACTGAATGTAACATCGGGATCGGTTGCAACCTGAATGTTATCAATCAGTGCATTATCCAAGTAGATAACTTTCAGTGCTCTGTCAACACCAATAACCTTAGTTCCCGTTACAATACCAGCATTACCTCCAACAACCATTCCAAGAGTGATACCATCTACACTCTGGTTAGCGTCAACTGTGAGATATGAGTTACCAATAACACCAATAACGGGGTCAGAGTTGTTTCCAAGACTTACTGTGGTTCCAATACCAACGTCCGCTCCATGTACAACACCTTGTACAGTAGTTGGCATATTGTTAGCGCGAGTAACGTAGTAGCCGTATACGTCACCAGCAGCACCACTGAATGTGAAAGTCTGTTCTGGATACGTTGCAGTAGTACCAGAACCAACCTGAGCAATAGTCCAACGAGAACCGTTGAGAAGGATACCTGTCTGTTGGGTATACGCTTGATCAGTTCTGTTGTTTACGCAGAATGGATAACCAGTCGTAGGTGTATAACCATATGCGTTGGTGTTACCTACACCATATGGTTCAAAATATGCGGTTGGCGAAGGTACGTCAGACTCCGCTGGGGTGGTGTTCGATGTGAACAGTTTGAGAACAAGGTTTCTGGGGGACTGATCACCAAGAGTAGGAACGTGGTTGTTATTTGCAACCAAGTACCTTAGTGATTCAAGTTCTCCAATATTGGGGACTAATAGTGCCATTTAAAACAACTCCCTTCTTGGCTACAGATGAAATAACTATTGTTATTTATAAATTTAATTTCAAAGAGATTAGAAATCTCCTGATATTACTGACCGAAATGACTTCAAATTGCAGTATGTCACCCGATCGGATTATATTATCCCAATTATTTAGGGTATCATCTCTGACAATTTGACCGTTACTTATGCTGATGTATTGACTATTTGTTATGCTATTACTTGTCGGAAAGGATGTATAATTTGACTTTTTAATCTCTACCTGAACACTTCCAACTTGGTCAGACATTATTTGAACGTGTTCAATAGTACCTGTCACATCTAGTGTCAGTGAACCTTTCAAACCAGTATTCATATCTGCAGATCCAGAATCTACAATAAAATTAACCGTTCTGGTTAAATCAGCGGTATACTGTAAAGCAATAATGAATACATCGTCGCTTGAGGTAGGTGCAACAGTAAACTGTATATTACTACCAGAAATATTATAATCTTCAAGTGGTTCTAGGACCAAATTGTTTTTAACAACTATAATTTGTTGATCATTTATAGGAGCATAGACATTGCTATTATGAGTTAATGCAAATAATGTCTTTGATCCATCGAACTGAGAGTTCAGATGATCCAGAATAAGATTGGCATTCTGAATAGATTTTGATGGTATCTCATAATTGACACCAACATCATATTCTGGACTTTGATCTACTGATACTACGTATTCTGCCATCAGACAACACCTGGGGTTACTAGAACATTACCTTGAACAGCTCTTGTTCTGTAATCGTTCGTGGACACCAAAATTAGATCATAAACATAACGACCACCTTCAATTGCACTTGAGGCAGTGTATCCCATAGAAACTTTTACCTTTCCCTTCAAACGATCTGGAAAAGATACTGTCAGTGGATATGCAGTTGTTGAGGATGGGTGTTTTCTTATGGAAGAGATTCCAGTATAACCAGTAAGATTCAAAGGTGCATTGTTAAATGCGTTATTAATGGTAAAAGTGGCTTGAAAGTCAACACCCTGCTCAAGAACTAGATTTACATTCCTTGCCGCCATTATTAGAACTTACAGTTTTAGCTATTTATCCAATTTATTTAAGACCAGTTTTAACATGTCTTTTAAATCTTCCACATCCGACTTTAATTGTTGGATTTCTTCTTTTTCACTTTGTTTTTCTTCAAGTTCTTTTAACTTGAGTTTTTTTGCTTCCATATAATTATTATATTCAGAGTCGGAGCAATTTACGATTGCTCCGCTGTCTAAACGAAATAACCCAGGAATGTCTTTAACTGGTCGTTTTTCCATATCAAGCAGTTGCGATAACTCTGAGATCACGAATCAAAGGAACTTTTGCCAAATTAGTTCCATTCATAACGATTTTAACTTGGAATCCATTAAATAAGGGGAGATTTTTCGCAGTATATTCATAACTCCTAAAATCATCATCAGTGTTAGAGAAATCGACGATCTTATCTGGTAGACCATCATTATCTGAAGCACTAACTACATTTCCATTTGCATCAAGGTTTCTATAACCAGGGAACAACTCGTAGGATTGATTAGATTCATCAGTATCTGTTCTAAACAATCTGTAAAGAACTCTGATGTCATTACTAGAATGTCTGTATGCATCAAAGAATACTTTCAAATTATCAGATCCTTTTTCGAGTTTAATGATCTTAGTAACATAAGTTGCTGCACTTGGATCCTCTGTCAGGGAGTTAACTCTACCGTCAGTAGAGAAATTCGTGATCTTAGAGTTAATTCTATTTGTAGTTAAAATAGCATTGACTCTATCCAAGTCAATCATTGGAGAAACTTTTGGATCAGTGGTTTCAAGAGAAACTTCAATTGTGAATGATTTCTTACCAGGGAAATCTTGTAGATGTTCATCTTCATTGACCTTAGAACAAATTATTCTTGGAGTCTCAAAGAAATTAGTACTCTCCAAACTAATAGGTTCAAATCCTTGATCATTGAATGATACTTGAGTTAGATTGTCAGGAGAACCTCCAGAGAAAGTTCTAACTTTCGCAGAAACTGTAGTTCCCTCAGGAATTGCAGTTTGTAGATTAGGAGTTAGAGCATTGAATGGGATGTTTTGGGTTGCATGTGGAGTTCTATTAGAGTTCTTAAGTGATAGTTGATCATAAGAACCACACTTCTTATCTTCGTTGAAGAATAGAACTGGGAATGAATTGGCATTTCCAGTAGTTCTATCTGTTCCAGACTCAGATGCATCAATCTTAATGTGATAAGAATCAATGTCAATCGGGAACAGTGAGTGATTAACTTCAGAAAAATCATGTTTTTTATTGATTCTTCTAAGAGAAACACCATTCATTTCATACTTATACACTGGTTCATTGATTGAGTGTTCCTCAGCAATGGTGTTATCTTGTGCTCTGCTGATTCCTTGTAAGGAATTTGCAGAAGTATTTACTCCAGTGTATTTAATGATTTCGTCATCAATAATAATATAACCAGGATTTGTATTATCAACTGGAACATTTTCAAAACTAGTGAAAATGCCAACGTTTTCTACAACCAAATCTCCAGTTGCGGATGGAGTATACTTTGCTTCAATTTTTGATGGTTTTTGATCTGGTTGAATTCCAGATAGAGTAACAAAGTTATTAACAGAATACATTCCGTGATTTGAATGACGAACTTTAAGGTGAAGTCCATCACTTAGAGTTTCTGCATATTTAACATTTGATGCACCGCTGATATTTGCGGTTCCACCAGTACCAACATAGAATAGAGTTGATGAAGCATCAACTGCAATATTACCTTGAACTCTATCAATAATTAGTGAGTTAAATGCGGAGATAACACCAACAGTATTTGGAATTGATAGAATTAAATTCTTACCGAAGTTTCCAGTATCTGCATAATCCACAGTTAAAGAGTCGCCAAATGCATAACCAGTACCACCAATCGATACTGTAGCAGCAACTGCAACACCACCATTGACAGTAACTGTCGCTTTTGCACCACTACCTTTACCAGTAAGAGAAATCAGATCTACATTAGAGTAAGTAGTACTTGCGGAAGTAAACGCAGTTCCTGCATTAGTAATGGTTAAATCACTACTGATACCGATAGCACCTACAAGACTTCTTAGATTTCCAGAGAATCCAGGATTACTTTGTTGCAATACTTTAACACCTGGAGTTAAAGCTCCAGTTTCCGCAGTGGATAGACTCTTAGCGATACCTACGAGAATAGACTTAGAAGTAGTCTCCAGTGGATTCAGATCGAGACTTGCAATTTGATTATTACCAATATCAAGATCTGGATTGTAGAATCTTGCAGTAGAAGAACCTTCAAAGAATTCTGCTCTATATGCAGTCAACTTAAGATCTTCATATTGTGCAGGATCCCATGTTGCACCGTTCTGAGATTTAAATAGGGAACCTAATAGTGGTTGTTGTGCAACAATAATTTGTTCAGATTCTGCCTTATCCAAGGTAGAAACATCTACTTCACCCATTCTCGAAATCCAAACATTATATTCATTAGATGCAGATAGGAGAACGAAACAATATGCTTGGTTTGGTGCAAGATAAACTGGAGATGGGAACTCAAATGTAGTTGGTACACTTGAATCGTTGGAAACACTAACTTGATCTGGAGTTAATACAGTTTCACCAAACGGAACAATTGTTTGAGTTGGCAGACCAGTTTGCATTGTTCTGATCTGACAAGTAACTGGAAGACCTGCAGTATCAACTGTTCTGAAGAAGAAATCTACCTTAGAGATAAAGATACCATTTGTATCTGGAACTTCAAAGGATTGTGCAAGTGGGTCAACCCATCTTCTCTGAGTGGTAGTTCTATCCCTAAAGGTTGTACGAGCTCTTTGTCTAGTTCTAGTTCTCTGTCGAGTCCTGCCTTGAGTTTGAGTATTTCTCTCAACGTCTGCATTTCTCATTCTGAGAGTCAGATTCTCTACGTTTTGTAGAGTTCCAGAAGCACTATATGTAGTTTCTGCTTCACTGTCCTTAGTACCAACAATAGTTGACTTAGTTTTACTAGAAGTTAGTGAGAAAGTCTTTGTTCCAGTACTAAAAGATGGTGTAGAAGAAAGAGTTGGATCTGGTAAGAATAGAGAACCGATAATAGTTCCAGAATTATCAGCTTTAAGTCTTACATCTTTAATTTTTGCAACTGCACCACTGGATTGACCTACAAGTTTCATGTCCTTCACAATGTATCCATAATAACCAGAAGCAGACTGGAGTTCCAAACCTGCAGTATCAATGTTTACAATTGAAGAAGTAGTTGAATATGCTTTTGGTAAAATTTCACCAGTCTTGTATGGATTCTGTTTGTAAGTTTGATCTGGTGCATTATAAGGACCATACTTATGATCGGCAGTTGCAACTCTAACTCTTATTGAAACAGCACCACTATTACCAACAAGAACCTCACCAACTTGGAAAGTTCCAGATACCATCTCAATTTCAATAAGTTTGGGGATAACGTATTTGGACATGTCCACGTTATCAAAGAATGGATAAACCCTACCATTAGATTTCATTCTTCTTGCAATAAATTCAATGTTTCTACTTCTCATTGTATGAATAACTTCAGTAGAAACAACTCTGTCTCCTAGACTTGTAGAATCAAATCTTTCAGCAACTTTAAGTTGAGTACCAGTTCTTTGTTGTCTTGTAGTAGTGAGAGTTGTGGTATTTGTAAACTGGATAAAAGTATCTCTTCTTGTGGTTCTGGTTGTACGTAGTCTACCTCTACTTCTTCTGGGGCCTGTAGTTGTAGTTCTACCAATCCTTCTACTGTCAACCCTAGTTCTCCTAGTATTTCTTCCAGTTACCTGTGTTCCTCTCCAAGTTGTATTCCAAGAACCCCATTCTACAGGAGCTAAACCAGTATTACTATCAGCACCAGTTTGCTGCATAGTTGTCTTGTAATTGCCTTCAATGTCTGCAGTTCTCTTGGTTTTTTTAGTTTCAATCCAAGTATCAGTTGCTGGATTAAGTTCAATAGCACCAATCCAGTTAACAACATGGAATGGATTAACGTTTTCGGATCTAGTAGCAAATTTATTTGCAAAGTAAACTACATCATCGTAGTTTAGACAAACAACATCACCTTTTTTAATGGTGTTAGGAGTTCCAAGATCTTGAACAAATCTAAGATCGGCTGCTGGATCTGGCGTTCCAGATGAACCAATAACCGCTTCAGATCCAAGAAGTAAATCAATAGCAGTAGTATAATGAGTTGGTCTTAAGTGACCTTCAAGAGTGTCAATAGAACACCTATAGTCGGATGCAGCAGTTTCACCACCAAATACCGATCTAAAGTTATCAACAAAGAATCCAGACTTAAATCTATCCAAACCAGTCTGAGAGTCTCTAATAGTTAAGTTTTTAGTTTCAGTTTCAAGTAAAGAAAGTGCAGTATAATTTTCAACACTGGTAATTCTATCTTCAAGTTGAGAGATATCGATCATTCTATATCTCTTATGTGGAGTAAGAACTACTTCCACGTCATCAGTTTTAAATACGTATGGTGGAACTGTAATGGTTCCTACATCCAAAGATCCATCAATCACTTGAGGTTCTTTAGGTTCTTTAGATGGCACACCTTCTGCAAGGAAGAACTCACCATCTTTGTTTAGATAAATTCTATCAATTCTACCGAGATAGAAATTATAATCTAAGTTGATTGCTTTATCAGATACAAAGTTAAATGGTGAAGAGTTTGTAGCCTTTGCAAAAGCTCTTGCATTATATTCAAATGGAGATCTTGTAGCGGTAGCTACATCAAATGGCACAACTCTTGGTCTAACATCAATAATGTCACAACCAGCAACACCATCTTCTAAAATAGGAATTTCGGACTTATATCTTTGCTTTTCATAAGAATCTACGGTTACGAAGTCACCAGGGTCATCAGCATTTAGAACATAGTGATTAAAAATAACTTTTAACTTTCTGGTTGGTGCAGCGCTATCGCTGTTTCTTTCTAGATAAGAGTAATCGCAGAATTGTGGTTTTTGATTTGGAACCAAACTAAAGTTTGGAAGAATGTCTCTATCACCGACAGAAATTGCAGAAACATTTGCAGTAACCTGAGACTCTGCAAAAGTTACTTTTTCATCTACCTGGAAAGACTGTTCATTTAGATAAACAAAATCTACTTGATTTGTTGCGTTATTAACAACAACTGTAGCAACCGCTCCACTAGTTTCGCCTTTAATGTACTCACCTTTAATGGTATTGAGAATATTAGCATTAAAGTTAGTTAATGTGAGTTTTGGTAGTTCTGGTTCATTCTCATCATTAGACTCGAATATAGCAAGAACATCCTGAACATCTGGTACATTGAGACAAATTTGTTTATCCTGAACTCTAGTTCCAAATATTTTACCAAAAGTAAGACCATCTTGGAATGAAGTAGTTGCAGTACCAGAACCTTCTTTGGAAGACTTATCTACAATCAATACGGCATTTCTATTATATACTTTACTCTTTGGAGTAAGATCTTTCTTCTTGAAAGTTACTGTTAATCTTGCAGAACCACTAGCTACACTAAGATCTTGCAATGTAATGGTTCTACCATTTACAGTCAATTTACTGTTATCAAGACTTTCAATTGCACCAGTGCTAGTGTAAGTAAGGTTATAATCCTCCTCATCAAATGGTTCCAGAGTCATACTGTTATCAGTTTCAAGAGTCTGATTTAAACCATTACCAGAGATGGTAACATCATATGCCTTTCTGACTACAATATTAGACTCCGATAGGTTAGTATCAGAAACATTGATTTCTTCAAGAGGCGCATAAAGGTATGCCTCATTAAGATTAAATTCCTGAGGAACTAGTTTTAAAACATTAGTTACTGTAATTGTACTACCAGGTAAAGCACCATTAGAAACTCCAGTAACCGCTGTCGTAGCACTTACTGTAATTGTTTTTGCAGATGCACTTACGGCAGTTACTTTGTTGAAAGTGGGTACAGTATCACCTTCTTGTGCATATGCAACAATATCACCTGTTTGAATACCTACACTAAATGTTTGATTTGGTGATTTAATTACACCACCAGAAGTAATGCTGAATTGATCTCCTTGAGGAGCAATAGCAATACCTCTATTCAAAAGAATATCCGCAGTGAATGCTGCAGTGCTAGAATGAAGTTGTTTAACATCATTCATACTGTAATCTCTTACATCCTGAATGGTTCTAGAATCATCTTCACCATTAATTTTAATCTGTTCGTTAGGAATAAAAGTACCAGATACTTGATACAGTTTTAATTGGTTGCTTCCAGATACTGCTTCTACAAGGTATCCATGAGCACTACTATTCTTACCTTCGATATAAGCTGGTAATGCTAAATCAATGGTAGAATTAAGATTGATATAATTATAAGTTTGTACGTCGTATAATGATACTACGAATGGAGTAGCATCATTTTGATAATCAGCATTTTTGAGTTTTAAATCATAAACTCTTGCAACACCAATTTCGAGACCCGCTGCAGTTCCCCCACTTACAGTTCTTTCCGAACGTAATGAAACTGTTGACGTTGAAAATCCTACTGGCAAAGAACCATGAACATTATTCAGTTCAAATTGTCTACCCAGAGTAAATGGAACACTTGAATTTTCTTTTAATTCGGTAGTTCTGGCTTTAGGTACATCAAGAGAGGTGGTGCTAATAGTTTCTACTTCATATCCTCTGACATATGCTTTACCTGGAGAAATTTGTAAAGATATAAAATCGTCCGAAGGAGTTATTCCAGATTGTGTTTGTTGATTTGGTAGATAAACACCATCATTTCCAATTTGATCATTTAGAGATTCTTTTACTTCAATCGAAAACGGAGTTACATAATAGTGACCCGATTCATCATATGTTCTTCTAGCTAACTCATCACTAATAACATTATATGTGCTATCTTTTACGAATTTTTGAACTATGCCGTTTTCAATTCTCAGTAATTCAATAAAATCTTCATCATTTAGATCATCCAAACTCTTTTTAATTAGAGTTGTAGTTATTTTCAGTCTATCTGCACCTGGAGCAGCAAAGTTTGAAAATCCTCTTGCATTATCAAATAAATCTGGATTTTCTGTAGATGCAACCGTAATTTCTTCATTTATAAAGAGACCAACCCTATAGGAAGGAGTATCTCCATATTGATCAAGAATTACCTCCTGAGCAGGAACATTTACAAAAAATCCTCTAATAAAGTAGACACCTTCTGCAATTTTTGCAACAGAACCCTCACCAACTGAATCGGTGAGAAGAGTAGTAGCAAAAGTAGACTCGGATCTAATAGTAGATAGTGAATACTTTACATCCTGAGTAACTACAAGATTTTCACCAGCATCAAAAACGGTTTTTTGATTTCCATTAGCACCCTCATCATTTTCACTACCAGTTGAATATTTTACATAAAGAGTTGCATTTCCCCTTTCAGATGTACTTGAGGTAATATAATTTACAACTTTTGCCTTAACACCACTAATTTGACCCTTGATTGTTTGACCAACCAAAGCATCCAAATAAATTTCTACTGGAACTCCTAAGTGGTTTGCATCAATTTGAACATAAAAATAGTCTGGGTCATATGCAATTTGACCAGGAATTACGACTGATCCTTCTTTAAAGAAGTGTTTACCAAACTGTTCTACTTGATCTTGTAGAATTGACTGTAGGGTAGTAAGTTCTCTTGCCTGAATAGGAGTTCCTGGCTTGAATAAAACCCTCTGATAACTATTTGACGCATCAAAATCGTCAAAGTATGGAGAAGCGTTTAGATTGATATTCTGTGCCATGTTGATTTAGAACTCCAGTACAACTTTGATATCTTCTTTTTGGCTAGCGGATCTAGGGATTGGGGCCCTGTTATCTATGTAGATTAGTTCACCAGACTTTTTATTAAATTCTGCAGATCCAATACCAGCTACAAAGTCTAGACCTAATTGGTATATCTTATTATTTATTGAGGTAGTGATACCTTGGAATGCAGTATCAATCGATAGTGCTGGTCCTACGATGGAATTGCAATTAATTGTTACACCATAACCTGGTTCTGGTGACGAAGTGAATGGGATAATTTTGAATCCAGATTCACTCGACGCTAGACCTGTTGGTTGATAATACTTAAGAACGCCAGTTGTCTTATCCCAAGAAGCGACAAATCCAACAGCAGTAGATCCAAGACCAACAGTTTGTTTAATAACGGAATCAACTGCATATGTTGTCGCTGTGGTAACACCAGATAACTTAAGGGCACCAAGACCACTAACCATATTTTGACTTAATATTTCAGTGTTACTATTTGGAATAGTTGGATTTTTCAAAATACCAACTCTAGCAAAGTCATTTCCGAGAATAATATCTGGATTAGTTTCAATCGTTTCATATCTAGAGAAGAGAAGAACTCTATATGCACCCAGTTCTCTATAAACGTCATAACCATGACCTCCCTTTGGCGGCATGATTACCTTAAATTGTGCAAATGAAGTTGTTCCAATTCCCGTATTTGCTAAGTTAGCAAGTGATTCTCCAGCATTTGATTCTGGAGCACCAGGATAAAACTGGATAGTTCCATAAGTGTAATCTTTACCACCATCAGTTACAAATACTTCAGAAACCTTTCCAAAGGAATCGATAGTAATAGTTGCTTTGCCTCCAGTTCCATCACCTAAAATTGGTACGTTCGAGAAAGATGTGGAGATTGGCTGATAGTTAGAACCTCTGTTGTCAATAAGAATTGTTTCTACTTTACCATCAACTGCATTATTCTTAGTAGATGCAGTTTCAGTGGAACTACCCCAATTTTCGGGAACTGGAATATATTCAATAGAATCGAACTTTACAATTTCAGATGGTTTGATCGTAAACAAATATTTCCAAATATAACCATCACCTGAAGTACCTGCAGCTCTTGGTTCTAAATCGATGAAATTTGGTACATCATATGATGGTTTTCCTGCAGGGTTTTCTGGATCAGTGCCATTCTGCAGACAGATATAAACTCTTAAATCATCATTAATAACGTAGTAATTTGACTGATATAATGAAGTTGCTTCATTAACTGGAGTTCTGTTATAGACACTATAGTCATGTCTATACATTTCATACGTTGTACCCGAAACCCATTCAACCTTTCTTACAAGTCGTCTTACGTCTTGCGACGTAATTTGTCTCATTGCAATAATTGATTGCTTGATTTCGTTTTCTTCTTTAAATCCATCCAGTGGGGATGGAGTATTAGTTGCCCAATCTGATGTGCCACCTGCCTGCGGTTCCAAGGCATTGGGCATACCAATGAACGTATAATACTTATCAGTAGTACTCGCAGCGCCGGTAATGTTCTTTACGAAATTCTCGGCGTTAAGAATCCTAAATTGATCCGATATAATTGCAGGCATTTTAGAACAAACAGGGGTTTTCCTTCTTAGTATTTATTGAATTAAATTGACCTAGATCTGTAAATGAATGGAGCAGTCTCCAATCCAACAATTCCTTGGTCTCTATCAACTGTAAATGACTGGGGTTTTCCTAAAACTCTATTTCTAAAGTCGTAGATTTTACCCCAACTATAATGTCCGTAGAATCCATTGGTATTAACTCCACTAACATCAGCACCTCTTCTGTAAACTTGGATAGATTCACCCGCAACAGAAGCATCATTACTATTAAAGTTACATGTTACAGTAACAATACCCGCCTGGGCAGTTGTTACATGTTCAACTCGATAGACACCATCAATGAATTCTTGTTCAGTACGCATGATACCGACAACAGAGTCTGGATAATTGGCCATTCCATTCAATCCATCCAATGTAGTGATTCCAACTAGTGTACGTCCAATTGCAACATTACTATTTTGAATTACGAAATAATCACCCTTAGAAAGTTGAGAGTAAGATACACCGAAAGTGTTTAGTGAAGAATAACCAATTCCAAGAGCGGTATTATCATAAGTTTCAGATTTGAGAACAAATTCCATCTTAGGCGTTGTGGTTCCAAATCCAACGGTTCCTGCACCGAATGTATTAATTCCAATAATTGTACCAAAATCACCCACTGCTTTAACAGAATCAACTTTCTCTTTCTTAACAAGTGGACTTTCTATCAATACAGATGGTGGGTTATCTTGAGAATAACCAAATCCACCATTGGTAACGGTGATAGAAGTTACGATTCCATTAGTCTGGGATGTTTCTCCAGTTGCTCTATTGAACACCTGATCAGAAACTATGACTGTAGAACCAGAACCAACCACAATGTATCTACCATCTGCACCGTATTCTGGTGCAAAAGAAAGATCTTTCAAAGTGTTTGATCCAACATTTGCAACATCTCTTTGAATCCAAGTTGATGCATCAAATGAATAATATAGATCACCATTTACATCAAGTGCAACATAGATATCCTGATAATCAACACTGACAATCTCAGTAGTTAAGTTCGTTGTAACTTTTGCAATCGTAGAGAATTTATCACCTGTAGCAATAACACCACCAGATCCACAAATTACATACTTACCATTAGAGTAAATAATCTTATTCAGATTAAATCCAGCTAATCCAGCGATTCCCAGGGATGAATAAATTTGACCATTTGGAGAAGTCAATACAGTTCCATTATTTCCAACTGCAATAATACCTTCACCAGTTGCAACAACGCTGTTAATACTCTGAATAGAGTTAGAAGTTACACTTATAAACCTATCAGTTGAAAGTCCAGTTGCACTGAAGATGGATCCTGCAGTTCCTACTGCAGCCCACTTATTCAAGAAAGGAGAATAAACTATATCATTGAAAGATTGACCAGCTTCTCCATATGTACTATTGACAATGTTTACAATTCCCTGAGCGGGTATTGATCTATCTTCCTTGAGTGCCATGGTAGTCCAGGAAGTATCAATGGTTTGACCATAACCAATAGATCTTCTGATATAACCATATTGGCCAACAACCATGTAAACATTAGTTCCACCAACTGCAACTGAGTTGAAAGTGATTGTATGACCAAATCCAAGAGTATTATCAAACCAAACGTCAGAACCAGCACTAAATGCATATCTAGATCCACTACCAACTATAATCGATACATTACCCTTTTCAATGGAGTTAAATGTAATAGTGGTAGAACCAATTCCAGAAGTTGTCTTCCAATCATTAATTGGATCTTTTGATTTAATCGCAGTGGCAGAAATATTAATAATAGGACTATCAGTGTAAGCATATCCCACACCAGCATTATTAATAACAAAAGAACTGATAGTTGAAGCGCTGGAGACAACTGCCGTTGCGATTGCTACTTGAGTTGCTCTATCTTCTACGATATAAATGTGTCTATCATCTTCTGAAATTGTGTCAAGTTCACTAAAGATTGGGAATGCATTATCAACGTAAATTTCAGTATCGCCAAGTTTTACATCATTAATCACTCTTGCATTTGGAACGATTCTTCCAGAAAGTCCAGGTCTAGATTTGGAAATAATAGAACCATTGATAATTCTATCAAACGTTTGTTTTTTCCAAGTCAAAGGTCTGACATTATCGGGATTAGTATCAATACCAACACTTGCGTAAGAGAACGTATCGAATTCGTCAGATGCTTTAATATCTCTAACAATTCTTTCAAATTGATCTCTATCAAAAGGATCATTTCTGTTCTCTGCAATAATAACACCATCACCTCTCTTAAGACTTTCTGGTGGAATTACAGTTTCAACATCAATACTGGATCCTCTGTAGAACATGACAGTACATGTTGAGTTTGGTTTTGGAGCCTCAGTGAAGATAACTCTAGATCCACGGAAGTTGTATGCCTTTCTAGGTTCTTGGAGAATATCGTTAACATAGATGAATAGATTATTTTCAAGAACCAAGTCGGAACCATCTAGTTTCTTAAGACTTACGATGTCAGTAACTCCGTTCTCAGTTTGAGTTAGAGTAAACTTCTTCCTAAATCCATTGAATTGTGATGCGAAATCATCAAAGAGGATAAACTGACCAGGATAGAACCCAGCAAACTTATCTGTCTGAACTTCTTCCACTGTAATCTGGAACTCTTCAAAGGAACCTGCATTTGGGTCTTGAATCAATCCAGGAACAATTAACACATCACCGACTTTATAAGCTCTTCCGTGATCATCAATTTCAAAATCTACAATACTTGAACCAACTCCTATCTTAACCTTTGCAGTTGCCTCAATACCAATACCAGTACTTATACCAGCATAGTGGAGATCCATATTTGAATATCCAGTTGGTTGAGTCACAAGGAGAGAAACTGGAGAAGATGCACTGTAACCAGACCAA
>Ga0213858_10000113_pt1 | contig 34806 bp, 36 predicted proteins | sample PICome_FD_160122 | JGI IMG/M metagenome (GOLD analysis project Ga0213858, IMG submission 160122) | Coastal seawater microbial communities near Pivers Island, North Carolina, United States - PICO245 | ecosystem: Environmental > Aquatic > Marine > Coastal | place: USA: North Carolina | collected... | reverse complement strand
AACCCAGTGGACGGTTCTGAGGGTGGCACATCACCCGTAGCGTAAAATTTTTAAGTTAAATGATAACGTAATTCTAGGAATATCTGATACTTTCTGCGGAATGATTCTATGCTGGAGATAGGTAGGAAACATCAATAGATCACCTTCTCTTACCCTTGGTACAAAGTATTCTGAAACAAAATCAGAATCAAAAACAATACTATGTGGTCTTAGTTGTGCTATCGGATCACGAAACTCTGCAGGTGTATGAACTCTATGATCGTAAGATAAGTAGAGAATACAAGAGAAATGAAAGGGATTGAACGGTGATGCTATGTGATCATGGAGTTCCTGATAAGAACCTTCCGTATAATAATTATACCATACGTTATCAGATATTTCAAATACAGTTGGTCTATCAAAGAAAGAATTTATAGCATTGCTACATTCTTTTTTGATTAGTTGTTCGTGCTTTTTTACAACTTCCTTTCCTTTTGGTTCACCATCAAATGAAGTGAATAGATTATCAGTTGCCCAACTATCAGGAATCTCAAGTTCTGGCAGAGAATCTATAATTCCAGGGATCAGTTTTCGCTTCAAATAATCATTATGTTCAATTTTATCTTGATAAACTGTTACTGGAAATACATTCAGTGCTCTCATGGTCCTCCGACTTTATCTTCCCAGAATGTAAAACTAGGTGGTTCCCATTGACCATATAAAAACTTTTCATCAATTTCACCGTAGTCAATAATTTTAGGAAGTCCCCTACACCTATCCAACTGTTCTTGAAGACTTTTCTTATCACTATATTCCAAACTTCTAGCATAATCCCAGAAAGGAGTATCATACTTAGAACCATTAGCGTAGTGCATAAGAATGAAATCTTGATTTTGTTTCACTCTATTATACATGTACTTGTTGACTTCTTCTTTTGTCTTCTCTTCAAGCAAAAAGTCAAAGAATGATTCTGCGACTTCATTGTGAATACCAGATGCAGTTGCTTCCAGTGGTTCATTAAATGAATATCGATTACCATTCAAAATTCTACGATCACTTGCCCAGATATTTTTAGCGACATAGTTATCAAATCTAAGTTCACCATCAATTTCGACAGCAAAAGTGTCACGGAAGTCTGATTCTGCATCCTCTCTAGTTGTGATCGAATCATTGTAAAGGTATCCATAAGATACGCTATCATGATTTGGAATAATAAATGTCCAACCATTTGGGGTTGCGATACAATCAGTCCACAACAATGTAGGATCTGCTGATTCCTTCCTAGACAAAAGAACAGTATTAAGAGGATTAGTTAGTCTCTCATATTTTTTGTCTAGATCAGGTTTTCCTCGACAATCAATTATGTAATCAGAATCAATCTGATTATCTGGATCAGTAATCTCACCTTCAATTACTGTAAATTTACCAGATTCTAGTGTCGCATTTGACAAAAGTTTTGGGACATAGTGACATGCTATACCACCACTGGTAAAAGCGTGCATAAAATCATGATTCTCTTTTCCCCAACCAAGATAACGAATACCTGCCTTGATTGTTGCCTTGATACTATTTTTATCGTACCAATTCAAGTCTAAACATTCAAAAAGATTATTTCTAATTGTAAGAATTGTACCTTGTCCTACTCTCTCGATGGGAGTATTAGGATCATGATAGATAACAATCTCATCAATCTCGTCTGCTGCTTCAGTTTCTTTCAGAAAGTTTAGAGTAAGTGCCGAAATACATCCAGCATTTCCAGCACCAACGATAGCAATTTTATTCATGAGTTTAACTTATGTAAATTATCTAGGTAACATCTTCGTACTTGATAGCAACAGTCCACCGATAATTATCTCTCATGGCAGTTGCTCTATGTGGAATCTCGGCAGCGAATGAAACCAATCTATTAGGAACTGGTGCTACACCATAAAGATCACCATCAACTACAAATTGTGTCTCACCATTCATCTGAACTGTCCAATCTGGTTGTGGATAATATAAAAATGTTATTGCTTTTGCGCTCGCTTCAGCATCAGTATGATAGTATGGATTCTCGTGTGGAGAAAACATATTGATATAAAATCTTACCAGTTTATCTCTAGTACACTCTGGATATTGTTCTTGAATCTTATCCACAAAAAGATCGAAAAACTTTTTAGGTTCCATCTCTCGCATCTGCATGCTACCGAAGAACCTTATGGTTTCAGGAATGTTTCGTTCATCATCTTTGAATGTAAAGATGTCATGAACTAATCCTACAACTGGAGTATCATCATTATCTGTCTCACCATAATAATATGATGCATCTAGACAATACTGAAAGACAAAATCATTTTCATCATTAGTAAAAAAGTCATCATAAACTCTAATCATATCCGCCTCCAGCGTATTCTAGAACTTCAAAGTTAAATGCTATTGTAATTCTTGGATAATCTGGTGTTGGAATACCCTTTTTTACAAAATGTTTTAGGTATGAAGGGAACATAAGTAAATCACCTTCATTGATGTCTGGATAGTGTCTATCACTATAATCGTTTCTATCTAGTTCAAGACCTAAACATCTGAGTGGATCTAAAGGATCCGAAAATGCTACACGTTCATGGCGTGTTTTATCAAAAGATAAAAAGTGAATACAAGAAAAATGTGGGTTATGTAATCCACCACCAATATGATGATGTTCTTCTTGCCACTCACCATTCATATACACATTATACCATATCTCGTCAATCTTTATTCTATATCTTGCATCAAAGACACCACCAATTAACTTACTGTACTTTGCTGTTAATACATTCTGTAGTGTATCGTCTTCACCAAAAAATATTTCTTTCCCTTTAGGTTCTCCATCAAAGGAAGTTCTCAACTTATCAGTCAACCATCCTTTAGGAGTGATAAGTTCTTTAGAATCTTCTACAATCTTATCTACAAAAAGATCTTTCAATTCATCATTACCAGGCATTGATACCTGGTAATATCTAACAGGAAAGATGTCGTGATCGACAACCACTGGTTTCCTATTATCATATTGAATTTTTTTTGTAATCTCTACCGGATCTATAGACTTCATCCCTTCAAAAGCAACAAACCAATTCTACTCATGATATTGAATCTTGTCAAGTAGTGACAATTATGATAGAGTTAGTGAAGTTGAAAGACCACCTACTGTAAAGGTAAGAGCATTACCAACAACCGTTATTTGTACTCCACCTCCTGCACCACTACTGAATCCTCCAGTAGCAGTTATGATACCTGCCATATTTGCTCCACCTACGGAATGTAATGTTGGAGCACCAGGAGCAGTAGGATCAGTTGAATTCTCGATGTAAATTGGACCGTGGAGTTGTAATACACCATTAGCAGTTATTGCTGTGGTTCCTAATCCAACACGTCTGAATGTGGCATCACCATCTCTACAATCAAGAGCAACTGTTGGATTGATTGCTGTTGTACCAATACCGATCGCACCTTCTTCAATGATTACAAGTTCTTCACTATCACCATCTCCAATTTGGAGTGGAGCAAACATCTGACCAACTGTTATATCACCAACTTTTACACCACCACCTGCATCGTGATCTGGATTGAAGGAAGAATTTCCAACTACAGTTAAGTTATTCCTTATATCTAAATCATGATAAGTGGACATGCCAGCGGTAACGTTGACATTCTGAGCAGCACCACCGAGAAGTTGATTACCTTCAAGGTCAAATAATTGCTGTGAACCACCATTGATATAAACAGAATCAGCACTGATAGATGTTGCTCCACCAACAGCACGGATATTTCCATCTACTACTAAGTTTCCACCAACAGTAGCATCTTGATTTACATATAGATTTGTTGTGCTCGTTACACCAGCAACTTGTAATTTTGCATTTGGTTCTGTAATACCAATACCCAAATCACCACCATATGTGAGAGTCATCAATCTCTCAACACCTTTATGCCAGTGGAAGTTACCAGTTCCTAATCCAACATTTCCTGCTTGTAAGTAATAGTTGATATTACCATTACCATAATTCAGGAAATCAAATGCCTCATAATTACTGTATGGGAAGAGACCGCTTTGATTTTCATATCTAAGTACACCATTGATTCCATCTACATCTTCAGATCTACCGATAGCAATTCTTGCCTCAGCATTATCACTCAATACTGAAATTGTTGCGTTACCAAAACTTCTAACTTGTAATGGATGTGTACTTGCCGATGTTCCGATACCTACAGTACCGTTAGCAATCAAGTTAGTTGAAATTGTAGCAATACCAATAGTTGCTCCAGCAATATTGACATCAGCATCATTAGAAAGAGAGGAAGCAGTTGATGCTGTACCTGTTAAATTACCAATTACATTTCCTGTGATTGCACCAATGAAACTTCCTGATGAAATTGCTGATGCTGTAAGAATACCAACAGTAAGGTTGGGAGTACCTACAAGATCTTCTGCTCCCGTTGCTACACCAACTAATCTTCCGCTGAATGTTGTAGCAGTAAGGATTCCCGCTAGATTTATATTGGTTGGGAATCTATCATTAGCAAGAATAGGAAGTCTTTCATTACTAATAGTTCCATAAGCGATATTACTAGCAGTCAATCCAGTAAGATCGGAACCAATACCAGAGAACTTCGATGCAGTTACAATACCAGTTGCCAGAATCTCGCCAGCAGAGTTGATACCAACACCGCCAGAGAATCCATTCAATGACATATCAGTGTTACCACTGACTTGGAAGGTAAAGCGGGGATCTGTGGTGCCCACACCAACACTTCCGGCAGCGTAGATGCTTGTATAACCTAATCCAGCATCTACATCAGTCCATTGCGATGTAGGCATCCCTTGAAGGAACCTAGCATCACCATAATAGGTTACGATTCCAGTTACTGAATTAGATGCAGTGACAATTCCGTTTCGGATTGTAACTCCACCACCAACAGCATTAGTAAATTCTAGATTTGTAATTACACCTCTTCCATTTACCTCAAGTAAATTGGAATATAAGGACGCTGCTGTAGCAAAACCAGAGATCTTGGCGTTACCACCACGAACATCAAGAAGTTCAGTCGGAATGGTTGTACCAATTCCGACCAAACCAGTAGGACTTACTATAAGATTATCATTGTCAACCTGAAGTCCATTACGAAAATTGAACTGCTTGTTATAATTCGCCATCTCTTGATGCTTTTCTAGTTATTTATCACGAATCATTGCGGTCCCCATCACCAAGATGATGATTTAAGATTGCTCCACGAAGATCACCTTGATGTTGATAGTTTATAGAACCTCTACCAGCACCATGTCCGGGTCCTTCAATAATAATTGATCTGCCAGCGTGTCCACCTTGACCACCGCTAGTGCTTCCACCATCTTGACCTAGAGCACCACCATTTGCACCATTTCCACCTCTAGCACGTCCTCTATCATCTCCACCTGAACTACCAGTACCGAAGTTATCGAAAGTTCCTCTATTTCCTCTTTGACCACCACCACCTGTTGCAGCTCCATGATGTCCATCAACTGCTGGATTGTGGACATGCGACCCTTGACCGCCGCCTCCGCCGCCGCCACCAGCTCTAGCTCTACGTCTTCTTCTATTTCTTCCTTCACACCACCATCCACATCTAAATCTACCTCTCGTATCTTTTCTTACATACTCTCTATCTCCACCTGCACCACCACCGCCACCACCAGCGATAATTCCATAGTTCCAAAGATCGATTGCTGCTGCAACTCCTAATCCAGAACTACCACGTTTTCCATCTGCTGAACCAGTGTAATTTCTAGATTTTCCTGTACCACCGTTACCACCAGAACCAAAAATCCTGCCTTGAGTACCGACATAAACATCTAGATTTGTACCAGTTCCCCATCCTCTATTGATGACCATACCACACTTAAGACCAGCAGTGCCATCATATGTTGAACCAATTCTATGATTAACATGAATGATAACTCTGGTTCCTCTTGGATCATTAGGTTTTGATCTGAACCCACCGATTACATTAACACGACCATTTCCAGGTCCATTGTTGTATCTATTTCTAGTACGAACTCTAGTTTCTGTGGAACCGTGATAATAATTTACAACTGTATTGAGTTGTTTACCATGAAAATTACTAAAAGCAATTTGAGAATTTCCTTGAGGTATGCCAGTATCAAGGGGGAGATTGCTCATCTCCCCATAAGTTTCGGAAACACGATAACGACCTAAACTAACTCCACCACCAGGTGATACAGGAGAAGAAGCATCTGCTCTACCAAACTCATTAATGATATCAGAGAATCTTATTTGTCCAGAACCCTGTAACATATCTCTTTTTGATTATTTATTGAGTTTATCTTCAAGAGCAGAAACTTTATCGGAAAGTTCCTTGATTGCCTCAATCAAAAGTGGGACAATCTTGTCATACTTAACTGTTAGATATTCTTCATTAAATGGAGCGGGAGCAACTGCTTCAGGGAGAACTTTCTGAACTTCTTGTGCAGAAACACCAACATGACGCTTACTGCGATCAAATTGATTTCCTTGCTCGCTTGCCCACTCAGTCCAAGTATATGTAAATCCACTTAAAGAATTAACCTTATCAAGAGCATTTGTAATACCAACCATGTCAGTCTTAAGACGTTCATCAGAAACAAATGCAATAATGTCACCAGCACATTTGAGTTCATTGGTACCAGTGTTGAACTTAATGCTTTGATCACGATGTAACTTCTGTATGGTTCCAGACACAAGGGAAGAAGGACTCATCATCAAGGCAAAGTTATGATTACTCAAACCTTGACTATCAGTTCCATAAACTGGTGCTTCAGATGCTACGTCAGCAGTTCCTTCAAATCGATTTGCTGTAACCTTATTGTTGGTAATTTGAACTGTGTTTCCAGCAAATCTAGAATCTTGATTTACCTGAAGTTCTTCAGTAACCTCAAGACTGCCACGAACGATTCCACCACCATTTGTGGATTCAATTTTTCTATTACCAGCGTAGTAGAGTATTGATCCACCACCTTCAATACCCTGAATCATAGTTTGGGTATCTGCTTGATTTCTTACGATGAAATCCTTAGTAGCAATGATAGTACCACCTGTGGAATTACCATCCATGAAATAGGTATTACTATTAGTTCCATTGTGGAAAATCTGGAAATCATCGTCATTACCAAATATTAGTTTCTTATCATCAGCAAGATCAATGTCAGTGTTGACATTTAGTTTCGCATTGAATATAGATTCACCACTAACGGTAAGAGTATTCAGATTTGTTCTTTCACAAACCCAAAGTTGTTTTCCTATTGCTACACCACCAGCAACTCTAAGTGCTGCATTCTGATCAGTACAAGATGTTGCGTCAGTATCTTCTACAATATCAACCTTACCCTTCGCTCTGATACCAAGAGTGTTGATTGTATCTGAGAATCTAACGGTTCCAGTGAAGTTGACTGGACCATCAAACTGTGACAGAATCTGCTTAGACTTACCACCTTCAACCAGGATTCTTTCCTTAACAATAATCTCATCAAATACAACAGAGAGTCTGTTAGGATCTTCACCAGTTACAGTTGGTGTTGGTACATCAAAAGTCTTTTGTTCACCTGACTGTGCAGAATACTTGGTATTACCAATGTAGAAGTCACCGTCACTGTCCATACCAGTGTAGAGAACAGTACCGCAAGCAGTTTCTTGGGATTGTGAAAGGAACTCTTCATCTTCGGTAAGAGTCTTAACCTGAACTTGTGGTAAACCAGTTGAATAGTTACCAGGACCATAACCAAGATATTCAAAGGTATGACCAGAAGCACGAAGAATAGAAGGTCTACGAAGTTCAATAGGTTGTAATTTAATCTTCTTGATCTGAGTATTATCAGCATGACTCTCAATGAGGGTACCCATTGAACCACGAATCACCTGGAGCATATCATTGTTAGTGCCCTGAAGAGTAGAGTCTTGGACTCTCATGATCTCATTACCAATCTGGATATAGGATCCAACAGGGAATCTAGATTCAATTATATCTTGAGTTGTGCTACCATCAGGCAGTTTTACTTTGAACTTACCAGCACTTACTGTTACTGATTCATTTGTAAACAGAACGGCATTGTCGTAGAATGACATCACTCCACTACCAATACTTTCACCATCACTAACAGTTTTGTTAGCAGTCATGCCATGTTTCATGACATATCTTGCCGTAGATATGTCTTTCTTAGTTACAACAGTGAATGAGTTTGCTGCTCCATTCGAGACACTACCAATAATGTAATCACCAAGATTCACATTAGAAGCATCGGTAAGTCTGACTCTATTTCCACCAACAAGACCAGCATTTGCCGAAAGTGTTAGAGTAACTGTCGTGACATTTGTAGTAGCATCAGTAGAGGCACTATGTCCAGAAATATCACCAACTCTACCAACAACAGTCAGATATTCGCCAACTTTGGGTAATGGATCACCAACAGTTTTAGCAATAGCAACTTTAGTATGATTATTGGAGGAATCTATAGCGGTAGCATCAGTGATTCTGTAGTAACCACCACCAGTAGTTCCAATACCAGTTACCTGAACATAGTCATTTGTTGCAACTAAGATGTCCGAGGTAGTAATATCAATATGTGCTTCATTAGAACCAGGGTTGCCACCAATACCAATACTTGGTGTTGTATCAAAGAAGAGGGTTTCGCCGTTAGTATATCCTTGACCACCTTCTGTAATAGTTGCAGAGGAAACATTACCAGACGAATTAACAACAACTTTAGCAGTTGCTCCACCCCATTCAGCACTAGCAGGATTTGGCGTATCAAACAGTTTTACGTTATAGTAAGTACCCTCAGTGTGATTTCCAGCACCACCATCAAGTGTAGTAAATTTAGTAAGAGCGTTTAATCCATGCTCACCACCAAGAGTAAATGTTGCTGTGGTATCTGTAGTTGTGACACCAACAATTTCTTTACCATACTGGAATGACTTATTGAAGTTATCGAGAGATTCTCTAGTGATACTTCTCTTAAGATCATTAGTTACGACTTCACCAAGTGGAGTTCTCTTGGCAAATGATACTGATGCTGGTGGATTATCCTCAGCATTATCTCTATCCAACTGTGGATAGAGATCGGTAATGTTTTGACCATACTTAACATCAGAACCTGTAAATGCTGCTCCAACAATTGAATTGTTGCAGTTAAGAACATACATGTAGTAGACACCATCTTGGATGTCCTTAATCAATGGTTTGATTGTCTCTACACGATAGACGTAAAGATTCTCGTTGTTGTTATTTTTGGAGAACGTTGGAAGAGTCTTATCCCTAACGTGTGGGTTAAATGTTGGATTTCCAGGATTCTGAGTAACATCTCTGATGTTCTTATCAAAGTAAGTAAATGTCTTAGCATCAGGTGTGCTCTGAACTTCAAAGTCACCATTAAATCCAACATTATCTTTAGCGGAGGTGTTAGTAGAACTTGGGACATTCTTGACAACAATAATATCAGTCTTTTTCAGATTGTGTGGTTTATCTGATCTAACTGTGATTGTGCCAGGTGTTCCGCTAGTGTAAGTACAACTACTAATAAATCTAGTATTTCTATCAAAATCATACTCATTGGCAGTAATATTGTTGGCAGGGTCTGCTACCAAAGAGATAGAGGTCTTATTAAAGTCGGAATTGAATCTAACATTGACACTACTAGAATCCTGAAGAACGAATCCACTGATAGGTTCTCTTGCATTCTCAAGTTCTTTAGGAACAACATAACGCAGTTTATAGATCTTATCATCAATAGATCTTGGATCTTCAATTCTCTTGAAGTATGAAATCTCGCTGTCTCCAGTTTGAGCAGAAAGATATGTGTATAAATCGCTGTTTGCTGCGACGTAGATATACCAGTTCCCTACAACATAGTCATACTGAATTGGATGACCAACTTCACCTGCTACTTTATCAGAAACTCTACTCTCAACACGAAGTTCAAGTGGGGATGAAGTTAGAGGTTTGTTGGGATATGCTGTGATAAAGACTGGATTTCCAGCGTTAGCATTAGTTCTATTAGATGCAAGTTGGAACTCATCAGCAGATAGGGTAATCCCATCCTGTCTACCTACAGTAGAACTTACTCTGTTTACCGAATTAGTAATGGCAAAATAAACTTGACCTTCTTCAAGTCCATCTGGAAGATCGCCAGTTTCACTAAAGATTCTAATTGATTCACCATGCTGAATATCATGTGCTGATAACGTTCTAAAAATACTTTCAGTATTGGTGGTGCTTGTAGCAGGAGTACTAATTGTTACCTGCTTATAAACTTTAGATGATGAATCATTACCATTAACAACATCACCAGCACCAGTTCCAGTAGTGATGGTGTTGGTCATTAAGACTTTAGCACCTTTATCAGTGCCATTATCATCTAAGAAAATTTGATCACCAACTCTTGCACCAAGTCTATAACCTTGAGAGATGATAGGTGGTTCAATGTCCAGTTTGTCATATCCAAGGAGATAGAGTCTCTGACTTGAGCTAGTTGATGTAATTAAATTAGCATCAAACTGAACCCATTCAATATCAAGTTCAGTTGTTTCAATAGATTTGGGTGTAACGACACCAGTGATAAATCCTTTATCATCCTTAGCAAATGATTCTTTCTTAAATCCATCTGCTGCCAGTGAGAACTGACCAAAGTTGGAGTTAGAGTTAGTGATAGAAGCATCACCACCACTTAGTGCTTCAAAGTGCTTGTGGAATCCAATAGCAAAGACGGAAACGACCTGAATAACAGAATCGTTAGACATCTTGATGTGAGTTGTCTTCCAATTATCTCTGTAAACAGCATCAGAATCTAAGTGGAGAACTTCTGTTTCATTAGTTGCGGAAGATTCTGCTGAGAGAGCATCTCCAGTTTCTCTATCGTAACTAATTCCAGTATATTCTCTGTTCGTTTTATTGTACTTGACAAATGCACGGTCATCTTTCTGGAGAGACACAGCAGTAAACTGTGCGACAACCATCGAACGGAAACCATCTGCCTTAGAACCGTCAGCATGCATACCCTGCATACCATATACGGAACGCAGAGAGCAGTTGAAGATGTATGGAGAAGCGCCTGTAACAGTGTCCGTCTCAATAACGACAGAAGCACCATTACCAGGGGCAAGACCTGCTCCAGGTCCAGCAGGGAGGTTTGAGCGAACTTTTCCTAAGGCATATGTGAATACAGTATCACTAACAACCTGAACAACCTTTGTAGATACGTTATAATCTTCTACGTTAATATTTCTAATTTTAATAGGTGTTCCAGCGTTCAGACCATGAGGTGTCTGAGTTGTAACTGTAACAACTGTAGATGGTGTAGCACCATCACCAGAAATAATTTGAGTGATTGTAATTGGGTCAGACGCAAATGCACCAACAATTTCCCATTCTGGACGCTGTTTTGCAAATGCGTCTGGAGATGCTGGATACTTCTGGTCAATCTCTCTACCAGATGCTCTATTAAATGCGTTAGCGACCTTGCTATAATACATGTCAAGGTCTGTCAGTTCATATCCGCCTGGGATATTCACACCATCAGCATACTCAAAGCAAGTAACTTTATGGTGAGAGAATGTTGGTTTAGATCTATTAGCAACAGAAAAGTCTCTTGGATCAGTGTATACTAATCCTGTCTCATCACCATCAAAGAAACTGAACTGCCAGAAGTAACAAGCGCCAGTAATTCTAAAGATTGCTGTGCTTGGTGCACTATCATCAGTTGGGTTGGGAACATACTTAGGTCTAACCTTGGTTTTTCTTAAATCTAGTCCAACGATAGAAGTACCACGGGGAATGATAATACCACCGTTAACACTATTGAACTTATACAGGATATTATCCTCCTGCGTAAGGTCAAAATTAGAATTAAGAGTAAGTGTTAATTCATTCTGTGCTGCACTCTCAGATCCACCAGGAGCAACCGCAATAGCATTACCACCAGTATCCTTAATAGCAAAACCAGGTCTATTATCAATCAGGTGTTCACCAGGGAACACAAGAATAGTAGTTTTTTCTACTAAATCGTTATCATCACCTCTTAGGTAAGAGAATCTTGCCGATTCAATCAGTGCCCTCTGAATCGTTTTGAAGGGTTTTGTTAACGAATTACCTTGGTTTTCAACACCATCAGTGGAGTCAAGGTCGTTAGGATTAACATATAGAATGCGACCTTCTGCATTCTTGATAAAGTTCTCAAGCTTATTAAGAGGCATCTTATTCTGACAACCGTTAGATTTCTATGTTTTATTTATCCCCTTAGATCTTCCTCGTCAAAGTAAGAAACCAGATCATCTGGCAATATCTCGGGGTTTGAAATCTCGATATTATCAAAGCAAGGATGACATCCTTCCATGATAAGATAATTAGAACCTCTATATATGTCTTCTACTTCAAAACTTCTATTACTATTTGCTTCTTTAACTAGATCCTGATCCCAAAGATGACCAACTGGCAACTCATCAAATGTAAAAGGAATATCATTTAAGAAGTACATCTTGACGACCATTCTCTCATCGTTATACCAAACAAGAGAGGAACTGACTTCAAAGGTGTTCTTCATGCAACCTCTTTTTAGGTATTTAGTGCGAGTAGGGAGACTTGAACTCCCACGACCGTGATGGTCAACAGATTTTAAGTCTGGTGTGTCTACCGATTCCACCATACTCGCAGGACATTACACTTATCCTAATGCTTGCTATGGGGCAATTAAACCCAACATTCTGACAGTTTGTAATGGAGTAAGACACAATTTCCGTTGTGAATATACCAAGGGGGTTTATCCTCACCAACAGGGCTTCAGTATATCTGAGCCGATGAGCACCTTGGTCGGGAACGTCTCAAGTTCCTCATGCTCCTTGAGGGGATCGAACCCACCTTAGCCGAATTATGAGTTCGGTGCATTCACCAGATTGCTAAAGGAGCAGATAGGAATGCCGGGAATTGAACCCGATTCACTCCGTTATAAGCAGAGGGCTTTAACCAATAAGCAACATTCCCGAATACACTAATCAGCGTCGTTGTTTTCTTCTGTGTGTATTCGTATCAAATCATCATCTGCGGGCATCATCACTGCTGCTTGACCATCTTCTTTTACAATTCCGATGGTTTCTCCATTTTCAACTCTCGAAAAGAGTTCATCGAAATTCTTTTCCCATTCTTCTAGGGTGAATACTTCCATACTATTCCTTCAATGCTAGATCGGCGTATTCAATCTGATCATCATTAAGATGAGAGGTGCAGACTTCTAGCACATTCATAAACTGCTCTGCAGTATCACAATTAACCCACTTTTCATCTCCTTCATCACTAAGAAGAAGAAAAGAACGGGTACATACATCAATGACAACCCCAGCAACGTAGGTTTCGTTCATTTGTGTTCCGTTGAATACCTTGATATTATAAGGTATTTTTGCCAGGGCGTCAACCATCCATCATTTCTGCATGAACCCACCCAGTGCAGAGATACTTTGTTTCAGTTTTGGGGGAAACACCACGATGAAGAAAGTCCCAAGTAGCAGGAAATATAATTAACTTTCCTGCCTCTGGTTGAATTCTAGTTCCATCTATGAACTCAGTGTACCCACCATCTTTCACATCATTCAAATACCAAATGAATGTGACCAATCTTGATGTCGTTTGATCATGATGCCAGATATAATAATCACCAGGTTGAGTTCTTTGTATTTGATATCCAGTATCTTTACCCAACTCAGACAATGCTTTGTGCTTGATATATTCTTCAGGGATAAATCGTATGTATTTTTTCAATCCATTATTGAGGCATCTAAAAAATGCTTCATCATAAGATTTCCAATCGTCAAGTTGAGTAATACTCAAATCAGATGATCTTTTTATATCTAAATGAACGCCACCACCAACTTGTCCTTGTCTTTTTCTATCATCATTCTCAAATTTTTCAATGACATTATCACAGAAAGACTTTGGAAGGGCACCTTTTTCTATGTAAATAAAATCAGAAAACTTTGTTTTTTTCTTACGATTAAAAAATTTCATTATAATATCACTAATGATTATATTATATCACGTCTTCATAATGAAGCAAAGAGCGTAATATGGTGGGCGGTTAGCACCAGTACCAGAACTTCCTTGAGTATCACTACTACCATTTACACTATGAGAGTGTGATCCATCATTATTGGTATTGTGTGAGTGACTACCAGCATTACTACTATTTCCATTTACATTATGCTGGTGAGCGCCTGCAGTATCAGTGAACGCTTTCCAGGTTTGTCCACCGTTAGCATCTGGGTTTCCAGTTCCTTGTGCCCCATCATTATCATCGGTACCCCATCTGTGATTGTGATCACCAGTATTATTAGTTTGATAATTTCCAGAACCGTGACTATGATCTCCACTACTATTAGTGCCGTGACTGTGACCACCAGTATTATTAGTTTGATAATTTCCAGAACCGTGACTATGTGATACAATGATAGCATCATTACTACCTCCAGTATCATTGACAGAATAAGAACTACCTGTTCCTGCACCAACAACAAATCTATTTCTTAAGTCTGGTGTAGTACCCTGACCATTACATAATAACCATCCAGAAGGAATTTGTGCTTCAGAACCAGACCACATAATAATGCCGCCTGATGGGAAAGCACTAGCCAAATCTGAAGTCAGAGCCAATGTTCCTGATGTTGTTGGGAAGGCAATGGTTTGGTCATTACCACCAGTTTTAACAACAACTTCAAGTGTTCCATCTTCAGAACCACTGGTTGGATCAGTTATTTTACCTTGTATCTTTGCAAAACTGTCACTGTTTGAAGCATTATCTTCGCCTCTAAAATCTATTTGTCCAATAATATCATTAGCAGCAGGAGTTGCACTATCTCTAGTAAGAGTAATTGTAGGTGCTGCTGCGGCACCAGCATCTGTAGATGTTAATGTGAGAGAATCTGTTGCTGTAATAGCACCACCAGAAGTTACCTTTATAACATAACAAAGTGCATAATATGGTGGAAGGTTGGCATTAGTTGCCGACGAACCTTGTGAATCAGTTCCAGGAGATTCAGAACCTGTGCTACCACTAATACCTGGTGATGAATCACTGGTGGATCCACTAATGCTGTGAGAGTGACTACCAGCATTGTTGGTAAATTGAGTTTGAGAATTATCAAGACTAAAAATAGAACTACCACCACCTCTATCAACATCACCATTAGGGACATATAGTGGTGTAGGTATGTTTCCTGAGTGACTGTGACCTCCAGTATTATTGGTTCCTAAATTACCAGAACCATGACTATGATTATCTACTGATAACGAACCGTCATCATGACTATGACTATCAACAGTATGTGAGTGTGATACAAGTGTAGCATCCGCACTACCACCAGTTGCTGCTAAAGCATAAGAAGTTCCTTCACCAACAACAAAACGATTTCTTAAATTTGGTAGATTGAACGTGGTGCTTCCATCACCAGCACCATGTGCGGTACCGATCGCATTGAACAAATCAGTATATGTAACTCTACTGACTGCAGAACCATCACAAAGTAAGTATCCAGTTGGAACACTTGATGCCGTTCCAGACCACATGCTTACAGTACCAGCAGGTGCTCCATCTACACCAGCACCAGCACTACCACCAGCATCAGCTTCGGCAGTCCAAGCAGATCCAGTCCACTTTAAGATATGTCCAAAGGTTGGAGACGCTGGAACATTTACGTTCGACAAGTCACCCAAATCTTCATTAGTAATATCTGAAATATAAGTACTACCATCAACCGCATAAGTTCCAGCGCCAGTGCGCTTCATAAAACCATTGGAACTAAAGTCTGAATCCTCAATATATCCTACAGTAGCATGATTACCCCAACTAAATGCAGTGTTCCAATTGCTAGAATTGTCAGTAACTATACTATATGTGCCAGCAGAAGAACCGCGCTTCATCAATCCTTCTGATGTGAAGTCACCATCAATAACAACATCGGCGTGTGATGTTTCCGCTGTTAAGTAGTTTGGTGTGAATCTCTCCCACTTACCAGTGGAAGAATTATATCTGATAATCTGTCCGTTCGTCGCATTTGCAACATCATTATCAACATCTTGAAGACTATCAAGATCCAAAGCACCTTGACCACCACCAATAGCAACCCATTCAGGATCTTGTCCAGGACCATTTGACTTCAGGAATCTTCCAGCAGCATTAGTTGGTGGTAAAAATGTGGTTGAATTGACACCATCTTGATATGGAATTGAACCTTGCTCACCACCTTTTAAGTTCTCTGCGGTAAGACCACTGCTCCCAGCAGCAGTTATGTTTCCATTAACAACTAAGTCACCAGAAATCGTAATACTCTTTTCAAACTTAACATCTTTGTAGAAAGTTACCTTTCCACCAAATTGCTTATCGTATGGTTCTAGATTTCGACTTATGTTAATGTTAAATCCCATGTCAACCAAATGCTCCTTTCAGCATCTTTATGCCTTCGTTGACAGCGATTGACATGGCAGGATTACCTTTACCCGCCATACCCAATGCCTGCATAGCAATGCCTTCTGCTGCTAAATTTTTGAAGACACCACCCAAGAACGATCCTTCACCTTCAACAAGTCTGTTGTCCCCATAAGTGTGTGGAGCATCACAGTATGCTTCATTTGCTTTTAAATCAATTTTGTTACCAACATCAGTAACAAAGTTTCCACCACACTGAAACTTAATATCTTTCTTCGACTCAAAAATTATATTAGCACCACTAACACGAACATCACCATTTTCCATTGCGGTAATGGTGACCGCACCTTGTTTTCCGATAATATTTACGTCAACACCACCTCTTTGACCTTTACCACCACCAACAATCTCAATATGTTGGTCTTGATAAAGTCTCCAGGAACCTTGCTGAGTCATTCCAGCAAGACTTACATCAGCATTATCACTGATACCATAAAGATCATAAACAATTGATCCACTATCTCCTACAGTGGGATTACCAGATTCAACTCTAAATCCAGGACCTAGAGAAATAAGTTGTCTACGTTCCCAATTATTTGCCATTTATTTTACCTCCTAGGATATTTAGTATCCACCACCATATCCACCACCAGAACTTGGTGGAGGTGTTGGAGGAGATGGGGGTGGTGTTGGTGTTGGAGATGGTGTAGGTGCTGAACCTCCTCCACCAGATGTAGCGGGAGGTGTTGGTGTAGGGCTAGGTGTGGCGGTAGGTGTTGATGTGACAGTTACTGTGGTGGTAGTTGTTGCTGTAGTAGTTACAGGTCCTGATGCAGATCCAAGACTTTCTGCTGGAGTATCATAGATGTATTGACCAGTACCAGTATGCGATACTCCTGTCATTTTTCTTCCCATATGAATATGGAATGGTCCATAATATTTTTTACCATTAACATAACCAATAAAGTCATCATCTTTAGAGATACAATCAATGACTTGTCTAACCGTTCCTTGATAACCTTCAGGTCTGACAACAAACTTAGGTTTGAGGATAGCACCAGCACCAATCTTAGACTTGATTGTATAAGTTAAAGTATCAGTAATTGTTGGAAATTCAACAATGCTTGTGGTATCATCACCACTATCATCAACTACAGCATCTTTAATTACATCATAGATTCTTCCTGCACCATCGACCTTTATACTGTAAGTGTCACCATTACTGTCAGTTACAACATCATCATTTGTATAATTGGCACCAGAATTCTCAATGACTGGTTTTGGTACAATATAATCTTGTAAATCTGCGCTTGGAGTATAGTTTTCTCCTTCTGTTTTTAATATAATATCGGTAATCTGTTGATATGTTGGAGAATCTGGATCATAATCAATAACTGCTGAAGCAGATGCACCATAACCATTCTTACATTCATCAACAATTTCAACGAATGGTGGGAATGTATATCCACCACCACCATTTACAAGGTCAACACCAATCAAACTTCCAGTTACACCTCTACCACCTTCAGCAATCTGGAAGATAGCATTAGCAACACCACCAATGCCTTTTACTCCTCCACCAAAAATTTTAACTTTAGTTCCACCACATCCACCAAGTTCTGGAGGACCAGCAAAACATTCTCCAAGTGGACTCTTGAATCCTGGGGTACCAACACTTGGATTTGCGAAATCAAAGAATCCAAGTGAACCAGTGTCTGCAGCAATATCTTGAACTGTATTGATTGCTAAGTCCGCTAAACTTTGTGCCTGATTAGCAGTTTCTAAAATCTCATCGACAGGAACACCTACCTTATCGCCAAGACCTTTTCCGATTGTCCATACATCACCAGCAAGGTCAAACTCACCAGGAGTTTCATTGCAACCAAGTCTATCAGCAAGACCCAAGATAGCATCAGCACTTTCTCTCAAGAATCCCATTGGACTAAATCCACCAAGAATATCAAAGATGTCCAAAGAGAATACTTTCATGAATGGTTCTAAGAAACTAGATACCTGATTGATGATGGTGTTCATGATTCCACCAACAACTTGATCACCAATACAGGAAACAAAATTAGTTACATTATCTGCCACACTCTGAAGGATTCCTTTGATTGTATCTCCTATTCCACCAACAACTTTATTAGCAATACAGGGAAGTGAATCTGATAATTCTTTAACAGGCAAAATCATAGTTGCCTGGGATATTGTCGCTGTCATATCAGCAAAAGGCTTGTTTGCCGTTGCCGCAAAAGTTATACCAAATACAGTATCATATAAACCCTGAAGTCCTGTATTCAACATGGGTTTCATAGCATTGGTGAGATTCTTCGTCATATCATTGACGATCTTCATCGCACCTTTTTGAATACTTTCGGTTACTGCATCAATTTGTTTGAATAGTTCCTGTTTTGCATTTCCAACAGCATCAGTGATACCACTGGTGATTTCTTGAACTCTACCGACACAGTTATCTACTTCTACTTTAATCTTTGCTACAGCAGCACCTGCATCACCAGTTGCTAACTTAACTTTTTGACCAATAATTTGCTTTGAAGCAGAGATTTCTGCCTTAGCAGGATCATTCTCTGGATTATTTTTGGCATTTACCTTTTTAGCAGTTTCTGGTGATACTGAACGAACATGTTTCTGTGATCCGGCATTACCAAACTCATTTGATTCATTTCTAGGTAATGAACCACCATCATTCTTGATATTATCTGTATATCCAGTGAAAGGAACAAATGGACTTACAAAGTCTGCTGATGGAACTTGACTGGTTCTACCCAGAACACCCATAATGACTGGAACTTGTCCATTGTCACCATCAAGAAAGAATCCAACTACAGTATCTCCAGGTGCTATCTTGATAGATGTTGCCTGATTTCTAGCACCAGAACCATCAGTAGCACCAAGCATGACGATTGCCCAAGGCAAATCCTCATTCTTTAAGTCAGTTGTATTATATGGATGATAACCAAGGATACGAACTTTTACTCTATTTCCCCATCCACCACCGTTTGATTGGTCAATATAAGACTCCTCCAAAGGGGGAATCTGACCGATCCACCAACGGAATCCGTCTCTCCCCATAAAATTAGTTTTAAGTAAAGACTCCTCTAACATTACTTCTCTTCGTTATTTGGATTAGATTGACCGTAAGTATCTCTTACCAACTTCACTGCTGTGTATGAACCATTTGGGTCAAAATGGTGGCGCAACTCTTTTATCATATATAGACCGCTTTGCATCTGATCATACTCTTTCTTCTTTTTAGTTGTAGTCTCTGGGAAGAGACATTCAATCACATCACCAGCTTCAAGATTTGTGTTACATGGTAAGGTGGCAGTCACTTGTTGAGTAAACAGAGTATTGTATCTGAATAGTGCTTGAGATTGATATAAGAGAGCATCAGCATTTCTTGCCGTAGAAACACCGACTTCTTGAGTTCCTAAATCTAGAACACCAGTAAGTAGTCTAGTTGGAACATCACCAAGAGTTAATTCAGATTCCTCACTTATAGGAGGAAATTCAAATTTTTCACCCAAATTTTTTGTATTATTGATATAATCATCCATCTTAAATACACCCTTCTCTGGGTGCGTAAACGCAAAGTTTACTGGATTGAAGTAACTTCTGAAACTAGAATATACACCAAGACGTAGATTCTCTAGAACATTTTGATTTCTATTGATTGCATATTCAACAATAGTATAATCTTGCTTAAGACTATCTTCATTAACAACATCATTAGCAATATAAGTTGCTTTTGAATTTGATCCAATTAAACTATCAAGAGATCTAAATTTAAATCCACTTTTAGTTTCAAAGAAACAATATCCAGCAGTTCCATTACCTTTTGTTTCTGGAACTGCTTTTGATGCTAACCAAGTTAAAACTGTAAATGGTTTTCTCATGTTGCCAATGAAACCATACTTGTTCATTGACTTATCAACATCAATTTTCTTACTGGTTTGTAAGTATGTTTTGATTATATCTTCTGCTGATACAGAGATTGGTGCTGATGTTGGAAACTTTTTAGGTACTCTAGCAGTTTCATTTGTGATAGCTTCTCTAGAGTATAAGTTTAAAACAAAGGACTCTCTTTGATTGGTGCTGATAACATTACTAACACCACTTACATAAAAGTATTTTTCTTTATCCGAAAAATCTAGACCAGGCATACCAGCAGCATTGCCTGCGATTCTTAAAGAAAGTCTTTCACCTCCACGACATGGGAGTCCTTGAACAATAGATTTTCCATTAACAGCATCACCAGTTGTGGTTACAACAATTTTTGCAGTTATCGTTGGTGAAAATATATCTTCAAAGTAGTCTATTGATTGAACACCAAGTCTTAAATCGACAGAATCTGATCCATTACTTGATTCTAGAAGTACTTCTTCGTATTTTGAAACGTCGGATGCACTCATTATACGTATTCTAAGTCCCTAAGGAGAATCTTGTGTATGAAACTATTTAACGATGTTCCTTCAGTGTTTCCAGAGGATGATCCACCTCCTCCACCTCCACCACCATCAGAAGATGGTTGTTGACCACTTTCAGTTGGAATTGGAACCGTTATAACAGATCCTCTTCTCTCTGGTGTTACATTAGAAGCAACCATAGTCCTATTTCCTGTGCCATCAATTTGAAGAGATGGACCACCAGTCGCGTCATTCATTCCAGGCAAAGACGCCTTTTGACCTTCAATACTTGCCTTTGTCAATCTAATCAAAGCAACATACGGTGCTGGAACCATGTTTCCACCATAGTTCATAGAACCTCTCTCACTAGATGCTTCCAGGTGAATATGTGGTCCAGTTGATCTTCCTGTGCTTCCTGTAATGGCGAATGATGTTCCTGCTGGAATCTTACCAGATGGGATCAAAATTCTACTATTGTGTGCAAATCTAAGTTGGACTCCCATCGAAGAAATCCAAACATCAATTACATTTCCATATCCATTTGGTTGGTTAGCAGTTCCTACAACTTCAGCATCAACTGTCAGTGAAATGAACAGTCCAGCAGAGCAACCAATATCAATACCACCATGTGGTTTTGATCTAAAAGATTCAAAGTCACCTTTTCTAGATGTGATTGTCGCACTTGCTTGACCACCAAGAAGTTGAGTAACATCTTGTCCTTTTGAATATCTGGTCCCAGAGTCAACCGATTTTGATACTACTGGTTGACTGGTTCTAGGACCAGAAAATGCTTTTTTGGCAGTAGGAAGATACTGCTTGTAGCGACCATTAGTGTAGACACTCCAAGCACCAAGACCTTGTTCGCGTAAGATAAGAGCCGCCGCTCTTGCATTTGTAAGGGGATCATAAAGTTGTTCCGTTTTGCTTATACCTAACTTTCTTCTTCTTTCCTCTCCTAGCATGAAACCAGGTCTGTCGATCATATTGATTTGCCACAATCCTAATGAGAATTCATTCTTCTTATCGGGATCTAGACCTGACTTAACTGTATCAATACCAGAATCACCGCCAGATTCTGCTAATGCTATGGCAACCATTGTAGGAATCATATCCTCTGGAATACCTGCACGTCTAGCAACATCAGCGATTTGTTCGGGAGAAAGTTTTCCACCCCCACCACTATAACTTGAATCTCCCTGTTTGTCAAAGTCTGTGGTATCACGCATGACAAAATCAGCAAGTCCACCAAAAAATCTTGTAAAAGGATTTACATCCTCCTTTTTTTGTTCTGGTTGTGGTTGCTGATCAGCGAGAGTTGTCTGATTATTTGTGGGTGTGGCACCACTATTTTCCTGTTTCTTTTGCTTCTCTTCTCCTTTTAGACCCAAAAGAGCATATAAATCAAAGTTATTGACATTATCAATCATTCGATTATAATCTAGCTCTAAATTTCTAGATGCCTTTTCAATATTTTCCTTTGTCTCATTAGCTTGCTTTGTTTCACCAGTAAAATCTGCCTGTCTTGATAGTCTTTGATCAGTATCATTCAATTCACCAGTAAATCTTGCAAAGAATCCAGTTATACCATCATACCATCCTGTTAAAGCACTAACAGTCTCTTGGATTCTTCCTATCAGTTTTTCTACATTTTTTATGATAACAGGTAAATTAGTTACTATCCAACCAACAAGGATAGTTCCCAAAAAGTCCATGATTCTACCAAGGAATCCTTTAGTACTAGTTGAGATTACTTTGGTAGTTCTTCTGAATATACCATTGACTTTTCCAGATTCTACTAAATCCTCCCTTTCTCTTCTTTGAACAGCAGAACGTCTCTTTCCAAATATTTCTCTCTGCTTGAGCATCGCACGTTTTTTGGAGCGATTACTCTTAGTAAACTCTCTAATAATAACAGATGATGTATTATTAGCGGCACGAAGACTCTGACCAAAGGAAGCGATAGTTTTTTGTATGCCGCCGATGCTTTCGCTATTCTTTATTAGTGACTTAGTTATTTTTGCCATCAGACTGATACCACATTAAAGTTAGATCTAGCACCAAGAGTGTAAATATTTTCTGGATCATTTGTGGTAAAGAATGGTGGAGCATTGATGCCACCACTTACTAGAGGTTCTGATGAAGGTGTTGGTGTAGATGGTTGTTCCATCGGTACTACGGTTACACCAGGTTCTGCGACTGGTTGTGCTACATTTTGTGCAACACTTCTACTCCTACTCATTGATTCCAACATTGATGGTGGAAGACTTCCATACTTACCAATATATTGTTCTTGTCTGATGTATTCTGAAGTTTCTGGATCAATAACTTTTTTGTTTGGATTCAGTTCAGAACCCATTGGTTTTGATAAATCTTGTTCACCATTACCAATGTCAACAGTAGATAAAGTTGTCTCACCATACTCTGCCTTGACATTTGGATCGATAGGAGAATCTTCTTCTTTAGATTCCGGTCTATCAAGAACCGTTGCCATATTGACAGTGGTGGATTGAGGTTCTATTTGAACTGATGAAAACGTGTCTTCAGATTCTTCGGTAACTGGATTTAGTGCAATACTTAAAGGTTTGGTTTGAGGTGCTCCTTCTGCTGCTTTATTCTGTAGTAACTCTCTTTTGGTGAAGAACTTTCCATCACTGGAAAGAGACATTCCACCTGCTGCTTCTGGTTGATTTGGATTATAAATTTCTAACTGACGATCATCAGGGGTTTCTGGATCTGGTTCATCATTGAATAATAAACCACCAGTAATTTTATTAAGTATGAGTTTAGCTTGATCCGTAAGGAATCCAAGGAACTGTAAAATTGGTCCAGAGAATATGGCGGCTGTCGCCACTGCTGCTAACTTAAGACCAATACCACCGAATACTCCAATCAGTGCTGGCACCGCAAGTTTAAAGGCAGCAAAGACTGCACCAGCAACCAGTAAATTCTTTAATATATTATTCTTGATTTCATTCAACTTATCCATGTTGCCTTCTTTATAAGCAACAATAGTTTCAACACCCTTTTGTAACAACCATCCACCAGCGATTGTCGCAAAGAATCCACCCAATCTACTTAATGTAAATTGTGCCTTTGCTGCTATTCTTTGTGCTGGTGCGATTGCTGCTGCTTCAATCTTCTTTTCAATCGCACTTTCTTTACCTTCACGCAGTTTCTGCTGCGCTAATCTATTTTGTAATTCTGCTTCTTGTTGATCTTTTGCTTCTTCTAACTCGTTCTGTGCTCTTAGATTTGTTCCAATAACTTGTAGAGAACCTGTCAGTGACTGCATCTGAGCAGACAGATTCTGCATTTGATTGGAAAGGATTCCAAGTTGTAATGAATTTCTAGTTATTACTGCTTTTGTCTCTGGATCAGATTCCACCAAGGCACCAGGAGCAACCGCTCTGCCAGTATAGGCAGCGGCGGATATTCTCGATCCTCTACCGATGGGGGTACTAACCATTCTGTTGTGCCTTTAAGTTTTCTTCTTCAATATACTGTTGGAGGAAAGCAAGATAAATTTCTTTCTCCCACGGTATCATATTTTCTAACTCTGTTAAGCTATATTTATGATGTTGCATCAAGGCAAAATTGATTCTAAAGTATGACTCAAGGTCAGTATGAGCCATACTTATCCGAAAAAAGATGCCAGTCCCTCTAATACAATAGTGTTGTCTTTCCCTGTATTAGGATTGCTAACAGTAATTGTATGCGAAAGTTTGGGCATAGTTTCAAAGAAGGTTTCAATTTCTTTGAACTGTTTGGAACTTAATTGTTCGGCAAACTCTTTCAATTCTTTTTTGGTGCAGTCTTTTGCTGACCAAGATTCTTCTTCATTATATACTTGCTCAATGCATGATGTCACAATATCAAATGTATCATCAACACTAATATCATTAACAGCAAAGTTATTTTTAATAAACTCTTTCATAGAAGGATATCTCATACGAAGAGTTAAACTGTCATCCAGTTTAATATCTTTACTGTGATTTTCATCTTCTTGAATTTGAATCTCATCCAAATCAATCATAGTGGGAACTTTTGTAGTTCCATCATCAGGGCAGGTAACAAGAACTTCTACCTGTTCACCAACAGACTTTCCACGAATATTCAAAAATAGATATTCAATATCAAATGTAGCAAGTTCATCAACCTTTACTCCTCTCGTTGTAATACAAGAAGAAATAACATCTTTTACTGCATTGGCAATCATGGTCGTGTCTTCACTCTCCATTGCCATAATCAGAACTTTTTCTTCTTTCACTAAGAATGGTCTGTACTTAACTTTTTTCTTAGTAGAAGGGATCACCAACTCATAAGTTGGTGTAGCAATTTTTGGTAAAGGCATAATATCCTATAAACAAGTCAGTAAAATTATTTAGATGGGTTATTGAAATCTAGTTCCCAAGAAGTCAGCGTTAGAAAGTTGTTGGAACGAAAGAATTGTTGAATCTGGATCAAACGCATCAGAATTAAAAAATCCTTTCCCAATTTTTGGTGGTTGAATACCTAAGTCAAGACCAAGATCTGTTCCAAGATCAATTCCACCAAAAGCACTGGTTGCCTGATTAGCAGTAGGACCACCATTAGTTCCTTCTTTACCATTATCATCACCAACCAACTCATTCAGAGAACGGGTATTTCCAGAAACATATCTGTCAAAGTGAAAGTTAGCACTACATTTAAGAAGATTAGATCCATCATAAGAAACTGGTACTGCATTCAATGAAATTGGGAACATTCCAAAGAATCTATACTCAATGTATCTCTTATAATCCTTCTCAAACTTGGTGATTCTAGTTTCATCACACTTATAAGAATCAGGATACTGCATCCTGAAGTGATAACCATCACGCAACTTATTTGCTCCAAGGGCATCACTACCAGAAGCAATGAATTCAGTCCAATGCTCTAAAAATTTTAATGATCTATATGCGTTGTCCACATAGAACTCCATTTCCATTTGAATGAAAGTTCTGGTGTGAGCAAACTTTTCAGTGACACCATGGAAGTGTCCTATAGCATCAGCAGTAGCAATCCCATTACCAGGAAGTGATGCTCTATTACATAAGAGTGCCAGATTATCACCAATGAATCTGTAATCCATACCTCTCTTCTTGAGATATGCTTTCAATGGTGAAGGCAGACCACCAAACTGAACTACAAAATGTGAAGTTTGAGCAAGTTGTGTTAGTGTTGGTTTTATCTGAGATATTTTTTTAGGAAACGGTCTAGGCACTCTAAATATCTAACAGGTGATTGTTTAGTTATTTAGATGGCATATAGAGGAAAATACAAACCTTCCTATCCAAGAAAATATAAGGGTGATCCTACTAACATTATATACCGTTCTCTTTGGGAACGCAAGTTCATGTTGTATTTGGATATAAATGAAAATGTTTTAGAATGGCAGTCTGAAGAAATTGTCATTCCATATAAGTCGCCCATTGATAATAAAGTACATCGTTACTTCCCAGACTTCTTTGTTAAGTACAAAGATAAAGGTGGCAAGGTCAGATCATCTTTGATTGAAATCAAACCAAAGAAGCAATGTTCACCCCCACCTAAACCTAAAAGACAAACAAAAAGATATCTGAACGAAGCGTATGAATATGCTAAGAATCAGGCAAAGTGGAAAGCAGCAGAAGAATACTGTGCAGATAGGATGTGGGAGTTTAAAGTCATGACGGAGAAAGAACTCGGTATCAAGTAATGGCAAAAAGACCAACACAAACAGATACTAATGTAAATAGACTTCGCGGTCTTGTCGATGAAATGACAGGTCTCAAAGATCCTGATGATAGGATGCTTGAGGTTCTGGATGTATTAGAACCAACTCCCGTAAGATTGATAGAAGTTGGAAAAATATATTTGTTTGTTTATAGAGCAAAAACACCTGGTCTTTTATTTGATTCAAATCCTTTCATAGCAGTCACAGATGTATTCCAGTGGGGATTTCGTGGATTCAGTGCTCACTGGAGAGAACCAAGACAATATACATGGAATGAAGTGGGATCAGAAGTGTATGAAATCTTTCGATCTGAAGTAAATGATGTTCTTAGACTATCACTTATGAATAAGCGACTAAATAATTGAAAAGTGTCGTCATAGATGACTAAGAAAAAGACAATTGGTGGTCCTATGAGGTACCCATTAGCTGCGACAGGAGCGCAGGGTAATGGGAACAAGCAGGATATGCTGTATATTAAAATATTTGAACGTGTAAATCGTGATATTCTTGCCGATGGAATGTTTCGGACGGGTGCTGCACCTCTAAGATATAAAGATACTGGGGAAATAGCAAGAAATAGTGCGGGTGAAGAACTTTATGATCCAGACAGAAGAGTAATTACTGGTGTAAATGCTTTACAAAGAATTGATGCTCATTTCAATAGAAGCGATAATATAGAAGCATATCAAAAAAATGTTCGTTATATCTACTTACCGATTCCACAAGTAATTACAGATAACACTTCTGTAAGTTATGCTCAGGATACACTGAATCCATTACAGGTTGTTGGACTAAAAGCAGCAGCTGGATTAATTGGTGATCCCGCAAAAGCTGTAACTGAAGGTGCTAAAGCAGCACAGGATCTAATACAGTCTGCTACTGCTCTTGATGGTACTACTGCAAAGTTAATCAATACAGCATTAGCAGGAAAAGCAGTTAATCAACTTGGTGGTAATGTTAACGCAACATCACTGATTACAAGATCCACTGGTCAAGTCTTACAGTCCAATATGGAACTGTTATTTGATGGACCAACATTGAGATCTTTTCCATTCGTCTTTGATTTCACTCCAAGAAATTACGAAGAGGGTCAGATGGTGAAGAAAATTATCAGAACCATCAAACAAGCGATCCTTCCAAAGAATGGAGATCAAGGAGTTTTTATTAACTCTCCAGACTTATTTCAACTTCAATATATTACAGCAAATGGTCAAGATCATCCATTCCTGAATAGATTTAAAATTGGAGCAATGAGTGATATTTCCGTCAACTATGCTGCTTCTGGAACTTACGCAACATATTCTGATGGAACACCAGTTCATATTCAAATGTCACTGACATTCAAAGAACTCAATCCAATTTACTCTGAAGATTTTGATAAGAATGATGCAGATGGAACACCAGTAGGAGGTGTAGGATACTAATGGGTTACTTCAGAGAACTACCAAACATTTTTTATCAGTCGAACCTTTTACATAAAGTATCGTCTCAAGAATATGTCTTAATCAAGAATCTTTTCCGTAAAGTAAAGATTCAAGATTGGATTTTAGATAATGTTGCTTTCTTTGAAAAGTATAGAATAGAAGATGGAGAAAGACCAGATACTATCGCAGAAGAGTATTATGGTTCTCCAGACTATGATTGGATTGTTATATTAACGGCAGGTATCACCAATATAAAAGAAGAGTGGCCGTTGAGCAACTATGATCTTTACAGATATGTTGAAGACAAATATGGACTGACAGAAATCAACAACGTCCATCATTATGAAACGATTCGAGTTGAAGATAATAGGGGGAGATTAATTTTACCTGCTGGTCAAAGAGTTGACGCAGGATTTACAATTCCTACACCATATGATGCATCAGCAACAAACTTCTATGTTGGTGTAAGACCAGATACTGACAATATCGATTACAGATCAGTTAATAGTAATATCAGTCCTGTGACTGGTATCTCTAACTACCAATATGAAGTCGAAAAAAATGAGGCAAAATCGGAAATCAACTTGATGAAACCGATTTACCTCCAACAGTTCTTAAATGATATGAGAACTTTAATGAATTATAAGTCTAGTTCTCAGACTGTAGATAAAAGACTAATTACCACTGAGAATACTAGACTTATCGAACCATAAAAGTTCTAGACTCTTATCGAAGATCATTACATATCGATGTTTGCGAGACCGATCTCTCCATTCACCCTCTGCATCTCCAATTTTTCCTCTAGAATGCTTGGTGCCGTCTGAAAAGTAAAAGTCTTTCTTTGGGTCTGATAGACCACAATACTTAAAATTACAAGCGCGATAGATTGTACCACCATGATGCTCGCTATCAGCATATGAAATAATCGCTCGGACTTTTGTTTCTTTTCTAAGTTGCTTAATCGCTCTACTAACGAACCAAGAAGTAATGTTGTACTCTTCTTGCTGAGTGTCAGGGTGAATGCAGAGTCTTGAGAGTTCAAATAATCCTTCTTGCTCATTTCTCTCTAGACCAAAAGCACCTTTTGCTATTTCGGGAACAGGGAGACCTGTAAAGATACAGACTCCCTGGATGCCTCCGATATTCAGAGGACAGAACTCGTTGTTTTTATATAAACCGTAGTTATAACCAGATTTAAAAGTTTTAGATATATCTTTTAAATAATGAAACCGCAGAAGTAAATCTGCGGCATCAGTCTTATTTACACGATCAATGTGATAATCAGATTTCACTTGAATAGGAGATTAAAATATGCTGCCACCACTAGCAAGGTGAGGCAGACCTGATTGTACTTCACTCTTCAGCAAGTTTAGCGAAATAGGAGAGTGCATCATCATCTTCATCAGTAGAAGAAGCACTCGAAGCAACAATGTCCTCTGCGTTGAAGTCACCAGGAGTGGAAGTCACTGCGGGAGCAGTGCCACGGTTGGAAGAACGGAAGTCTTCCTCTGCTTCAACGGTCTCCTGATCTTGGAAACGAGGAGTGCCCTTGTTACCCAGAACATAGTCCAGGCGGGTCTTCAGAGCATCGTAGTCTTTGAACTGATCAGCAGCAACGAACTCTTGGAGAGAAGATTGCTTCTTCCAAATTGCTTCCATTGCGTCATCGTCGTCCAAGAGTGCGCTTTGGGCAGCGAACTCAGAAGAATCGTAGTTACGATAACCTGCAACGTTCTTTGCTTTCAGTTTGAAGTTGGCACCCTGCCAGAAATCAAACGGATCAATTGCTTCCTCATCCTCAAACTCAGGTTGCATGGCAGCAGTGAGTTTGTCGAAGATCTTCTTGCCGTACTTATACAGCATGACACGACCTTCATTCTGAGGGTTAGCAGGATCTTTCACAACATAGATGTTGCTGATGTAAGTCAGTTTACGCTTCTGCTTACGAGCAGCATCTTTACCTGCATCAGTGCCGTTGTTCCACAGCATAGAGTTGTACTCAGACACAGGATCTTTCTGACCCAAAGTGGTCAGAGAGTTTTCGATGTACCAACCACCAGGACCTTGGAAGGCGTGGGAGTACAGTTTCACGAAGGGAAGATCTTCGCTGTCGGGTGCTGGGAGGAAACGGATAACGGCATAACCATTGCCGCTCTTATCACACTCCAGTTTCCAGAAACGGTCGTCAGAAGAACCACCGTTGTTATTCATTTTTTCTACTTCCTTGACCAGTTTTTGAGTCAGGGAGCCCAGCTTAGATTGCTTTTTAAGGTCTGCGAAAGACATTTAGATTACCTCGGATTGAGTTGGATTTGTTGGATTTGCTTGGATAGTATAACAAAAAAATCGTCAGGCGTCAACGTATTTTTTGAGTGCCTCGATGGTTGCATTCATACTATTAAAAAGCATGGTCATGTCAGTTTCAGGGGGAAAACCCATCATCGCGACTGACTTGCGGAGATTCTCTTTCATCTCAACCGCTTTAGGATCGTCTGAAAGAGATAACCTAGTATACATCACTCTTTGCTTTTCTAGCAAGACCTGAAGTATTTCGATGTGCTCAAGTTTTTCTTCCTTATCCATCATACCAAAACCAAAGAGAGATCCGTAGATCTTTTCTTGAAGATTATTAATTTCAGTCAATTCCTCCTGAATAATTTCGGAGTCGAAAAAATCACTCATGCACCAGTTCCCGCAGTATCTTTTTATATTTGAATACGTCAATATTTATGAAGGGTCCATATTTTCTTAATTTTAGACTGACGGTTTCCCACACTGGATCAGTTAACTTCTTGTCGAAGTTTTTAGAAAAATGGAAAATTTTGTCGTAGATGACGAAGTTTTCTAGTGATAATCTCCCGCTTAGATACTCTTTCAGAAGGATAGGATGGCCTTTGGAACAATCGAACAGTTTCGAGAATTCGTTCTCCGAGAACAACCCGTTGCTTTGTTCTTTGAACAAGTAAGTCGAACTCTGTCTCCGTTTTTTCCATTCGGCGTAAGTCCTTTCTCCAGAATTGATAATTTCTCCAATCCATAGGTTCTGTGGGTTATCGGCGGAAGAAAAGTTAGATACCAAAAAATCAACGACCTCTTCATCAGAGTATTTGCGAGAGGTCTTCTCGAACCAGTACTTGTCTTTCCTCTTGTTGAAAGAGGTCACACTAGCACGGGTTTTTGCTCCGTATTTGAAGAAGTCGTATTTGGGATTTGTAAAATGATTTTTTAGTGACAAATAATGTTGATAGGTTTCAAAGGGTGTCACGATCATAGAGGAAGTTTTGCTCTTGAAGTTCGCTTCATAAAATTGAGGCGGGTTGCATCCCACTTCAGTTTCTCTTTAAGAGGTTTTGAAACGAGTTTAGTTACTGAGTCTACCTCAAGTTCATTGATTTCGCAATAGTGTACGATAGCATCAATGTAGTTGAGTTTTTCATCAACAACAATCTTTTCGATCTCCAACGCAAACTTTGAAGGAGTCAAGAATTTACTCTCAATCGCCTTTTCTAGTTCTTTATTCGGTTCCATAGAGTTCCAGTTTATCTCTAACAAACTTTCTAATGTATTCTGTGAGAAGTTTGATGTACTTTGATTTGTCTCTTTCTTCATAAACGACGCATTCTCCATTTTCACATGCCATGATGATTACAAGTTTTTTGACTGAAATACCAGTCAGTTCGTACAGCATACAACCATATGCCATGCACTGTACAAAATAGTGATCAATCCACTCTCGTGGTTTGGGTTTAGCTGAAGTCTTGAAGTCGATTATAGCTAACTCGCCGTCGTATTCAGCGATACAATCTACTGTACCAGCAATTCCTAATTGCTTACTATATAGCGAACCTTCAAGGGCGTGTATGTTATTTATGCGATTCAGGTTCTCTTTAGAAATCTTGAATAAGAAGTCAGAGATAGGTTGAACCTTTGGCAGTTCTTCATTTTTAAGATGGTACTCCACCAGAGTATGCATATCTGTGCCACGACTTGTGGCACGTTTCGTGATACGATCTGCCTCTTCATTACCAACTCTCTTGCGCCATTTGACAAAGATCTCCTTATTAAAATGACTGGTCACCGAAGTGATGGAGACCAGTCGGAGGAGTTCTTCTTCATCAGGAACAGAGTAATATCTTACTCCATCAATTGTCTCCCTCTCAAGTTGAGGAAGACTTACATCAACATGATTAAACATCAAAAACCAGATTCCATTTTTGCGACAATGTATTCTTTGACGAGTCCTGATCTAACAATATCGTCAACCCCAAACTCAATTATATCAAATGAGTCCATTTTACGCAAGATACTAAGAAAATCAATGATACCATTCTTCTCTTTATCTTTCTGTAAATCAGACTGACGTGCATCACCACAGAAGCAGATCTTAGTATTCTCACCAACACGAGTGATAATACTATCAAGTTCGTGGAAGTTCAGATTCTGAAACTCATCCACAATAACAATAGCATTATCAAGAGTGGTTCCACGCAAGAATGAAGTAGACCAGAACTTGATAGATTCCTGAGACTTTAGATTTCCATACAACATTTCAAAGTCTGCATCACTAGGCATCTGGAACATGTACTTCACCATATTCTTATATGGAATCTGATAGATGTCTGCCTTATCTTCGTGAGAACCAGGAAGGAATCCAATCTCTCTGGTCGCTACCAGAGAGCGTACAAGGTAGATACGCTCGTATGGGGTGTTTTCACTCAGAACGTCTCTGAGAGCGTTGTAGAGGGTGATAAAGGTCTTTCCTGTACCAGCACAACCATAAGCAACAATGTGCTTACCCTCATTATAAGAATCAAAAAGTTGTTTTTGATTTTCAGAAAGTGGATCAATATCAACCAGATATTCCTGACTGAGTGGTTTCTTCCGCTTCATCTGCTTTGCCGTGAGTCCAACCCCAATAGGTTGCTCTGCAGATGCTCTTTTTCTTCTTGGCATACTAAATCTTCTTTACTCTAGAACCAGGTTGCTTTGCTGCTTTTCCAAGGACATCATTCCACCCAGGATTTCTAGAAATTAGTTTATTCTGCCAATCTCCAACTTCCTGAGCAGATGCACATCCTTTACTCCAATCCTTGTCCCAATCAGGATTATCTTCACGCCATTGCTCATAATCAGCAATAGTCATATTCAATGTTTGTTCTTCTCCAGTCTTATTGTTTTTTACAGGATATATGGGCATAATAATAGTTTCAATGTGTTGTATTTAGACCCACTCAAGGGCTTCTGCACAGGTAGGAAACTGCTCAATGAACACTTTCTTACAACCTTCTGCGAGTTCCATATGCTCTTTCTGAGTGCCGTTAGCAGTCCTCAAATTGATATAATGGATCCATGATCTACAAGAACCGGACATATAGATTCTTGTGGGCGTGGCGAGTGGGAGCACAAAACGCGAACACTCCTTTGCGATTCCCATATCAAGCATTGATTGGTAAAGCACCATCGCTTCATCAAAGTGCTTTCTCATTTTGATTTCAAACTCTTGCTTGACGAAAGGATCAATATCGTCAATAGAGTTTTGACGATTCTTTGTATCCTGACGACGAAGTTCTGGAAGAGGAATTGTTTCCGCAAGCATTGAACTATCAGCGTAGCGTTGCGAAAATTCTTGATATGTGAACGAACGGTGCCGGAGCACTTGAGCCGCTACCCCCCTGGTAGTTTCAAGTTCCAGGGTCATAAATGCCTGCTCAAATACAGACCAGTGGTTGTGTTTAATACAGTAACCCAATAGTTTGGCATAATTGGGATTTTCCTGGTTATTTGGATTTGACACACGTGCAACATATGCCATCATCTTCTCCGCATCGGGAGTTACACTAATCAGTTTTACGCTCATTTAAATCCTTTTGATACTTTCGATTCTAACACAGCAAGTTCTTCTTCCAAAGCTCGCAGCTGTTTTTTCATCTCAATCAGTTTTTCTTCCGTATAGAGATGTTCTTGCTTCACTAGTCTGCGAAGCATTTTCATATACTTTCTTGCCCTATTAGTCGGGGTACCCATCGTCATCGTTAAAAACCTCGTCGTAGTCGCCGTGATAGTATGAAGGATCGTCGAAATTTTCCCGCTTATCAATATAAGCACTCGGATCCGAATACACTTCTGCTTTTAACCCATCAACCAAGAGTTCTAAGTTACGGACGATGAGTTTCAATCGTTCTTTGTCCATAATAGTGTGTACACTGTAAGTATTATAGCATAAAAAAAAGAGGGTGATCAACCCTCGTCGTCTAATAGAATTCTGCAGATTCGCTTACAAGTTGCTTGGTCTTCGTCGCATTCAATTAAGCAGTCGAAGTAATCATTTACTAGATCTAGTTCTTCGTTACATCGATCTATTGTTGTCTCAAAGTGTATCCATTCTGCTAATTGATTACGAGATAGGATATTGTGCATACCACACCTCGTTGTTTAGTGAACATAATATGGAATAGAATTTCAGAGCATAAGCGTAATCCTTAATTCTTTATTATGTAGTGTAGTTTGTGTTTGTTTACTAACATTTGTAATATTTTTACAAACTTACATAAAAAAGAGAGGTTTCTTAACCTCTCTTGAATACTTTCCAACTTGGAATACTAAGGGATTTTAAGTTAACCCTCTTAGCATAGTGTACTCCACGATACGTCAAAAACGCAAAGGTTTCATTTGGATCGTGTTTTCGGGGATCATATGCTGGAAGATCATAATGTAAACTGATCTTCAGCATATCTCACCTCTTTTGTAAAAGTGTGAGTTCCCCGTAAAGTAAACCAAGAAATGCAACGCTTAAAA